>Ga0114938_1000698_pt1 | contig 24500 bp, 20 predicted proteins | sample AshMeaBigSpring_FD_88675 | JGI IMG/M metagenome (GOLD analysis project Ga0114938, IMG submission 88675) | Groundwater microbial communities from Big Spring, Nevada to study Microbial Dark Matter (Phase II) - Ash Meadows Big Spring | ecosystem: Environmental > Aquatic > Deep subsurface >...
ATGCCGCAGCTGGCCATGCCGGTGCGCGTGTTGGTGTGCGGCACACCGCAAACGCCCTCGGTCGATGCGGTGCTGGAGCTGCTGTCGAAAGAAAAAGTTTTGGCCCGTTTGCAAAGAGCCTGAATTTCTGTCTATAATACGAGGCTCGACGCAAGCGAGATATTTCAAAACAACGAAAGCTGTTTTGGAGTGGATCAGGGGGTATAGCTCAGCTGGGAGAGCGCTTGCATGGCATGCAAGAGGTCAGCGGTTCGATCCCGCTTACCTCCACCAAGTCAAGCGTCGAGAACGGATACAGTCCAGGTTTTGACCCTATCGTCTAGAGGCCTAGGACATCACCCTTTCACGGTGAGTACCGGGGTTCGAATCCCCGTAGGGTCGCCAAGTTTTGTGACACTTGGCTCGTTTCGCAAGAGACGGGCGAACGTCACACCGACGCGGAGTGGTAGTTCAGTCGGTTAGAATACCGGCCTGTCACGCCGGGGGTCGCGGGTTCGAGTCCCGTCCACTCCGCCAAACTCTAAAAGGGCTAGCAAGAACTTACTTGCTGGCCCTTTTTCTTTGCGCCTCCCTCTGAAAACGGGGGCAGGGCAACGAGTAGCAGTCTCACAAACCGTGTAATGATGCCGTGTGACCAAAGCTACCTTGACCCGATTTCCTGGCGTTCACCGCCGATCTGATTCCGGCATTTACCAATTCGGTCTGAGGGCTCCTGCTGACCTATTGGCGCACTTTCCCAGCGGCTGGGCAATCCGGCAATCCTTGGGCACGGCTGATCTGCGCACGGCAAACGAGAAAGCCAAAGCGCTCCAGGCCGAATGGGCTCAGAAGTTCGACGTGCTGCGTTCAGGCAAGCCGGCTCCGGTTGATCTGCCGAGAATCCGAAATACCCTTTTCGAGCGGCTGGAAAGCATGATCAAGATCGTGGATAACCAGTACGGAGACCTTGTAGGGGAAGCCCGGACAGAGCGTGCACAGGAGCTGAAATGGCAGCTTGACGAAGCGAGAGCGGGGCTCAGGGAAGGAATCGTTCCAGACTGGGTCGAGTCGAGCATTGTTGGACTTGGCCTTCCCCGTAGCCCTTTGGTGGATGCCGAAGTGCAGGCGCACATTGTCACGATGCTTGAGATTCGTCATGAGGCGCTTGTAGACGAGACCCGCACCTTCCCACTTCGGGTGTCCATCCTGAATGCACGCAAGAGGTTGATAGCCACTTTTGCTAGTACGTCAGCATCGGCAGAGGCCATCCAGAGCACCTCTACTCGTGTGAATACTGGTCACAAGATCTCTGATGCGCTGGAGCTGTGGAAGAGCATTCAGCGACCTGAGAAGACAGTCGGTGCTTTTTCCCGACATGCGCAGCAATTTGCCGACATGATGGGTGATCCGTTCTTGGAGTCAATCGACAAAACGGCGGCTATTGAGTTCAGGGACAAGCTTCAACAATGGGCAGTAGAGAACCGCAAGACCTCCAGCACGGCAGATAACGTACTGGTGAGTATTCGCGCCTTGGTGAACGTTGCAAGAGACAAGGGCTGGATTCCCGGTAATCCTTTTGAGCGTCTGACTGTCAAGGTGGGAGGAAAGGAGTCAGAGGGCCGAGAACCTTGGACACATTCTGAGTTGAAGACGCTCTTTGATGATCCGATTTGGGCGGCGGGGAAGCTTCCCAAAGACCGCAAAGCCGGCGGAGCGGCGGCGTATTGGATTCCCTTAATTGCCTGCTATACCGGTGCTCGGGTAACTGAAATTGCACAGCTCTGGACAGACGATCTCGATATCACTCCTGGGCAAGAGGTAATTGAGTTCCGCCCGGATGCCGAAAGGGGACAAAAGCTCAAGAACAAGGGCTCATGGCGAGCAGTGCCAATGCATTCCGAGTTGGTTAGGCTCGGCCTGCCAGAGTACGTGAAGTCTTTACCAGAGGGACATCTGTTTCCTCTTTTGCCAAGGAACGGGCAGAACGGAGCGGGTGGTCAGTTTTCTCAGTGGTTTGGGGACTTCAAACGCAACAAAGGATTTGGCTCACCCAGCAAATCTATGCACTCATTTAGACATTTGGTTGCGTCTGAGCTGCGCCTCGCCAAGGTAACCGATCCCATGGCAGGCGCGATAACAGGCCATGCAGGAACTGGCATCGGGCGGACCAGATATGCAGCTACTATCCGCCGAGAGGCTGAGAGGTTAAGGCCGGAGATCGAACGATTGGCATATCCTGGGTTGACTTTGATTTTGCCTGTTGTCCGTAAGCCGCACGATCCTGAGCAAGAGTAAAAAAAAAGGGAGACGAAATGAAGATCAAAGCATTCTTAGGGCATAGCTTCACTGACGATGATAGAGAGTTAGTCGGAAAGGTGACAGAGTTTCTCGATGCACAAAAGGTAGGGCATCCTGAATTCGAATGGGTTCATGCAACTCAGGCTAAGCCAATGAGTGTTGCCGACAAGGTCTTGCCGTTGATACGTGAGTCAGACATTTTCATTGGGCTGTGCACGCGTAAAGAGCGATTTATTTCCCCCGGGGATCTGTGGTCGTCATGGTGGCGTTCAGGTGTTCTTCATGCCCGAAGTGAAAAGATTGGTTGGAAGACTTCCGATTGGATCATTCAGGAAATCGGTATCGCTATCCAGCGCGATATGGAGTTGATTCTTCTCGTAGAAGAGGGTGTGAGAGAGCCGGGAGGCCTAATCGGAGACTTGGAGTACATCCCGTTCAGTCGTGAGAACCTTGCCCCAGCGTTTACAAGACTGGCTCAGATGCTGGGGGGGGCGATACTGAAATCCTCATCATCGCTAGGTGTCTCCAATCCGCCCTCTCAAAAATCGGTTGGCCAAGAACAATCGCCAGACGTCGAGGCAAACGATGCAGATTTTGAAGAGCCTCAAATTAGCTGGGATAGGTAAGCTGTCAGGAGATACACCAACTCCTCCCAATGCAATGACCACGAGATGCTGCACCACATCTCCCCATTGCTGCCCCAGCCTGGGGCCTCTATTGAGACAGAAGCCCCAGCATGCGCGGCCTCCCGAGCAATCCTGCCGAGAAGCAGGTCAGCACGCTCCGCAAAGGTTGGCGCTGCCAACGAAAGCAGGGAGTCGAGATTAGTTGTGTTGATTGAGCTTCCTGAGTTCTGTCGTAGCCATGAACTCAGGTTCATCTTTTGTCGGTCCGTAGGCTTCTTGTTCTCTAACACCGCTTCGGCTGAGCCCGTAATGGAGAATCTTCCGCAGCGCTTGCAGTCAAACTCGTGCAAGTCGCGTCCTTCGGGATTGGCGAGCTTTTTGGAACTGGAGCCGCAGACTGGGCAGGACGGGGAAAACATTTCAGTTGGCTACTCCGTAGTGCTCAGCCTCCAGGCTGTATTCGAGACGATATAAGGCCATCGGCCTTTATGAGTAATTACTCACAGACGATCCGGGGTGGCTTGAGCAATATGCAGGTCTTTTACCTGAACCGCTGCTTTTAGGGCACTGGCTATACTTGAGCATCTTAACCACCGTGAAACACACCGTGTAACACTGCAGTGGTTTTGAGGCTGCTTCCCTTGGGAAATAGTGGGTTGTGGACCGTCCCGTCCACTCCGCCAAAAATCGAAAAGCCGTTGCATGCAAGTGCAACGGCTTTTTTCTTGTGGCTTGTATCGTTAGTGCGGTCCCGCCAGACCCAGGCGTTCGATGTGCTGCAGCACGCCATCGCACCCGTCTTCAATCAGATCCAGCACCTGCTCAAAGCCCTGCGCGCCGCCGTAGTAGGGGTCGGGTACCACCGGGCTGTCATTGCTCCGGAAGAATTCCGCCAGGCGCCGTACCTTGCGTCGGTGCTGCGGCGGGCACATCTGCTCGACCAGTGCCAGGTTGTCCCAGTCCATGGCCAGGATCAGGTCAAAGCGCTCGTAGTCTTCTGCGGCGATCTGACGCGCGCGCAGGTCGGACAGGTCGTAGCCGCGTTGCCGCGCGTGGTGTTGGCTGCGTTCATCGGGCGGGGCGTCCGGGTGGTAGTTGTGGGTGCCGGCGGAGTCGACCGTCACGACCTCATGCAAGCGCGCCGCCTGCAGTTTTGCACGCATGACGCCGTGCGCGGTGGGACTGCGGCAGATGTTGCCCATGCAGACAAACAGAATCTGGAAATGCATGACCCCAGTATCGCTGACAGGCGGGCACCTGTGACGGGCCATGCGGTGGGAAGGCCGGCAAGCCGGCGAGCAACCTCAGGCGACCGCAGCAAGCGGGATGATGCGCTGGCCGGTCAGGGGCATTGATGAGGGCATGGCGGCCGCTTCTCGGTGCATGGCAACCACGTCGCGCGCGCAGCCCTCGCAGCGGCCGCATTGGGTGGCCACGCCCAGCATGAACTGGATGTCGTCGAAGTCCATGCCGGCAGAGGCATGGCGGGCAATTTCCCGGTCACTGATGCGCTTGCAGACGCAGACAATCATGCTGACTCACCCGTTCCAACTGTGTTGATGGAGTGAGTATAAATAAGAATTAGTCTTATTTGTGTTTTCCCCTGTGGCGCACAGGGGCATCGGATGAGATGGCCACCCTGCTTGGAAGGATCCAAGCAGGGCAATTCATTGAAAGAGAGTGTCAGCTCACTTCGCCCATCTGGCTTTGCAGGTAGTTCTGCAGGCCGACCTTCTCCAGCAGGTCGATCTGGGTCTCCAGAAAGTCGATGTGCTCTTCGGTGTCGTCCAGGATCTTCTGCAGCAGGTCGCGTGAGACGTAGTCACGCACGCTTTCGCAGTAGGCCATGCCGTCTTTGATGGTGGCCTGGGCGCCTTGCTCCAGCGCCAGGTCGCAACGCAGCATCTCGGGCACGTCTTCAGCGATGTTGAGTTTGCCCAGGTCCTGCAGGTTGGGCAGGCCGTCGAGCATGAAGATGCGGTCCATCAACTGGTCGGCGTGCTTCATTTCGCCGATGGACTCTTCGTATTCCTTCTTGGCCAGCTTGTCCAGACCCCAGTGCTTGAGCATGCGGTAGTGCACGAAGTACTGGTTGATGGCGGTCAGCTCGTTCTTGAGCTGGGCCTGCAGATGGGCTATGACTTTGGCGTCGCCTTTCATGGGGCTTCCTTTCTTGGCTGGGAATACAGTGGACATTGTCGCAGTGGTGCGTGGCAGCGGCAAGCGGGCGCCCTAATCGGCTTCCGATTTGTGCAACGCCACCTTGTCCGCCCGGCGCACGGCCTTGCCCGACTTGCGGTGACTGCCGGCTTTGCGTTGCAGGGTAGGTGCCACCAGCGGGTTGCGCGGCTTGTGCAGCTTGTGGCGGCGCTTGGTCTTGCGACTGGAGTTCATAGGCGGGTGTGTCGTGTGAAGTTCGGATCATGGCAAAAACCTGGCAGGACTGCCACGGCTTCCGACACGTGGGGAGCCGGCGCCGGCAGGTGGACGCCTCCACCTACAATCGGCCCACCCTCAGCAACACCATCAGCATCTCCGACTGGACCGTTTGTTCATGCAAGTCGCCGCATCGATTTTCAAGGCCTATGACATCCGCGGCATCGTGCCCGCCACCCTCAATGAAGCCGTGGCCGAGGCGCTGGGCCGGGCCTTCGGCACCGCTGCGCGCCAGGCCGGCGAGGCGCGCGTGGCCGTGGGACGCGACGGGCGTTTGAGCGGGCCGGCTTTGAGCGCAGCGTTGATCCGTGGTCTGGTGGCCACTGGCATCGAGGTCATCGACGTCGGCATGGTGACCACGCCCATGCTGTATTTCGCGGCCAGCACGGCGTGCAGCAGCGGCATCCAGGTCACTGGCAGCCATAACCCGGCCGACTACAACGGCTTCAAGATGGTGCTGGCCGGCCGTGCCATCTACGGTGAGGAGATCCAGGCGCTGCGCCGCACCATGGAGGCGGAATCCTGGCAGCTGGCCGATGGGGGACGCATCACGCATCTCAACGTCTATGCCCCTTACCGCGACCGCATCGTCGGCGACATCCAGCTGGCGCGGCCGATGAAGATCGTGGTCGACTCTGGTAACGGTGTGGCCGGCGCCTCGGCCCCGGCCATCCTGCGTGCCATCGGCTGCGAGGTGATCGAGCTGCACAGCGCCGTGGACGGCACCTTCCCGAATCACCACCCCGACCCGAGCAAGCCGGAGAACCTGCGTGATGTGATCCAGGCCCTCCAGCAGTCCGATGCCGAACTTGGCCTGGCCTTCGACGGCGATGGCGACCGTCTGGGCATCGTCACCAAGGACGGCCAGAACATCTTCCCGGACCGGCAGATGATGCTGTTTGCGCAGGACGTGCTCAGCCGTGTGCCGGGCGGCCACATCGTGTTTGACGTCAAGTGCTCGCAGCGCCTGGCGCCGGCCATTGAAGCGGCCGGTGGCAAGGCGCTGATGTTCAAGACCGGGCACTCGCTGATCAAGGCCAAGATGAAGGAGATCGATGCCCCGCTGGGCGGCGAGATGAGCGGCCACATCTTTTTCAAGGAGCGCTGGTTCGGTTTCGACGACGGCACTTACGCGGCCTGCCGCCTGCTGGAGATCCTGAGCCGCTCGCCGGACGCCAGCGCCGTGCTCAACGCGCTGCCCACCAGCCATTCCACGCCGGAGCTCAACGTCGCCTGCGCCGAGGGCGAGCCGCACGCGCTGGTGGCGCAGTTGCAGCAGAAGGTGGCTTTTGCGGCACCCGCGAAGGTCAACAGCATCGACGGCGTGCGCGTGGACTGGCCCGACGGCTTTGGTCTCATCCGCGCCTCCAACACCACACCGGTGCTGGTGCTGCGCTTCGAAGGCCACACGCCCGAGGCCCTGCATCGCATCGAGGGCGAGATGCTGACGCTGCTGCGCAGCGTCAAGCCCGATGCGTCTTTTGCCGCAGCTGCGCACTGAATACCGCGAACACGCCTTGAGAATCCTGATCGTCAAACTGTCCTCGCTGGGGGATGTGGTGCACGCCATGCCGGCGGTGCAGGACATCCGCCGTGCCCTGCCGCAGGCGCAGATCGACTGGGTGGTCGAGCGCGCCTTCGCGCCGCTGGCGCAGCGCTGCGAGGGCGTGCGCCGCGTCATCCCGTGTGAGTTGCGGCGCTGGCGCAAGGCGCCGCTGGCCGCCAGCACGCGCGCTGAGTGGCGGGCCTTCAAGACCGCCCTGCAGTCGGAGGCTTACGACGCGGTGATCGACCTGCAAGGCCTGACCAAGTCGGCCCTGGTGGCGTGGCTGGCGCGGCTGGCGCCCGGTGGCAAGCGCTACGCCCTGGCCAACCAGACCGATGGCTCGGGCTACGAGGCACCGACGCGATGGGTGGCCGATGTGGCGGTGCGCCTGGCGCCGCATGTGCACGCGGTGCGCCGCTCGCGCCTGCTGTGTGCGCAGGCGCTGGGCTACCCCCTTTCGAAGTCGGAGTCTTTTGGACTGCGGGCCCTTGCTGGGGAAGCATTGATAGCTCCTGAAATCATAGCGAATGACGTCCGGCCGACGCGCCCTTGCGTCGCGTTGGTGCACGGCACCTCGCGTGCCGACAAGCAGTGGCCGCAGGCACATTGGCTGGAGCTCGCGCGTCGGCTCGATGCCGCGGGTTGCGACGTGGCGCTGCTGCATGGCACCGATGCGGAACAGCGGCGCAGCGAAGCCATGGCGCGCGAGATGGCGCATGCCGTGGTCTGGCCGCGCTTGGCGCTCGATGCGCTGACCGATGCGCTGGCTGGTTGCGCCGGTGTGATCGGGGTCGACAGCGGGCTGAGCCATATTGCGGTGGCGCTGGGCCTGCCACATGTGCAGATCTACAACTTCGACACCGCCTGGCGCACCGGGCCAGGCGAAGGCGGGCTGGCGCCACAGTCGCACCAGCGCAGCGTCTATGCCGCGCCGTCGCCGTCGGTGGACGTGGTCTGGCAGGCCTGGCTGCAGGTGCGCCCGACATGATGCGCGCGCTCTACGCCTTGCTGACCGTGCTGCTGCAACCGCTGCTGCGGCGCAAGATTGCGCGCCGCGGCGAGCAGGAGCCGGGTTACTTGGTCAACGTTGAAGAGCGCTTCGGCCACTACACGCTGCCGCCGCTGCCCGATGACGGCCGCACGCTGTGGGTGCACGCGGTCTCGCTGGGTGAGACGCGCGCGGCCGCAGTACTGTTGGCGCGGCTACGCGCCCGTTGGCCTGAGTTGCGGCTACTGCTCACGCACGGTACGGCCACCGGCCGCGCCGAGGGCCAGGCTTTGCTGCGACCGGGTGACATGCAGGTCTGGTTGCCCTGGGACACACCTGGCGCGGTGCAGCGTTTTCTGGATCACTTCCAGCCGCGCCTGGGGCTGTTGATGGAAACAGAGGTCTGGCCGAACCTGGTTGCCGCCTGCGCGCAGCGCAGCATTCCACTGGTGCTGGCCAATGCGCGGCTGAATGCCCGCTCGCTGCGGCAGGCGCAACGCTTGGCGTGGCTGTCGCTGCCGGCCTATCGCAGTCTGGCGGCGGTGTGGGCGCAGACGCAGGAGGACGCGGCGCGTTTCGCCACGTTGGGCGTCCCGGTGGCAGGTGTGTTTGGCAACCTCAAGTTCGACGCCACGCCCAATGCCGAGCAGTTGGCAAGCGGTCGCACGTGGCGGGCCGGGCTGGGGCGGCCGGTGGTGATGTTTGCCAGTTCACGCGAGGGCGAGGAACTGGAGCTGCTCCAGATTCTCAAGTCGTTTCGGCCTCCGCCGCTTTCTGGTCAAGCGCAGAATGCTCCTGATTCGATAGCAGGCGCTACGTCGCCGGTGCAGTGGCTGATCGTGCCGCGCCATCCGCAGCGTTTTGACGAGGTGGCGGCGCTGGTCGAAGCACAGGGTCTGACGCTGTCACGTCGCAGCAGTTGGGGCCTGCAGCCCAGGGCCGATCAGCTGGCGGCCGATGTCTGGCTGGGTGACTCGCTGGGTGAGATGGCGCTCTACTACGGCCTGAGTGATGCCGCTCTGCTGGGTGGCAGTTTTGCGCCGCTGGGGGGGCAGAATCTGATCGAGGCGGCCGCCTGCAGTTGCCCGGTGCTGATGGGGCCGCACACCTACAACTTCAGCGAAGCGGCCGAACTGGCCCTGGCCGCCGGCGCGGCTCAGCGGTGCGAATCCTTGCGGGAGGCGGTGGTGGCGGCGCGTGCGCTGGTTACACGCCGGGCCCGCCAGGCGACGATGGCCGAAGCCTCCGGGCGCTTTGCCCACGCCCACCGTGGCGCCGCCGACCGCACGGTGGAGGCCTTGGCGGCGCTGCTCGGCCCTTGAGCCGCACCGCCGCCGGCGACGCCAGCCTTACTTGGCCAGCAGGGCGTTGACCTTCTCCAGATCGCCGGCTTCCAGCGAGCCGTTGGCTTGGCGCAGCTTGAGGCTGCCCACCAGCACGTCATAACGTGCCTTGGCCAGGTCGCGCTTGGTCTGGAACAGCTGGCTCTGCGAGTTCAGCACATCGATGTTGATGCGCACGCCCACCTGGTAGCCCAGCTTGTTGGCGTCCAGCGCGCTCTGGCTGGAGGTTTCGGCTGCCTCCAGCGCCTTGACCTGGCCCAGACCGGAAATCACGCCGAAGTAGGCGCTACGCGTGGCCTGTGCCACCGTGCGCTGCGCGTTCTCCAGGTCGGCGCGGGATTTTTCTTCCAGCGACAGGGTTTCGCGTACCCGGTTCTGGGTGGCAAAGCCGGCAAACAGCGGCAGGCTGAAGTTCACGCCGACCACCGTGCTGTTGGTGCGGCTGGAGGTGGTTGCCAGCGCGGTACCGCCGACGTTGCTGTTGAGGTTGTAGCTGGCGGTCAGGTCCAGCGTGGGTTTGTGGCCGGCCTGGGCCTTGTCGACTTCCAGCTTGGCCACATCCAGTGCGACGCGCGCCTGGCGGATGCTGGGGTGGTTGTCCTGCGCCTGCTGGATCCAGGCATTGACATCGGTGGGTTGCAGGGCCGGCAGCTCGCCGCGCACCAGCGGCTTCGGGCTGGTGCCGCTCTTGCCCACCAGCTGGTCGAGCGCCAGCTTCTTGACGCGCAGGTCGTTGTCGGCCGCGATTTCCTGGGCGATCACCAGGTCGTAGCGGGCCTGGGCTTCACGGGTGTCGGTGATGGTGGCGGTGCCAACCTCGAAATTGCGCTTGGCCGACGCCAATTGCTCTGCTACGGCGGTCTTCTGTGCTTGCACGAAGGCCAGCGTGTCCTGGGCGTTGAGCACATCGAAATAGGCCTGGCTCACGCGCACGATCAGGTCCTGCTCGGCCGCACGCAACTGGGCTTCTGCCAGTTCCATCTGGCGCTGGCCCTGCCCGTAGGTGGCCAGGTTGGCCGGGCGGTACAGCGGCTGGCTCAGGCTGACCGAGGTGCTCTGGTTGTCAAAGCTGCGGTTGGCCGGCGGCGTGCCCGGGCTCAGGGTCTCGAAATTGAGGTTGGTGCTGCTGGCCGAGGCGCTCACGCCGACGGTCGGCAGCAGGCCGGCCTTGGCTTGCTCGGCCTTGTGCAGGTTGGCCTCGTACTGCGCCTTGGCCGACTGGTAGGTGGCGTCGTAGCCGCGCGCCGACTCGTAGAGCTCCAACAGGCTCTGGGCCTGCGCGGGCAGGGCGAAGGCGGCACCAAGGGCCAGGGTCAGGGGCAAGAAGCGAAAGGTTTTCATGATCGTCCTAGCTAGGCTGCGGGGAGGATGGGGTGCGCCGCTTCAATAGCGCGGCACGCTCGGGTCGACCTGCATCGACCATGCATTGATGCCGCCGCTGATGTTGGCCACATGCTTGAAGCCGCGGTTGACCAGGAAGTGCGCCACCTGCATGCTGCGCCCGCCATGGTGGCACATGCAGGCGACGGGCCGGCTCGGGTCGAGTTCGTTCAGGCGCGGCGGGATGACGCCCATCGGGATATGGACCAGCTCGAAGTTGCCCGCCTTGATGCTGGCGCGCTCCAGCTCGTAGGGCTCGCGCACATCCAGCACCAGCGGCTGGCCGTGCGCCTTCATCTTCTCGATCCAGTCAGACAGGTCGCCGGGGTGGATGTGTTCGATCATGGTGTTGCTCGCAGGGGGAAGGGCCTCAGAAACTGAAGCGCGGGTGTTCCGGGAAGTTAAGCAGGCGCGGTGCCACCGTGTCCCAGCCCTGGCTGGTCTGGTATTCGACCGTGCTGGTGCGAGTGATCAGGGTGGCGCGCATCACCGGCTGGTCGCCGACGATGGCCATCAGGCGGCCGCCGGTCTTGAGCTGCTCCAGCAGCTTGTGCGGTACCTCGGCCACCGAGCCGCTGAGCACGATGACGTCGAACGGGCCTTCGACCGGCACACCCTTGGCGCCGTCAGCGTGGCGGACTTCGGCGTTGTGGATACCGGCCTTTTGCAGGTTCGCGCGGGCCAGCGCAGCGAGTTCAGGGTCGATCTCGAGCGAGATCACGCGCTGGGCCTGCTGGGCCAGCAGCGCGGCCATGTAGCCGGAGCCGGCGCCGATCTCCAGCACCTTCTCGTGCGACCGCACCGCCAGATCCTGCAGCATGCGCGCTTCCACCTTGGGCGCCAGCATGCACTGGCCGGGTTCGCCGCCGGCGCGCAGCGGCAACTCCATGTCGGCGAAGGCCAGCGCCTTGTGGGCCGGCGGCACGAAGTCTTCGCGCCTGACCTGCGCCAGCAGGTCCAGCACCTCGGCGTCGAGCACGTTCCAGGGGCGGATCTGCTGCTCGATCATGTTGAAGCGGGCTTGTTCGAAGTTCATTTCATATACTCCATGGGGTATTCTAGATCATCCTGAAAAATTTTACCGGGCTGGGGTCGTTGTTAGGGTTTCGCACCCCAGCGCCGACGCAACCATTGACTCAAATCATCCATGTAGCAGTAGACCACGGGCACCACCACCAGGGTCAGCAGCGAGGAGGTGATGACGCCGCCAATCACGGCCTGGCCCATCGGTGCGCGTTGTTCCGAACCCTCGGTCAGGGCGAAGGCCAGTGGCACCATGCCGAAGATCATGGCCAGCGTGGTCATCAGGATCGGGCGAAGCCGCACGCGCGCCGCCAGCAGCAGGGCGTCGGCACGCTCCATGCCCTCTTCACGGGCGCGAATGGCAAAGTCCACCAGCAGGATGGCGTTCTTGGTCACCAGACCCATCAGCATGACGATGCCGATGATGGAGAACATCGAGAGCGCCGAGCCGAACATCAGCAGCGCCAGCACCACGCCGATCAGGGTGAGCGGCAGCGAGGTCATCAGCGCCAGCGGCTGGAAGAAGCTCTTGAACTGGCTGGCCAGGATCATGTAGATGAATACGATGGCCAGCACCAGCGCCGAGATGGCGTAGCCGAACGATTCGGCCATGTTCTTGGTCGAGCCGCCGAACTGGTAGCGGTAGCCGGGCGGGAAGCTGATGCCGTCGAGCACCTTGCGGATGTCGTTCGAGACCTCGCCGCCTGACCGGTTGAACACGTTGGCATTGATGGCCACCTCGCGCGTCAGGTCGCGGCGGTTGATCTGGTTCGAGCCGGTGCTCTCGCGCAGCGTGGCGACCTGGTTCAGGCGCACCACACGCGAGCTGCCGTCGGCGTTCGTGCCCAGCGTGAAGGGCAGGCGCTGCAGGTCGGCCAAGGTGTTGCGCGCCTCGGGCGCCAGCCGCACGTTGACGTCGTAGGTCTGGTCATCGCTGGCGCGCCAGTTGCCCACGGTCTGACCGGCCACCAGGGTGCGCAGCGCGCCGGCGATCTGGTTGACGTTCAGCCCCAGGTCAGCCGCGGCGTCGCGCTGGATGTCGACTTCGATGGTCGGCTTGTTGGGCTTGAGGCTGGAGTCCAGGTCCACCAGGCCGGGGATGTCGCGCAGGCGCTCCAGCACCTGCACCGTCAGCCGCTCCAGTTCCTGCAGGTCGCTGCCCTGCAGCGAGAACTCGATCTGCTTCTGCCCGCCCACCGGGTCGAGCAGGCCGGCGTGCGTGACGGTGATGCCCGGCACCTGGCGCAGCCGCTCGCGCAGCGCCGCCGACATCTGGTCGGCATTGCGCGTGCGTGCGTGGCGGTCGACCAGCCGCACATAGATGCTGGCGTAGTTCTTGCCCTGTGCATTGCCGGTGTTGAGCGTGGCCAGGGTGTACTTCACTTCCGGGAACTCACGCAGGATGTCCTGCACCTGGCGTGCCTTGGCCTCGGTCACCTCGAGCGAGGAGCCGACCGGGGTGTAGAAGTTGACGCTGGTCTCCGAGAAGTCGGCTTTGGGTACGAACTCGGTGCCCAGCAGCGGCACCATGACGATGCTGGTGATGAACACGACCAGCGCCAGCCCCAGCGTGGCCAGCTTGTGCGCCAGCGACCAGCGCAGGATGCCCTGGTAAGTCTGGGCCAGGCTGTCGGTCGCGCGGTCGAACCAGCCGGTGACGCGGCCGATGGTCTTGTCGTAGAAGGTGACCGGTTCCTTCGGCTGGCCGTGGGTGTCGATGCTCGGGTCGTGCCAGACCGAGGACAGCATGGGGTCAAGCGTGAAGCTCACGAACATCGAGATCAGCACCGCCGCCACGATGGTGATGCCGAACTCATGGAAGAACTTGCCGATGATGCCGCCCATGAAGCCGATCGGCAGGAACACCGCCACGATGGAGAAGGTGGTGGCCAGCACCGCCAGCCCGATTTCCTGCGTGCCGTCCAGCGAAGCCTGGTAGGGCGTCTTGCCCATCTGCACGTGGCGCACGATGTTCTCGCGCACCACGATGGCGTCGTCGATCAGCAGGCCCACGCACAGCGACAGTGCCATCAGCGTGATCATGTTGATGGTGAAGCCGAACCAGTACATGAAGAGGAAGGTGCCGATCAGCGCGATCGGCAGCGTCAGCCCCGTGATGACGGTCGAGCGCCAGGAATTGAGGAACAGAAAGACGATCAGCACGGTGAGGATGGCGCCTTCGATCAGCGTGCGGCGCACGTTGTCCACCGCCACACGGATCGGGCGCGAGCCGTCGAAGATCGGCTCCAGGCGCACGCCGGCCGGCAGTTGGCTCTGCAGCTCGGCCACGGTGCGCGTCAGGCCGTCGATCACCGCAATCGTGTTCTCGTCCTGTGCCTTCTGCACCGACGCCAGCAGGGTGCGCTGGCCGTTGTAGAGCGCCAGCGTCTCCAGCTCCTGCGCACCGTCCTGCACCGTGGCCACCTGACCGAGGCGAATCGGCGTCGTGCCCTTGCGCGCCACGATGATGCGGGCAAAGTCCTCCGGGCGCTGCATGCGCGCATCCACCTGCACCATGAGTTCCTGCGTGGACGAACGCACGGCGCCGGCCGGCAGGTCCTGGTTCTCGCTCTTGACGGCAGCCACCACCTGGTCGGGCGTGATGCCGTAGGCCTCCAGCGCTGCCGGCTTGAGGTAGAGATTGATCTCGCGCTTGGTGGCCCCCACCAGCGTGACCGAACCGACACCACGCACGTTCTCCAGCCGTTTCTTGAGCACCTGGTCGGCCCAGTTGGTCAGCTCGACAGCCGTCAGCGCCTGGCCCGTCTTGTCGTCCGGCAGCACCGCCAGCGACCAGATGGCGCGGCTGGCCGGGTCGAAGCGCAGCACACGCGGCTCTTTGACCTCGGTGCGCAGGCTGGGGCGGATCGAGGCCACCTTCTCGCGCACGTCCTCGGCCGCCTTGCGGCCGTCGATGTGCAGCTGGAATTCGATGATCACCACCGACTGGCCGTCGTAGCTGCGCGAAGTCAGGGCATTGATGCCGGCAATCGAGTTGACGCCTTCCTCGATCTTCTTGGTGACTTCGCTCTCGACGATCTCGGGCGAGGCACCCGGGTATTCGGTGCTGACCACCACCACGGGGAAATCGATGTTGGGGAACTGGTCGACCTTGAGCCGCTGGTAGGAGAACAGGCCCAGCACCACGAAGGCGAGCATCACCATGGTGGCGAACACCGGGTTTTTCAGGCTGACACGGGTGAACCACATGGGCGCTTGTTGGTCGAGTGGGGGTTAAACGGTGTTGGCTCAGTGCTCAGCGTGCCGCAGCTGATCGCTTGACCGCGGTGCCTTCGCGCAGCGCACCCACCGCGCCGGCCAGCACGCTGGCGTTTTCGGCCAGGCCGCTGACGGCCACCATGGGCTGGCCGTCGGCTTCGCCGCGCTCACCCAGTGTCACGGGCTTGTGCACCACGCGGTCCTGCTCCACCACCTGCACATAGGGTGCCGGCTTGTCGGTGCGCACGGCACTGACCGGCACCGCCAGCGCGCTGACCTGGCCGGTGCCCAGCGTGCCCTGGGCGAACAATCCCTGGCGCAGGCCGGCGGTCGGCGTCAGGCTCAGGTAGGCCAGCACGCTGCGGCTGCCGGCCTGGGTACTGGGGTTGATGCGCACCACACGAGCCTGCACCGGCTCGGCGCGGCCTTCAATCTGTAGGCGGGCTTCCTGGCCCAGGCGCACGCCCACCGAGTCGGACGCACTCAACGCGGCTTCGATCTCCAGCTTGGTAAGGTCGACGATCTCGACGATGCGCGCATCCACCGCTACGCGCTCGCCCGGCTGCGCCAGTCGCTGCGCGACCTGGCCGCTGATGGGCGCCAGCAGCCGGGTGTCGGCCGCGCTCTTGCGCGCCACGTCGGCGGCGGCCACGGCGGCCTGGTAGCTGGCGCGCGCGGCGTTCAGATTGGCCAGCGAGGTGTCGAGCGCGGTCTTGGAGATGAAACCCTGGTCCACCAGCGCCTTGTTGTTGTCGAACTGGCGTTGTGCGATGTCGATCTGCGCCTGCGCCGCATCGGCCTGCAACTGGGCCTGGCGCAGTCGCGCGTCGTACTCGGTCGGGTCGATCAGCGCGATCAGCTGCCCGGCCTTCACCGTGTCGCCCTCGCGCACCGTGAGCTGGCGCAGCTCACCGGCCACCCGGGCCTTGACGACCGCGGCATTAACCGCCTTGAGCGTGCCCGACACCGGCAGGCCGCGGGTGAGCTGCAGCGTGCGCGCCTGCAGCAGGTCGGTGGCGCCAAGTTCAACCACCGTCTGACCACCGGCGGCGGTCTGTGTCGCCAGCGCGGTCTGCTGCGCCTTGCGGTTGGCCAGGGCGCGCAGGATGCCGACAGCCAGCAGCAGCACGACGAGGGCGAGCAGGCCCCATTTGATCCAGCGTTTCATGTCAGCGCTTGTCCTTGAGGTGGTCGGCCGCCGGCGGGCACAGGCCGTGGAGGATGTTGTCAATCTGCACCGCGAGGTAGTCCTCCGGCACCAGGGTGTCGCCACAGCTCGCACAGGCGCCGAGCGAGTGGCTCCAGCTCATCAGGAAGATCATGGGCGTGAGCACCAGGTAGACGCCGTAGCGGGGGTCGATGGGGCGGAACTCGCCGCGCTCCACGCCGCGCTGCAGGATGCGGCGGATCAGCTCATGGCCGGGCTCGATCACTTCCTGCTGGTAGAAGGCCGCCAGTTCGGGGAAGTTGCTGGCCTCGCTCATCATCAGCTTGGTGATGCCGCCGATGCGGGTCGATCCCACCCGGGTCCACCACAACAGCATGAAGTGGCGCAGCAGCTCTGGCGTGCTGCCCTGGTAGGCCTCGAACTCGGCGTGCCATTCGGGGAAACGGCCGCCGATGTTCTCGCGCACCACCGCCTTGAACAGCTCTTCCTTGCTGGCGAAATAGAGAAACAGCGTGCCCTTGGAGACGCCGGCGCGGCGCGCCACCTCCTCGGACTTGGTCGCCGCATAGCCTTTCTCCACGAACAGATCCAACGCCGCGGCCAGCAGTTCGCCCGGCCGCGCTTCCTTGCGGCGTTCGCGCTTGGCATGGGCCTTCTGGCAGGTTTCGGTCAGGAGTTTGGTGATCATTGGTCTTAATGACTGGCTGGTTAGTAATGTAGCGATCACGCTCCAACCCGTCAAGCTGCAAGCCTAGCCAGTCCGGGGCGCCGGCCCGGTGAGCCGTGGGTAAATCTTGGGTAAAGGCGTCGCGGTGTGCCCGCACTCAGTAAGATGCCTATCCCGCTGATGACCCCAGGGTGCCTACCATGACTGCCTCCACGACTGACGCCTTGCCCATCCTCACCCTCGGCGGGGGCTGTTTCTGGTGCACCGAAGCCGTGTACACCCGCGTGCGCGGCGTGGTCGATGTGGAGAACGGCTACAGCAATGGCCAGACCGAGCGTCCGAGCTACGAGCAGGTCTGCAGCGGCACCACCGGCCACAACGAGGTGGTGCGCCTCACCTACGATCCCACACAAGTGAGCGTGCGCCAACTGCTGGAAATTTTCTTCGCCAGCCATGACCCCACCACCCTGAACCGCCAGGGTAACGATGTCGGCACCCAGTACCGCAGCGCCATCTACTACAGTACGCCCGAGCAGAAGCTGGAGGCGGAACTGCTGATCGCCGAGCTGGAACAGGCGGCGGTCTTTAACGGCCCCATCGTCACCGAGGTGCTGCCGCTGGCCAACTACTGGCCGGCCGAGGACTACCACCAGGACTATTACGAACACCACCCGGGCCAGGGCTATTGCGCCTATGTCATCAGCCCCAAGCTGGCGAAATTCCGCCAGCAGTTTGCCGATCGGCTCAAGCCGGAGTAACCGTCGCCGTCAACGTGACCGGGTCGCAGGAGCCGGTGAGATCGGTGTCGCTGCTTCTTCCGGCACATAGACCATGGAGCCGTTCTGCAGTCGGTAGGCGGTACCGGCCTTGCTGCCCTGGCCTTCACCGATCTGGCCCGACGATTTGTACTGCTTGAGCTCCTTGCCTTCGCGTACCACCATGGACATGTCGGCTTGACCGGGGTTCTTGATCACGATGGCGTTTTGCGTCGAAAAGGGGTTGAGCGGGTTCTCGATCACGGCGATCAGCAGCACGGCGATGATGACGAGGAAGACGTCGACGATGTTGACAACGCTCAGGATGGGGTCGTCGCCATCATCATCATCCAGCACGTTCAGACGCAGGCGACGCCGGGACGGCGTTGTCGGGTTCATGCTGCGCGCTCCTGAAGCGTGGTGGAGGCAAGGGGGAGGGTGTCGCGCTCTTCGAGGATCTGCGCCAGTTCCTCCAGCAGCCAGCGCCGACGTACGGTCTGTACGGCGTAGGTGATGGCGGCAGCCACCAGGGCCACGATCACCGCCGCGAAGGCCACCACCAGATGCTGGGCCATGCCTTCGGCGTTGCCCGCCGAGACGGCCAGCAGGGCCGGCCCCATGGGGATCATGGTGGCCACCAGGCCCAGCATCGGGGCGATGCGGCTGGTCAGGCGCTGCAACTCGATCTTGCGCAACACCAGTAGTTCCAGCTGGTCCTGGCTGGCGCCGGGGTTCCGGGCCAGATGCCGCCGCAAGGCCAGGCCGGCCGGCCGGCCGGTGGCGCGCCACGCCAGGTCGTGCAGCAGCATGCCCAGCGCGAACAGGGCATAGACGAACATCGCGCACAGCAGCAGAAGTACGGGTGTCAGGAAGAAGCGGGTGACTTCGTACAACAGGGTTTCAATCGGGGTCATGGCAGTTCGACAGTAGAGGTAAAGGGAGTCAGGCGCCGCGGCGGCTGCGCCAGGCCTGGTAGCCGATGCCGCCGAGCACGATGAGGCCGATCAGCGCCGCATAGGTCCAGATCAGCTGCTCGGCGGGCTGGCTGCGCGACACCTCGCGCAGCTCCTGGCCGCGCACCGGCGGCGGTGGGGCAGCGGGCGATGGAAGGGCCGCGGCCGGCGGCGGGGCGCTGCGCGCGCCCGGTGCCGGGCGGCCCAGGCCGTAGCCGGCCGCGAGCTCGGCCACGTAGGCGTTGAAGGTGGCGTTGGAGGAGACGATGTCGTGGCGCGCAGCAAGCTCGCGGTAGAGCGTGACGAGCTCGCGCACCACCTTCTCGTCGGCCTGCCAGTAGTCCTTGCGTACGGCTTCGAGCATGCGTTCGGTCAGCTGGGCGAGCGCGGCCGGGTTGGCGCGCTCGAACCAGCGACGCAGCCCGAGCTGGTGGCGATCGCGCACATAGACCTCATGGAACTCCTGCCACTGGTCCTGGCGCACCATCTGGCGGTCCATGACCTGCCAGCCCCAGAAGTTGTTGACCGTGTTGAGCAGCTGCAGCGTGCCGGCGTACCCTTCGCGCTGCATCTCGGCAATCCAGTTGGGGTGGTGGTAGACCGAGCGCAGTTCCTTGGCCAGGAAATTCTCGGCCCGCTCCAGCTTGGCCCGGGCCGGATCGCGCAGGTTGGCGATGTACAGCACCGGATTGGCACCGTCGAGCTGGCGCACGGCCAGCGAGATGCCGCCCAGGTATTCGAACGGGTGGTCGGTGTCGAGCAGACCCCGCAGGTTGGACGAGCGTGACAGCACTGCCGCGCTGGTGCCGCGCAGGTGCTCGGCATAGGCGTTGAGTTCCCGGCCGTCGCTGCCCGTGAGTTTGCGGCTCCAGCGGCTGCTGTCGGGTCCGTAGGCCCAGGACATGCGCGAGAGGTAGAGCGCTTCGAGCTTGCCGTCGCCCGCCTCCCAGTTGCCGGAAGCCAGCGTGGCCTCGGTAAGCCGGGTGCCGTAGTCGCCGCTTTCGTTGCCGTAGATGCGGGTCAGCGCGAACTCGCGTGCATCCTCCGGCGCTGCGCCCTGTTCGAGCAGCCGCTTGCGGATGCGCTCGGTGTTGGCGCGGATCGGGTTCTGCCGTGCGTCCTCGCGCAGTTCGGCCAGCAGCGCTACGGCTTCATTCAGGCGCTCCATCACATTGGGGAACTGGTCGCGGTACAGGCCGGTGAGCGAGATCACGGTGTCGATGCGAGGGCGGCCGAGTTCGGCCGAGGAGATGACCTCCAGCCCGACCACGCGTCCGCCTTCGTCCCATTTCGGGCGCACGCCCATGGCGTAGAGGATCTGCGACTCCAGCATGCCAAAGTGGCGCAGGGTCTCGGTGCTCCAGAGGCTGAAGGTCAGCTTCTCGGGGGGGCGGCCGTGGCTGAGCTGGTAGTCGGCCACCAGTTGCTGCAGCGCCTGCTTGCCGGCTTCGTAGGCGGCGCGCGTCGGGATGCGCGAAGGATCGAAGCCGTAGAGGTTGCGGCCGGTGGGCAGGGCATCGGGGTTGCGCACCGGGTCGCCGCCGTAGGAAGGGTCGATCCAGCGCGCGGCGAGGCCGCGCACGACGCCTTCGATTTCGACTTCAGCCTGCAGGTCGCGCAGGTACTGCCGGCCGCGTTCGGCCAGGGCACGCAGCGCCGGGTCGCGAAGCTCGTCCAGGGCGCGGCCCTGCACCACATGCTCCATGACGAAGCGGTAGGGGCGGCTCTGCTGGAGCTGACGGTAGTCGCCCTTGAAGCTGCTGCGCGCACTGCCGGTGCCCAGCCGGTCGTGCAGGGGCTGGCCCAGCATCTGCATGACGGTGCTGGCCAGGTGCCCTGGGTCGGCCGTGCGGCCCAAGGTGTGCAGGCCCAGCGGCTGCATGCCGGCGCCCAGGTCCTCCAGGTAGTCCTCGATCTCGCGCAGGAAGCGTGGGAAGTCGCGTTCCAGGTCCGCCACCTTCCACTTCATGTCCTTGTGGATGTTCATCTTCACCGCCTGCTCGATGATGAGGCGGCGGTTGTTGTCCTTGACCAGGCCGTCGTCCAGCGCCTGGTATTCACGGATCAGGTCATTGATGCGGACGAAATCGTCGGACAGGCCGGCCGGCGCGAAGGGCGGCGTCTGGTGGCTGACGATCACGCCGCGGCCGCGGCGCTTGACGTGCAGCGCTTCGCCGATGTTGTCGACGATGTAGGGGTAGACGATGGGCGTGTTGCCGGCCAGCAGGTTGGGGGCATCGTAAGCCCAGAGCCCGCGTTCCTTGCCCGGCGTCCACTCCTGCGTGCCGTGGGTGCCGAAGTGCACGATGGCGTCGGCCTTGAACTGCTCGCGCACCCAGAGGTAGGTCGCGAGGTAGGCATGGTGCAACGGCACCTGGGTGTCGTGGAAGAGGGCGCGCTCCTGGTCGTTGGCGGCCGGTCCGTCGCTGCGCTGCGGCTGCGGCAGCACGATCAGCCGGCCCAGCTGCAGGCGCGGGATCACGAAACCTGCGACGCCCTTGTGCCGCGCCAGCCACTGGCTCTGCTCGGGCGCGCCCCAGCGTTGCACGATGGGGCGGCGCACCGCCTCGGGCAGGCTGTCGAACCAGCGCCGGTAATCAGCCAGGGGCAGGAAATCCCAGTCCACCGTCTTCATCAGTTCGGGCAAGGTGCCGTGACGGTAGGCCGGCCGCAGCATGCGTGCGACGGCATCGATGACAGCCTGTTCGCTGACCGCGTTGAAGGCATAGCCCTCGGCCCGCAGCCGCGCGACCAGGTGTTCGATCGAACGCGGCACATTCAGATTGGAGGCGCCCTGGTTGCGCTCGCCGGGCGGGTGGTTCCAGAAGAACAGGGCCACCCGCTTGTCCGCGTTGGCCATGCGCTGCAGCTGCGCCAGCCGCACGGCCTTGCCCACCAGCAGCTGCATCTGCTCCGGCATGGGCACGAGTTCGCCGCCTTCGTTGCTCGTCAGCACCACCGGGTCCTGCAGGCCGATGTATTCGGCATTGGTCAGCGTGAAGGGCAGGAAGAAGCTGCTGACGCCGGCCGGGTTGCGCAGGTAGTCCGCGCGGCTGCCTTCGCGGTAGCCCAGCACGTTGATGGCCGGAATGCCCAGGCTCTGGTGCCAGGCGCGGCGCGCGTCCGGGTTGATGCCGAGGAAGGTGTTGACCAGCAGCACGTGCGGCAGGGGCCGGCCTTCATAGGTGATCAGTGGTTCGGGGGCGACCGTAGGAGCGCCCGTCGCGGCGGCGGCCGGGCGACCCAGCCGGGTCGAGCGGTAGAACAGCAGCGGAACTGCGCCAGCCTGTTCGATGGCGCGCACCGTCTCGTCGAGCATGCGGGTCTGGCTTTCTGCCACATAGTTCGAGGCGAACTCCATGGCGATCACCGGCCGGTCCTGCCAGCGCTGGCCGGTGTGCTGTTGCCACCAGGCCAGATAGCCCGGCAGGTCGGTGAGCAGGCGCGCGGGATGTCCCGCGTGGTAGATGGCCGAGGCCGGCAGCGGCTGAGGCGGTGTAATGGCTGTCGTGTCGCCTCCGCGGACCAGGGCGGCCAGGTACTGGAACAGGTGGGCCCGGTTGGGGGCAGTGCCACTGGCGTAATAGGCGTAGATGCGTTGGGCCTGCGCTTCGGGCAGGCCGCTGCCGCGCACGCCGGCCGGCGACAGCGTGGTGTTGTTCACGCTCACGGTCGGTGCATTCAGCGTGCGCAGGGCGCTGCCGGCCAGCCGCTCCACCAGGGCCCGGTCCTCGGCGCGGTGGGTGTCGACCAGCACCAGGCGTGCGCCGGCCAGCACACGCCGGATGCCCGCTTCGCCTTCCGCATCGACCTGCGTCCAGGCCAGTTCCAGCCCGGCCTGGCGCGCGTCTGCTTCCATCAGGCGGTAGCGGTGTTCGAGCAGGATCTTGGTCGACAGCAGCGCAATGCGTTCGGGCCCGGCAGCCCAGACGCTGCCGGCCGCCAGCAGCAGCGTCAACGCAAGGGCACACCGCTTTGCCATCCGGTTCAGGCCACCGGGCAGGCCATGCAGCCGGGCCATCACATCGAGTACACCAGTTCGGTGCTCCAGCTGCGGCCCGGCATGAGGATGGACTGATAGACCTTGCGATCGGTCAGGTTGGTCACCCCAAGGTTGGCGCTCAGCCGGCGGTTGATGCGGTAGCCCACCTTGGCATTGACCCAGGTGTAAGGGTCGTAGGCGCCGTAGACCCCGGTGGCGGTGTCGGTGTTGTCCGTGTTGGCATAGACCTTGCCGGTGTAGCGCAGGTCAATGGTGCCGCTCCAGACGCCGTGCTCGGCGGTCAGGCCGGCGTAGAACTGCTCCTGGGGCACCGAGGTCAGGCGCTTGCCCACGCTGGCGGGGTCGGCGTCGTTCTGCACTGTCGTGGCGTCGATCCAGCTGTAGTTTGTGTCCAGCCGAAGGTGCTGCGTCCACTGCATCCGGCCGGTCCATTCGATGCCGCGAACCTTGGCTTCACCGATGTTGACGTACTGCCGCGTGTTGGTGGCGATCTGCTTGAGGATGATCATGTCGGTCAGGCGCGACTCGAAATAGGTCAGGCCGGTGCTGACATCCGGTGTGGCCTGCCAGAGCCCGCCGATTTCCCAGCTGCTGCCGCGCTCGGGTTTCAGCGCCGGGTCGTTCAGGAAGGTGTTGGGGCCATGGAAGGAGCGGGAGTAGAGGTCCAGGTTGCCCGGTGCCAGGAAGGACTGTCCGAGCGAGGCGCGCAATGCCAGGGTCGGGGCCAGCTTGTAGACCCCGGAGACCTTGGGGCTGAAGGCGCTCTCCTGGCGTTCGCCATAGACCGCATTGACCGTGGGGGCCGTGTTCTTGAAGTAGCTGCCGCTGGTGGTCCACTGGTCGAAGCGGCCGCCCAGGTAGATCGTCAGCGGGTCCAGCGCATGCCACTCGATCTGCCCGTAGAGCGAGGTGGTGGCGGAGCGCCCGTCGTAGCCTTCGTTGAGCGTCGTCTGCGTGCCGGAATCATTCCAGTTCGACAGTCCCCAATGCCGCTGCGAGACTTCGGCCTTGCGGTAGGCCAGGCCGTAGATGAGGAAGGCGTTGTCTCCGAGACCCTCGCTGATCTGGGCCAGCAGGTCGGTGGTTTCGCTCGGGGTCAGACTCAGGCGTCCGCTGCCGGAGGCCACGGACTGGCCGCTGGTGATCACCTGGGAGCGGGTGTCGTCGGCAATGCGGGCGACGCTGAGCTTGAGCTTGCGCTCGCTGCCCAGCATGCCGTCGTAGCCGATCTCGTGGCGGCGCGTGAGCTGCCGGTTCACCGTGTTGACGAAGGCGCTTTCCTGCAGCACGACGCGCTGCCCGTGGATGCCCAGCGTGCCGCTGCTGACAACGCCGCCGCTGCCGTTGCGCAGCCAGCTGTCATAGGGTTGGCGTGATTCGGTGAACTCGGCCTGGCCCACGCTGGCATACAACCGGCTGCGGGCGTCGAGGTCGAAGGTGAGCTTGAGACCCAGGTTGTCCTGCTGCCAGGGGGACAGGCCCTTGGTGCCGACCTGGTAAGCGGTCTGGCCGGTGGCCGTCTGCGTGGGCACCGCGCCGGTGACGGCCGTGCCAGCCGCGCCGCTCGAGGGCGTGACCACGACCTGGTCGCCGGCATAGTCCTTGCGGCTGATCTGGCTGGCGCTGAGCTGCAGGCCCAGGCCATTGCTCATCTTGTCGCGGAAGAACACGCTCAGGTCGTCGCCGGCGGCGTCGCCGTAGCCGCGCTTCCAGCGGGCGATGAACTCCTGCCGGTCCGGCTGCTTGGTGATCATGTTGATCACGCCGCCGATGGCGCCGCTGCCGTAGAGCGACGAGAAGGGACCGGGTACGACCTCGATGCGCTCCAGTTCATCGACGTTAATGGTGCGCCAGTTGATCGAGCCCGTATTGGCGCCCAGCACCGACTGGCCGTCGAGCAGCACCAGCGTCCGGGCACCTGGAATGCCGCGCAGCGTCACCGAGCCGCTGCCGCCGGAACTGCGGTTGATCTGTCCATCGGCCTGCGGTCCGGTGTACAGGCTGGGCACGGATTTCACCGCGTCGGCGGGCCGGCTCACGGTGCGGGCGTCGAGGTCCTGGCGTTGGATGAGCGTGACGGCGGCCGGCGCATCGGCCACCTCGATTGGCTTGGCGG
>Ga0114938_1000699_pt1 | contig 24487 bp, 21 predicted proteins | sample AshMeaBigSpring_FD_88675 | JGI IMG/M metagenome (GOLD analysis project Ga0114938, IMG submission 88675) | Groundwater microbial communities from Big Spring, Nevada to study Microbial Dark Matter (Phase II) - Ash Meadows Big Spring | ecosystem: Environmental > Aquatic > Deep subsurface >...
CCAAGACCTTGCTGGCCAGGGTGAGGGGGCGGGCGATCGGCGCCGAGGTCACCAAGAGCCTCACCCCCGGTCAGCAGGTCATCAGGATCGTGCACGAGGAGCTCATCGCAACCCTTGGCAGCGAGGCGCCGCTTGTGCGCCCCGCCGCCCCGCCGCTCGTCATCCTCGTCGCCGGTCTCCAGGGCTCCGGCAAGACCACCACCGCCGCCAAGCTGGCAAGACACCTGAAGACGAAGGGTCGCCGTCCCCTGCTCGTCGCCGCCGACCTGCAGCGGCCAGCCGCCATCGACCAGCTCGAGACGCTGGGAAGGCGGGTGGGGGTGCCGGTGTACGTGGATCGACGGGCCAAGGCGCCGAAGGTGGCGAAGGCGGCGTTGAAGCACGCCCGCCAAGAGGGCCACAACGTGGTGATCATCGATACCGCGGGCCGGCTCCAGATCGATCGGGAGCTGATGCGCGAGCTGGCCGACGTGACGAAGGAGACCGAGCCTCACGAGGTGCTGCTGGTGGTTGACGCCATGACCGGTCAGGAGGCGGTCAATGTGGCCAGGGGGTTCCTCGAGCACACCGACCTCACCGGTCTCATCCTCACCAAGCTCGATGGCGACGCCCGGGGTGGAGCGGCGATCTCGGCGCGGGAGGTGACGGGCCGCCCGATCAAGTTCGTCGGGATCGGCGAAGGTCTCGAGGACCTGGATGTCTTCTACCCGGAACGCATGGCGTCGCGCATCCTGGGGATGGGCGATGTGCTCACCCTCATCGAGAAGGCGGAGCAGGCATACGACGAAGAGCAGGCGCTGGCTGCGGCCGAGAAGCTGCGCAGCGCCAGCTTCGACCTCGAGGACTTCCTCGAGCAGTTCCAGCAGCTCCGCAAGATGGGGCCCCTGCAGCAACTGGTTAGTATGCTGCCCGGCGCCGGGCAGATGCTGCGCAACGTCCAGGTGGACGAACGTGATCTGAACCGGGTGGAGGCGATCATCCGTTCGATGACGCCGGCGGAACGACGCACCCCGAAGATCATCAACGGGAGCCGCAAGCGCCGCATCGCCACCGGCTCGGGGACCCGCCCGCAGGACGTCAACGGCGTCCTCAAGCAGTTTGCCGAGGCTCAGAGGATGATGAGAGCCATCGCCGGAGGGAAGAGCCCGATACCGGGGCTCGCCCTGCCGGGTATGGGTCGCAGGAAGAAGAGGTGACGTTTTGGCAGTCAAGATCCGCCTGACGCGGATGGGCAAGAAGCGCCAGCCGACCTACCGCGTCGTGGTGGCGGACTCGCGCACTCCCCGCGATGGCGCCTACATCGAGCAGATCGGGCGCTACGACGCCAGACAGGACCCGTCGCTCATCGAGATCGACAACGACCGTGCCCTCCACTGGCTGAGCGTCGGCGCCCAGCCGACGGATCGGGCCCGCAAGCTGCTCGAGATCTCGGGCGCCTGGACCCGGTTCAGGGTCGCCAAGGGTGACATCCACACGGTGGCCGTCGCCCCGGAGCCGGCACCAAAGCCGGCCCGCGAGATCCATGTCGTCGGTGTCACCCCAGAGCTCGCGGTTGACGGGGCCGAGGCTGCGGTTGACGGGGCCGAGCCTGCGGTGGTGGCCGAGGCTGCGGTTGACGAGGCCGAGCCTGCAGCGGATGTCACCGTCGATCCGGAGGTCACACCGTGAGCCGGGGCGATATCACCGAGCGTGTTGTCCGCTACGTCATCTCCGAGATCGTCGACGCGCCAGACCAGGTTGCGCTGGAGATGGTCGACGACGGCGAGGATTCGATGATGGCCGAGGTGCGGACCGCCAAGTCGGACATGGGTCGGGTTATCGGCCGCCGCGGTCGTGTCGCCAGGGCGATCCGCACGCTCGCAGGCGCCGCAGGCGACGAGGAGGGCATTGACATCCGGGTCGAGTTCCTCGACTGAGGCGGTGGTGAGCGCTCCCGTCCCCATCGGGTACGTGGTGCGTCCCCACGGGATCAGGGGTGACGTGCTCGTCGCCTCGTTGACCGATCATCCCGGGCGGTTTGTTCCCGGCGCCCGCTTCTCCAGCGACGGTGTTCCCCAGACGGTGACCATTGTCGAGGTGCGCCCCCACCGTGAGGGCGTCCTCGTCCGCTTCGCCGAGATCCATGACCGCACCGCCGCAGAGGGCTTCGTCAAGATCACACTTGCCATCCCCGCCGCCGAGCGTCGCCCTCTGGTGGAGGGGGAGTACTGGCCCGAGGACCTGGTCGGGCTGACCGCGGTCGGTCCGGACGGCGTCACGCTCGGCGTCGTGAGCGACGTCGTGCTCGGCGCCGCCCAGGACCGTCTTGCCGTCACCACTCCGAGCGGCGTCGTGGTCGAGATCCCCTTTGTCGCCGCATTGGTGGGCGAGCCTGAGGGCGGGACCATCAGCATGCAACCCCCGCTCGGGTTGTTCGACGAGCTGGCGGATGCGGACGACGAGGATTCAGCGCAGGTCGAGGACGATCTCTAGACCGGTAGCTCCGCCGACCTCGGCGGCCGGGTCGCCCACCAGGAGCTCGACCATCCCCCTCGGGCCGGTCTCGAAGACGGTGGTGAACTCGCCCCACGACTCGACACCACCGGTTGGGGCGATCGGTCGCTCGACCCGATCGGGTGTCCCTGGGGCGAGCACGGCGACGAGCTCCCCACCAACCGCTCTGGCGTAACCGGTGACCCGCAGCGGGTACTCGGCGGGACCGGCCCCAGGTCCGAGCAGGACGACACCGGTGGTGGTGCGGGGCGGGTTGATCGGGGTGTCGCCCGAACCGGGCTGCAGATCGACCACGATGCGGGCCGGCGATGCGGCGAGGAAGGCGCGGGCGGCCGCTCCGCTCGGCGCCTGCAGGTGGAGGTCGATGGCCAGGCCTCCGGTGTCGAGCCGCACGACGTATGCCCGCACCACGAGCGGGGTGTCGACGACCGTGTCGGCCAGCGAGGTGGTATCCACCTCGGGTGGAAGCGTGATGCGGAGAAGACCGGAGCGGGGACGTAGCTCGGCCGTCGTCCTCCCCAGCGTGGCCGCAGGCGAACCGGCCACGGTGACGAGGTCGATCTCGACTCGTTCGCACCGTTCGGTGGCGCTCCAGCGGACACCTGCCACCGCGGCCGCGTCGCCGCTGTCTTCCCCAAAGACACCGACAAGGCCTTCGCCGGCGAAGGGGATGTCGCCCATGAGGCACGAGGCGGAGACACCCATGGTGCTCGTGGTGGTGCTGGCCACAGGTGCGACTGTTGGCGGCGGCGGGGTGGCGGCGGGCGGCGGGGCGGCGACGGTGGTCGCAGGGGCGACGTCGATCGAGCACGCCGACGCCGCGGTGATGATGAGCAGCAACGTCAGGCGTCCCCGCATCATCACCACAACTCTACCGGCGGGAACGTCGCCGTCGGGACGGGGGCGGTTGCGCCCGCCGCAAGCATCCCTACTGTTCGACCCATGCGCCGGCCGCCCCGCACCACCATCACGCTGCTGCTGGTGATCGCCGCATGCACGTCTGGTGAGGAGGCGGCGCCGACCACGGAGGGCGACGTCTCGGCGACGACCGCGGTGGTGCCACCTTCGACGGCCGCGCCGAGCACCGTCGCCGCACCGACCACGACCACCGCCCCGCCCATTGTCATCACATGCGCCCCCGGATCGGGGGCCGACTTCTCCGATCTCGCCCAGGACGAGCCCGACTTCGACGAGCAGACGCTGCGCTGCGCCTCCTTCGACGATGGCGAGATGACGGGGGGCAGCTTCACGGGGGCGGACGCCACAGGCGCCACGTTCCGCAACGCCACCATCTCCCGCACCCGCTTCGACCGCACCGTACTCGTGGGAGCCGACTTCTCCGGGGCTCAGCTCGACCAGGTGCGGTTCGCCGGCACCGACCTCAGCGGCGCAGACCTCACCACCGCCGCACTCGGCAACGTCCGGTGGGAGCAGACGACGTGCCCTGATGGCGCCTCGTCAGACGATGCCGGGGGGAGCTGCGACGGGCATCTCACCCCGCTCGCCGTTGATGTCGAAGCCACGGATGCGGGGGCGGCCGTCGCCCCCGTCGAGATCACCCCGCTGTGCGCACCGGACTCCGGGCCCGATTACCAGAGCCAGGTCATCGACGGCGCCGACTACACCCAGGAGGACCTGCGTTGCGCCCGCTTCGGCGGGTCGACCGTCACCGGCGGGGACTTCTCCAAGGTGGACGCCTCGGCGGCGGTGTTCGATGGTGCAACGCTGGTGGAGCCGGTCTTTGATGGGACGTCGCTGGTCGGCGCCAGCTTCGCCGGTACGGTCCTGCAGCGGGCTCGGTTCCGCAACGCCAACCTCATCGGTGCCGACATCACATCCGCACAGTTCGACGACGCCCGCTGGTCGAACACGACGTGCCCGAACGGTGTCAACAGCGAGGATGCCGGCGGCACCTGTCTCGGGGCCAGGACGGCGCTCGATCTGCCCGAGGTCGCCTTCGACGAGATCACGGACGACGACATCAGGGTGCGCCAAGGCGGAGGGCTCACCACATACACCATCGCCACAGACGTGCTGTTCGAGTTCAACAGCGATACGCCCGGCCAGGAGGCGGAGGCCAAGCTCGCCGAGGTGGTGGCCTCGATCGCAGAGCGGTTCGAGCCCGGTGTCGAGATCCAGGTGCTCGGGTTCGCCGATGCGGTCGGCGACGAGACCTACAACCTCGAACTGTCCCAACGCCGCGCCGACAACGTGGCCGCCATCCTGGCGGCCGACCCGGCGCTCACCGGGTACCCGGTCGTTGCGGTTGGGTTTGGGGAGCGCCAGCCGGTGGCGCCGAACACGAATCCGGACGGCTCCGACAACCCGGAGGGGAGAGCGCTCAACCGGAGGGTCGAGATCGTGGTGCGCAGCCGCTGACGGCGGGCTCAGACCCGCCGGCGGTACACGATCTCGCCGCCCAGCACCGTGAGGTCGACCTGGGTGCGCCACACCTCGTCCTCCTCGAACGGGTTGCGGTCGAGGACGACGAGGTCGGCGATCATGCCCGGCGAGACGGCCCCGCGGTCGGCGTCGACGTGATTGACGTAGGCGGAGCCTGCCGTGAAGGCGGCGAGGACGTCGGCGAGCCCGAGCCGCTGCTTGGGCAAGAACGGCTCGGTATGGGTTGCCGGCGCCTGCCGCGTTACGGCGACATGGGCCTGGGCCATGACATCCGGCGTCGACACCGACCAGTCGCTCCCCATGGCCAGCGTCGCCCCGTGCCGGAGCAGGTCACCGAAGGGGTATTGGTGGCGGGCTCGTTCCGGGCCCAGGAACGGGATGGTGAGCTCGGTCTGGGCCGCCTCCGCGCATGCCCACAGCGGCTGGGCATTGGCCGCGACCCCGACACTCCGGAAGCGAGGCACGTCCACAGGATCCACGACCTGGATGTGGGCGATGTGAGGACGGACGTCGCGCCGTCCGTGTCGGGCGAAGGCAGCCTCCACCGCATCGAGCGCCGAGCGCACCGCGGCGTCGCCGATGGCGTGGAAGTGAGGCTGAAACCCGAACCCGACGAGGCTGGTGACGATCGCAGGCAGCTCGGCACGGTCGATCATGTCGATACCCATCCGGTGGGTCACCCGGCCGTCGCCGTCGAGGTAGGGGGCGAGCACGGCCGCCGTGAAGTTCTCACAGACGCCGTCGAGCATGAGCTTCACCGTTCCTGCGGTGTACCGCCCTGTCGACTGGGCGCGCATCTCGACGAGCCCGGCGATCTGGTCGTCACCTCGTCCCCGCTCCCACCACAGCGATCCCCGTACCGTGGCGCGGAGTTGCCCGCGGCCGGCAAGGCGGACATAGGCCGCATGAAGCGGGGGCTCCACCCAGGCGTCCTGCCATGCGGTGATGCCGAGGGAGAGGAGGTAGTCCTGGCCGGTGAGAAGGGCTGCATCCAGGTCATCCTCGGTGTCCGGTGGCATGGCGCGGTCCATGAGGTCCATCGCACCCTCGTGGAGCGTGCCCTGGGGGCGGCCGTCGGGGAGTCGTTCGATCCGGCCGTCCGGGGGGTCCGGGGTGGAGGCGTCGATCCCTGCCATGGCGAGCGCCCGGGTGCTCGCCCAGCCGGAGTGCCCGTCGGCGACCCCGAGGTAGGCGGGCCGGTCGCCGACGAGGCGGTCGAGGAGCTCGGCGCTCGGGTTGCCGTGCTCGAACCAGGGGTAGTGCCACCCGCCGCCGCGCACCCACCCGTCCGGAGTGGCGGCGGCGTAGCGGGCGATCTCGGCGAGGGCGGCTTGGCGATCGGCGAACGGGAGCAGATTGCAGCGCATCATGGTCAGGCCCCCCGAGGCCGGGTGGACATGGGCGTCCTGGAAGCCGGCGCACAGTAGCCGGCCGTCGAGATCGATCACCTCCGTACCCGGACCGATCAGCGGTGCCATCTCGCGGCTGCCGCCGACGGCGACGATGCGTTGCCCGGCGACGGCGACCGCCTCCGCCCAGCTCCTGGCGGGGTCGCTGCGGAACACGGCGCCGCCGGTGAGCACGAGGTCGGCCTGCACGGCTACATCTCCCTGAGGATGAACGATCTCCCTGAGGATGGACGGACGGGGGCCCGCCTGTCGGGCGGGCCCCCGTCGGCCCGACTCAGCTCTTGGCTTCTGCCAGCTTGTCGGTGAAGTTGATCTCGTAGTCGCCGGTGTCGGTGACGACCTCGACGTCGGCCGTCGCCGTGTCGGCGTAGAAGTCGATGATCTCCTGGTCGAGGAAGGGGATCGAGGCGGCGTTCGGGCTTCCGTAGTAGTTCCAGTTGGTGAGGGTCGCACCGTTCTCGGCATCGAGGAGGAAGTTGATGAAGGCGTGGGCCGTGCACGGCGCCGACGAGGCGGCCGGGATCGCCATGTTGTCGATCCACAGCGTGGCCCCCTCCTCGGGCAGGACGTAGGTGAACGAGTCGGGGTCGGCGGCCTCGCCGATGGCCACGATCATGTTGCCCGAGTACCCGTGGGCCACCGCCACCTCACCGTTGACCAGCGACTCGTCGTACTGGTCTGAGTCGAACTTGGCGATGTTCTCCTTGGCGGCCTTGATGAGATCGGCCGCCTCCTGGAGGTGCTCGATCTCGACGTCGTTGAGCGAGTAGCCCAGATACTCGAGGGCGGCGCCCATCGTCTCGCGAGGGTCGTTGAGCAGCGAGACGCCACCAGCGAAGTTCTTGGTCAACTCAGGGTCGAACACGAGCGCCCAGCTCGGGGTGAAGGCGTCGCCAACCAGGTCGAGGTTGACCCCGAGACCGGTTGTGCCGAACTGGTAGGCCACCGAGTACTCGAGCTCTGGGTCATACGGCGGCGCAGCGAAGTCCTCGGAGAGGTTGGTGAGGTTGGGGATGGCATCCTTCTGCAGCGGCATGAGGATCCCCTCCTGGATCATGATGCCGATCATGTAGTCGGACGGCACCACCAGGTCGTACGTCACACCACCCTGGAGCTGGGCGAGCATCGCCTCGTTCGACTCGTAGAAGGATTCAACAACATCGACGGAGTACTCCGCCTCGAACGCCGTGATGAGCTCGGGATCGATGTACTCCGACCAGTTGTAGAAGTTGAGGTCGCCGTCTGTCTGACCGGCGGAGCACTCGGCGGCGGCGACGTCGTCGTCGCCGCCGCATGCGGTCAGGAAGAGCCCGAGGGCAAGCGCAACGATGGCGGTCCTGTGGTGGCGAGTTGCTGGCATGGTTGTCTCCTCAGGTCTTTGTGGGTGTCGAGCGGTGGTTCACGATTCGGTTTCTGGCGATGCGGTCGATGTGCGCTGGAAGACCAGTGACACACCGACGAGGATCATGGAGGCCACCAGCATGGCGGTGCTGACCGCATTGATGAGCGGGGTCACACCACGTCTGACCAGCCCGAAGACATAGACGGGCAGGGTGGTTGCCCCAGGACCGGCGACAAAGCTGGTGACAACGACGTCGTCGAGCGAGAGGGTGAGGGCGAGCAGCGCTCCACCGAGCACGCCGGGGAGGATCAGGGGCAGCGTGACGCGCCGGAACGCCTGCCACCGGGTGGCGTACAGATCCGCGGCCGCCTCCTCGAGCGAGGGATCGAGCTGGCCGAGCCTGGCGCGCACGACGACGGCGACAAACGAGATGCTGAAGGCGATGTGGCTCAGCGAGATCGTGCCGATCCCAAAGCTCGGGCTCCACCCGATGAGGCTGTCGATGATGCGGAAACCCTGGGCGAAGAAGAGCAGCAGCATGACGGCCATGGTCACGTCTGGGATGATGATCGGCAGGTAGACCAGCCCGTCGTACACCCTCTGGCCGCGGAAGCGGAAGCGCTCGAGCGCAAGCGCCGCCATCGTCCCCAGGACCGTCGAGACCACCGTCGAGACGGCGGCGACGATCAGCGACGTACGGATTGCTCGCACCACATCGCTGTTGTCGAGCATGGCGCCGTACCAGCGCAGCGATGGTTCTGTCCAGATGCCGACGTTGTTGTTGTCGTTGAAGGAGAAGCCGATGAGCACGAGGATCGGTGCGTAGAAGAACAGGAACACCAGCCATGAGTTGGCGGCGAGCAGCCGCTCGATCGGCGACTTCGGGCGGACACCGGTGGAGATGCTCAAAGGCTCCTCGCCCCCGTCCGGAAGTAGAGAATGGTGGCGCCGAGCATCACCGTCATGACGGTGACGGACAGGGCAGAGCCGAACGGCTGGTTGCGGGCGGCGAGGAACTGGCTCACGATGTAGTCACCGAGCAGCGTGGTCCTGGCGCCGCCGAGGATGGCGGGGGTCACGTATGCGCCGAGGGTCGGGATGAACACCAGGATCGACCCTGCGATCACGCCAGGACGCGACAGCGGCCAGGTCACCTTGCGGAACGCGGTCCACCCGTCTGCGTAGAGGTCGCGGGCTGCCTCGACCAGCCGCCAGTCCATTCGCTCGAGGGCGGCGTACAGCGGCAACACCATGAACGGTAGGTAGCCGTACACCAGCCCGATGAGCACCGCCGTGTTGGTGAAGAGCACCCGTATCGGCTCGCCGCCAAGCGCCTGGCTGATCTGGGAGATCGGACCATCAGACCCGAGCAGTACCCGCCACGCATAGGTGCGCACCAGGAAGTTCGACCAGAATGGGATCATCACGAGCACCAGCAGCACGTTGCGCATCGTCGGGCCCCTGGTGGCGATGTAGTAGGCGAACGGGTAAGAGACGGCAAGACAGATCGCCGTGGTTGCGACGGCGAGAATCAGAGACCGCAGCGCGATCTCGCCTACGAGCGGGTCCCACAACCGTTGGTAGGCGTCGAGGCTCCAATCCCTCAGCTGGGTGAGCCCCGTCGAGCTGCGAGAGGCGAAGGAGTACACCAGAACGATCACCAGCGGGATGGCGAAGAAGAGCACGAGGTAGAACCCAGAGGGAAGGGCCAGCAGCACCCCGCGTCGTGACTCCGCCCGCTCCGCAGCCGCCTCCAGCTCCGGGGTGACGGCCTCGACGTCGGTCATCACATCCGCCATGTCAGTCCCGCACCACCGTTGTCGCCGCAGGAGCCCACACGGCGATCGTCTGCTCGCCGATGTCGTACAGCTCGATCCCCGGGCGGTTCTCCTCCTTGGCCTCGATCAAGCCGGCGGGAGTGTCGACGTCGTAGTAGAAGACGTCCCCGTGGTAGATGCGTCTTGTCACCCTGCCCTCGATACGGTTCATCCCGTCGGGGATCGGCTCATCGAGGTCGTACAACTCGAACCGCTCAGGGCGGATGGCGACGGTGACGCTCTCACCTGATCCGGCCCCCGTCGAGGCGGCGATGAGGTGGTTGCCGCGGAGCCTCACCGTCTCGTGGTCGACGACGACGGCAGGGAGCAGGTTGATCTCACCGATGAAGTCTGCGACAAACCGCGAGGTCGGGTGCTCGTATATCTCTTGGGGTGAGCCCACCTGGAGCAGCGAACCCTCGTTCATGACACCGATGCGGTCGCTCATCGTCAGCGCCTCATCCTGGTCGTGGGTGACGTAGATGAACGTGATGCCGACCCGGGTCTGTAGGTCCTTCAGCTCGAGCTGCATGGCCTGGCGCAGCTTGAGGTCGAGTGCGCCGAGCGGCTCGTCGAGGAGCAGCACCTCCGGCTCGTTGACCAGCGCCCTCGCCAGCGCAACCCGCTGCTGCTGACCCCCGGAGAGTTGGCGGGGCATGGCGGCGGCGCGGTGGCCGAGCTGCACCATGTCGAGCGCCCGCTTGACCCTGTCGGTGATCTCGGCCGATCCGCGCTTCTTCATGTGCAGCCCGAAACCGACGTTGTCCTCAACCGTCATGTGGGGGAACAGGGCGTACGACTGGAACACGGTGTTGATGGGCCGCTTGTTCGGCGGCTGGAGCCCCATCTCGTTGCCGTGGATGAGGAGCGAGCCCGAGGTGGGGAACTCGAAGCCTGCGATCATGCGCAGCGTTGTGGTCTTGCCGCACCCGCTCGGGCCGAGCAGAGAGAAGAACTCGCCGTCTGCGATGCTCAGATCCAGGTCCCGCACGGCGACGACATCCCCGAACTGTTTGGTGACGCCCTGCAGTGAGACCGCATCGGTCATCCTCTCTTACCTCCACGAGTGCTCGCCATCACGTACCGCCGGTCGGTGCGCAGCGTAGGCGCCGCCAGGGATCGCCTGCCTGCACGGTGGGGAAGTTCCGTGAGGGTCACACCGGCACCAGGCTGCCGGCGACAACATCGACGGCGGCGTCGACCACGTCGAGCGCCTCGTCGAGCAGCTCGTCCGAGATGGTGAGGGGAGGGAGGAAGCGGACGCAGTTCGAGTAGAGACCGGCGCGGATGGTGATGACGCCGTTGCGGACCGTCTCCGCCGTCACTGCGGACGCCGCTTCCATCGACGGCCGCTTGCCGGCCGCATCGTGGACCATCTCCATCACCAGCATCGGCCCGACACCGCGGACGTCGCCGACAAGGTCGGGGTGGCGGCGCTGGATCGCCTCGAGCCGGTGACGGAGACGGTCGCCGAGCTCGGTGGCCCTGGCGAGGAACGCCGGGTCGGAGATCTGCTCGATGGCGGCAAGGGCGGCGACACAGGCGAGCGGGTTCCCCGAGTATGTGCCGCCGAGCCCACCGGGGTGCGGGGCGTCCATGATCTCGGCCCTGCCGGTGATGGCCGAGAGCGGCATACCGGCGGCGAGCGACTTTGCCGTGGTCACCACGTCAGGCACGACCCCCGAGTGCTCGATGGCGAACAGCTTCCCGGTGCGCCCGAAGCCGGACTGGATTTCGTCTGCAACCATGACGATTCCGTGCTGGTTGCACAGCTCACGGAGCCGGCGCAGCCAGGCGTGTGGCGCCGGCACGAACCCGGCTTCTCCCTGGACCGGTTCGACAACGACGGCGGCGACGTGGGAGGGGTCGACGATGGCGGTGAAGCAGTGATCCAGGTTGGCGATGTGCCAGTCGACGTACTCGTCCTCGGTGAGCCGGTCAGGGCGGCGGTAGGTGGCAGGGAACGGGAAGCGGTACACCTCGGGGGCAAACGGTCCGAACCCCTTCTTGAACAGGTTGAACTTCGAGGTCATCGACATGGTGAGGTTGGTGCGGCCGTGGTATGCGCCATCGAAGACCACGATGCCCTGGCGGCCCGTCGCCGAGCGGCAGATGTTGACTGCGGTCTCGATCGCCTCGGCGCCCGTGCTCATCAACACGGTCTTCTTGGGGAAGTCACCCGGTGTCGCCGCGTTGAGCGCCTCGGCAACGGCGACGTACGGCTCGTAGGTGGCGACGATGGCGCACATGTGGATGAGACGGGCAGCCTGCTCCTGGAGAGCCTCGACGACGGCTGCCGGCGTGTGCCCGACGGCCAGGACGCCGATGCCGCCGGCCATGTCGATGAACCGGTTGCCGTCGACGTCCGTGACGAGGGCGCCGTGAGCGGAGGCGATGGCGAGCTGGGTCAGTTTGGCGTTGCCGTTTGCGATGGCGGCTTCCCGCCTGGCGACGATCTCGCGGCTGCGGGGACCCGGGATCTCGGTGATGAGCTTGATCCCCGATGTCACCTACGGCTCCTGTCAGAAACGGTCGTGGCGGGGCGGCCAGCACAAAAGTATGACTTGCGCACCCCGGGTCTGCAACTGATACGCTCACCCGACTGATCGGCGACCTTGGAAACGGTGTGAGAGAGAGAGCAACCCGGTCCCACCTGGCGGCTGGCGATCCTGCGGCGGTCCGGCTGGACGCCGTCGACAAACGGATCGTCCGGGCGCTGCAGGAGGACGGTCGCATGCCGTATACGAGGCTCGGCCCGCTCGTCGGGCTCTCCGCCCCGGCCGTGCGTCAGCGTGTGTTGCAGCTGATCGACAACGGCGTGATGCAGGTGGTGGCGGTGACCGATCCGCTGAAGCTCGGCTTCGAGATCCAGGCGATGTTCGGTGTCAAGGTGGCGGGCTCGCTCGACGAGGCGGCGCGTTCGGTCGCCGAGCTGGACGAGGTGGACTACGTCGTGATCACGACTGGGAGGTTCGATCTGCTCCTCGAGGTGGTTTGTGAGACCAACGAGCACCTGCTGGCCACCGCAAACCGGGTCCGTTCGAAGCCTCAGGTTGGCGACGTGGAGGTCTTCGGCTATATCGAGCTGGTCAAGCAGACGTACGACTGGGGGACCCGGTGAGAGGAGGGACGCGATGCAAACCCATCTCCAGCTGATCGGTGGGTCCTGGGTCGGCGCCGTCGACGGGGGGACCAGAGGTGTCGTCAACCCGGCGACCGAGGAGACCGTCGACACCGTGCCGTTCGGCGGCGCTGCCGACGCCGCGGCAGCAATCGACGCCGCTCATGGGGCGTTTGCCGACTGGGCGCGCATGACGCCCTATGAGCGCGCCGTGCCGCTGATGAGAGCTGCGGAGTTGCTGGTCGAGCGGGCAGACGACTACGCACGCGTCACGACCGAGGAGTCCGGAAAGCCGCTCGCCCAGTCGAGAGCCGAGTGGCTGTCGGCGCCGAACTACCTCGTCTTCGCCGCCGAAGAGGCGAAGCGGCTTGGCGGGCGCATCATCCCGGCTCGGGTGCGCGGCCGGCGCATCGACGTGACCTACCAGCCGCTCGGTGTCGTCGGCGTCATCACGGCGTGGAACTTCCCCGTCTACAACGTCAACCGAGCGGTCGCGTCTGCGCTCGCCGCCGGGTGCACGGCGGTTGTCAGGCCATCCGAGTACACCGCCCGGTCGGCGATGCTGTACGGGGCCGCTCTCCATGACGCAGGCATTCCCGCCGGGGTCATCAACGTCGTGAATGGCGTCGCCGGCCCCATGGCCGAGGTCATGCTGTCCGACGCCCGGGTGCGCAAGATCGGCTTCACCGGCTCGGTGCGGGTCGGCAAGCTCCTGATGGACGGCGCATCGCAGACGGTCACCAAGCTGGCGCTCGAGCTCGGTGGGAACGCGCCGGTCATCGTGTTTCCCGACGTCGAGGATCTGGAGGCGGTGGCGGCCGGCGGGGTGACGGCCAAGTACCGCAACTGCGGCCAGGTGTGCATCGCCCCTCAGCGATTCATTGTCCACTCGTCGATCGCCGAGCAGTTCACCAAGGCGGCCGCCGGTGCGTCCGAACGGGAGGTGGTGGGGAACGGGCTCGATCCCGTCACGACGATCGGCCCGCTCATCAATGCCACCCAGCGCGACCGGGTGGAGGAGTTGGTGGAGACGTCGGTTGCCGGCGGAGCGCGGGTGGTGACAGGCGGCGCCCGCATCGACGGCCCAGGCTACTTCTACCGGCCGACCGTCATCACCGATCTCGACGCAACCGCACCGGCGAGGTCCGAGGAGGTCTTCGGACCGGTGCTGCCGGTGATCCCGTTCGACACGACGGACGAGGCCATCACCATCGCCAACGCCGTCGACTACGGGTTGGCATCGTTCGTGTGGACCACGGATCTCCGCACGGCCTACCGGGTCTCCGATGCGCTCGAGTTCGGGCTCGTCGGCGTCAACGACTGGTACCCGGTGACGCCCGAGGCCCCGTTCGGCGGGACGAAGCAGTCGGGCCTCGGGAGGGAGTCGGGGCTCGAGGGCCTGCACGAGTACGTCGAGGTGAAGACCCGCTACATCGGGGGGCTGGGATGAACGGCCGGCCGATCCGCGTCCTCGAGGTGGCCGGTTCGCCGGCCGAGATGGGTGGCGCTCACGGCAACCGGTTTGCCCGCGAGGTCCGGGAGTACACCGACGACCGAGTGGCTCGTTCGGCGCATGGCACGACGCTGGACAGGGCCGAGGTCGTCGCCCTCGCCGAGCGGATGCTGCCGGCACACGAGGCGTACGACCCGGCTCTGTACGCGGAGATGGTGGCCATGGCGGAGGCGGCAGCGATCACCCCCGCCGAGGCGGTCATCGTCGGCGGCTTCACCGACTTCATCGACGCGGTGCGCGCCAAGGCCGGCGGCGATCTCGTCGAGGACGCCTGCACCGCGGTCGTCGTTCCCGACGACGCGACGGACGGCGGCGGGTTCCTCGCTCAGACGTGGGACATGCACGCCACGGCAACCCCCCGCATTGTGATGCTCGACGTGCGGCCCGACGGAGGTCCGCATGCCCTCGTGTTCACGACGGTGGGCACGCTGGGTCAAATCGGGATGAACGAGGTCGGCATCGCCGTCGGCATCAACAACCTCACCGCCCACGACGGCCGGGTCGGCGTGACCTGGCCCTTCGTCGTGCGCAAGGCGTTGCGTCAGACGACGTTCGACGAGGCGGTGCGATGCGTCCTCGATGCCAGACTCGCCGGCGGGCACAACTTCCTGATCATGGCGGCGGATGGCCGGGGGGTGTCGATCGAGGCGATGCCAACCGTCACCCACATCGCCGAGCTTGGCGCCGAGCCGTTGGTGCACACCAACCACTGCCTGGCGGCCGCCACGAGGGCGGTCGAGGGCAAGCGACCGCGGGCGCTCCAGAACTCGTCCGTGGACCGATTGGTCCATGCCCCCGAGCTGGTTGCGGAGCGGCCGGTGACCGCCGAGACCCTGATGGCGATGACCCGAGACGAGCGTTCCATCTGCCGCCGTCCCGACCCGCCGTTCGACTACGAGTCGTGCGGGGCGGCCGTCATGCGTCCGGCGACGGGTGACTTCTGGGCCTGCTGGGGCCTTCCGTCCGAGAACGAGTACGAGCATTTCCACGTGGCCCAGACCGGGAGGACGAGCGCATGGGCGAGCTCCGGTACGTCAACCTGACCGAGGATCTCGCACCCCAGTGTGCAGCGCTCGAGTTGCTCGCCTTCCCCGGCGCCGACCCCAAGGACCTGCTGTCCGAGGACGACATCCTGGCCTACGCCCGCACCTTCCCCGAGGGCTTCTTCGTCTGCTTGGACGGCGACAGAGCCGTGGGGCAAGGGGCCGGCATCTATCTCGACTTCGACTTCGACCACCCGCAGCACTCCATCGTCGAGATCACCGGCGAGCACCAGTGCGGCAATCACGACCCGGCGGGGGAGTGGTACTACGGCACGGACATCGTCGTCCATTCGGAGTGGCGACGCCGTGGCATCGGCGGCCGGCTCTATGCCCTGCGCAAGGATCTGGTGCGACGGGCCAACAAGCGGGGCATCATCGCCGGCGGCCACATGCACAACTTTGCGGATTACAAGGACCGCCTCTCCCCGCAGGACTACCTGGACCGGGTGGCTGCCCGCGAGATCTACGACGCCACGCTCACGTTCCAGATGGACAACGGGTTCGAGATACGGGCCGCCCTCGAGGACTACATCACCGACGAGGCCACCGACAACTGGGCGGCGCTGATCGTCTGGCCAAACCCCGATTACGCGGCACCGCGCTAGCCGTCTCTCGATGCGGGGCTGCGCGCCAACACCAACGCTGGGATCAGACGGGTGCCCCGGTCGGCGGCCGAGTCCTCGGCGATGTTCGGGGCCACCACCCGACAGACCCTGGTCAAGGTCCAGATACCGATCGCCTTGCCCACCATCCTCACCGGGTTGACCCAAACCATCATGATGGCTCTGGGGATCGTGGTTCTCGTCGCGCTGGTCGGGGCCGGCGGGCTTGGGCGACAACGTCTTCCAGAGTCTCTCACCGCGTCGCACCGGGCGGGCCGCTGCGTGCTGACGGCGATGATCCTCGACCGGTACACCCAGGCTTGCGTCGACGGCTCCAGCCGCCCTCCGCGCCTGAGCTACAGTGTCGCGTGCTACTCAGTAGAACGTTCCACTGACTGCAACATTGGAGTCGCATGAGGGAAGAGACCCGCTGCGTGATCGTGGGGGGAGGAGCCATGGGTGTTGGTCTCCTCTATCACCTGGCGCATGAAGGTTGGACCGACACCGTCCTTGTGGACAAGGGCGAGCTCACCTCCGGCTCGACGTGGCACGCCGCCGGGTTGATACCTCACTTCATCGGAAGTCTGAACTTGGCCAAGGTCCACGCCTACGGCGCCCACCTCTACAAGACCATCGAGACGGAGACCGGTCGCGGCACCGGTTGGCACGGCTGTGGTGCGGTGCGGTTGGCGACCAACCCCGACGAGGCCGACTGGTTCAGATACGTCCACGGCATCCTCACGCTGGTCGGTGTCGAGTCGCACCTGCTAAGTCCGTCGGAGATACCCCAACTGCATCCGCTGCTCGATCTCGAGGGTGTGGTCATGGGGATTCACACCCCCGGCGACGGATGGACCGACCCCTCGGCAGCGGTCAACTCCATGGCGGCCGGCGCCCGTCAGCTCGGGGCCGAGATCGTCCGCCACAACCGGGTGCTCGACATGAACCAGCTCCCCGACCGACGTTGGGAGGTGATCACCGAGCAGGGAAGGATCGTCACCGAGCACGTCGTCAACGCCGCCGGGCACTACGGACCCCAGCTGGGGGCGATGGTCGGGCTCGACGTCCCGATTGTGTCGGTCGAGCATCAATACCTGGTGACCGATGCCATACCCGAGGTTGCGGCGCTGGACTTCGAGCTCCCTGTGGTCCGCGACCCGCGGGCATCTTGCTACTACCGTCAGGAGCACGACGGTCTCATCATCGGGCCTTATGAGATGTCAGGGTCCCAGCCGCTGGGTCTCGACGGCTTCGACTGGAACGAGCACTTTCACCTCACCCCTCCCCGAATAGACCGACTCGCCGAGTCACTCGAGCTCGCCGGGAGACGGATCCCGGTATTCCAGGACGCCGGCATCAAGCAAGTCGTGTCGGGTCCGATCACCCACACCCCCGACGCCGGCTATCTCATGGGACCGGCCCCTGGGCTGGAGAACTACTGGATGTGCGTCGGCGCCTCCATCGGGATCACCCAGGGCCCGGGGGCCGGCAAGTACCTGGCGCAGTGGATGGTCCACGGGCAGACCGAGATCAATGTCGCCGAGATGGACCCTCGCCGTTTTGGTCCCTTTGCCAGCGGCCGCTACACCCTGGAACGGTCTCTCGACGAGTACCACCAGATGTACCAGGTGAGGATGCCCGGGGAGTACCGCGAGGCGGGTCGACCTCAGAAGAAGACTCCGCTCTACGACATCCTGAATGCAAAGGGCGCCCGGTGGCAGGAGGTGTGGGGCTGGGAGCGAGCACAGTACTTTGGCCAGCCCGAGGTTTACTCCTTCGCCCGATCCTCCGCATTCGGCCCGGTCGGGGAGGAGGTGCGGGCGGTTCGAAACGGGGTGGGTGTCATCGACCTCACCGCCTTTTCCAAGTTCGAGGTCTCCGGACCGGACGCTGCGACCCTCTTGGACCGTCTCGCCGCCAACCGACTGCCCAGGCTGGGGGGGATCCGTCTGGTCCACATGCTCACCGACCTCGGTGGGATCGAGTCGGAGATGACCATCACCCGTCTTGGCGAGGACCGGTTCTATCTCAACTCAGGGATCACCCAGCAGCAACACGATCTCGACTGGCTCCGGTTCCACATCGACGAAGGGGAGGAGGTGACCGTCACCGATGTCACCGACACGCTCGGTCTGCTGGCGGTGAGCGGTCCGACATCACGTGAGCTCCTCAGACGTCTCACCGAGACCGACCTGTCCAGCGAGGCCTTTCCCTGGCTGACCGGACAGGAGATCGAGGTGGCAGGCGTGCCTTGTGTCGCCCTCAGGGTCAGTTACGTTGGCGAGCTGGGCTGGGAGCTGCATCATCCGATCGACCACATGCCGCAGCTCTACGCGGCCATCCAGGAGGCCGGCGCCGATCTCGGTGTGCGCGACTACGGAAGCTACGCGATGAACGTGATGAGGATCGAGAAGGCGTACAAGGCGATGGGCAGCGAGCTGACCACGGAGATCACCCCGGTCGAGGCCGACATCCAGCGGTTTGTCGACTGGTCCAAGACGTTCAATGGCAAGGAGGCGGTTTCCCGCCGCCGCGACGGCGAGATCACGATGATGTGCGTCTACGGCGAGCTCGACACCGACGACGCCGACGCCCGAGGCAACGAGCCGGTGTGGAGCGGTGACCAGCTGACCGGTCTCACCACGGCGGGGGGGTACGGGCACAGTGTCGGCAAGAGCCTGTTCTTCGCATACGTCGCCCCCGAATTCGCCAAGCCGGGGACCGAGCTCGAGGTCCAGATCCTCAACCGCCGACGACCGGCGCGGGTCCTCGCCGAAGCCGCCTGGGACCCCGACAACATGAGGCCCCGGGCGTGACCGGTCGTCGGGGAGGAGGTCGGGCGGCCCGAATCGCCGCCCGGCACGCCGGTTTGGACACCGCCGACCGCCCGGTCCAGCCGGGTCAGCGTGGCGGACTGTTCGCCCCTCTGACCGAGTCCGACATGCAACGGATCTTCTACGCCGCCCTCGACCTGTTGGAACGGGTGGGCATGGCCGATCCGCTCCCTGAGTTCGTATCGGCGGTCACCGCCGCCGGGGGCGGCGTGGATGAGAACGGAAGGCTCCTCTATCCGCGGGGCGTGGTCGAGATGGCGATCGAGCTGGCCGCCAAGCAGTGGGTTTGGCACGGGTTCGACGAGCACAAGAGCATCGAGCTCAAGGACAAGAACGTCCATTTTGGCACCGCCGGTGCCGCGGTGAAGGTGCTGGAGCACGAGACCCGGACTTTTCGACCGTCGACGACCCAGGACCTGTACGACTTCGCACGGCTCGCCGACACCCTGGAGCATATCCACTTCTTCGCCCGCACCGTGGTCACCACCGAGTTCGGGCCCGATCTGCGCGGTCTCGACCTCAACACCGCCTATGCCTGTCTCATCGGAACCGGCAAACCCATCGGGACGTCGTTCTTCAAGAAGGACCACGTATACGAGGTGGTCGAGATGTGTGACATCGCGCTCGGCGGTGAGGGTGAGTTTCGCAAGCGCCCGATCATGGTTGCCAACTCGACCTTCGTGGTTCCTCCGCTTCGTTATGCCATCGATGCCGCCGAGGGGATGGTGGCCCAGGTCGAGACCGGGATGCCGATCAACCTCCTTTCCGCCGGTCAGGCCGGGGCCACCGCACCCGCCCCGCTCGCCGGGTCGCTCGTCCAGGCGCTCGCCGAGTGCCTCGCTGCGCTGACAACGGTCAATCTGATGTCGCCCGGGCACCCGTGTGTGATGGGGATGTGGCCCTTCGTCTCCGACCTGCGCACAGGGGCGATGAGCGGGGGGAGCGGGGAGGAGGCGGCGCTGTCCGCCGCCGGGGCCCAGATCATCAATTGGATGGGACTTCCCTCAGGGGTTCCAGCGGGGATGGCGGACTCGAAGGTGCCCGACGCCCAGGCCGGTCACGAGAAGGGTCTCACCATCGCCCTGGCTGCGCAGGCCGGAGCGAACCTGGTGTACGAGTCCGCCGGGATGCTGGCATCGCTGCTGGTGTGCTCGCCGGAGATGATGGTGATCGACAACGACCTGCTTGGCGCCGCCAACCGAACGGTTCGGGGCATCGAGGTGACCGAGGACACCCTGGCGGTCGAGGTGATCGAGCAGGTGGTCACCGGCCCCGGTCACTATCTCGGCCACGAGCAGACCCTCAGGCTGATGGAGCGCGACTACCTGTATCCCGAGGTGGGTGATCGGCTCAGCCCCGAGGACTGGGCCGAGGCCGGTGCCGCCTCGGCGGCCGATCGGGCCCATACGTATGTGGAGCGTACCCTGGGCAGCCACTTTCCCTCCCATGTCCCTGTCCATAGGGACGAGATCATCAGGTCCAGGTTTCCGATCGCGCTTCCGGTCGAGGCGGTAAGAGGGATCCGAGATGGGCTCAGCCCCTGATCTGCTCCTGGATCTTCGCCGCGCTCTGCCTCACGATTGCCCCGATCTCCATCGGGTCCCTTGCACCGGGGAACCGGTAGCTGGGGCCATAGACCGAGACCGCGCCGATGGCGTGACCCTCGCCGTCGGTCACCGGGGCGGCCACCCCGTTGATCTCGGCATCGAAGTCGCCCATGGTCCACACGAAACCGTCGCGTCGGGCAGTTACCAGACGTTGGCGAAGCTCTGCCGCCGACCCGACCGTGGTGTCGGTGAATCTCTCGAGACCGGCTCTCACGTAGTTGTCGACGGCAACGTCGGACCAGGTCATGAGCAACGCCAACCCCCCGGCCACGGTGTGATACGGGAATCTCATCCCGGTCCAGTCCCGGGTGGTCACCGAACCTTCCGAACTCAGGTGGTCGACATAGAGCGCGCTTGGGCCGTCGGCCACGACCAAACCCGACCCCTCACCCATGGTCTCGGTGAGTTCCCTGAGATAGGGCCGGGCCACGTCACGCAGCGAGCCGATTGCCGACCCGCTACCGGTGAGAGCCGCGATCGCCGGTCCGATCACGTAGGCGCCCGCTTCGTCGACACGCTCCACGGCTCCGACCTCCTCAAGGGAGGCGAGCAGTCGCGACACCGTGCTCTTGGGAAGACCGGTGGCGCGGGCCACGTCGGAGACCCCGGCGCTCCCGTCGGCGGAGTGGATCGCCCGCAGGGCGGAGAAGATGCGGTCGATTGCCTGCATCCGGACGATGCTACTCAGTGGAACGTTCCACTGGTCAGGAGCAAGCCGTGACGCCCCCGCTTCCGTCGCGCGCCGAGGTGGTGATCGTCGGTGGGGGGATCGTGGGGTGCAGCATCGCATATCACCTGGTCAAGCGGGGGGTCAGGGACGTGCTGTTGCTCGAGCAGAACAGGCTGACCGGGGGCACCACATGGCACGCCGCCGGTCTGGTGACCCAGCTCAAATCCACCTTCAGCCTGACCAACCTTGCCACCTACACCTGTCGGCTGATCGAAGACTTGGAGGCCGAGACCGGTCAGGCCACCGGGTACCGCAAGACGGGTTCGATCTCGGTCGCCTCGGATCCCGAGCGGTGGGAGGAGATCCTTCGAACGATGTCCATGGCAAAGACCGTGGGGGTGGAGACGTACGAGATCTCCATCGCCGAGGCCAAGACGATGTGGCCCCTGATGAACACCGAGGACCTGATCGGCGCCATGTACATCCCCGGAGACGGGCGCACCAGCCCGGTCGACACAGCCCTGGCGTTCGCCAAGGGCGCCCGTGACGGCGGCGTCTCGATCGTCGAGGGTGTAGCCGTCACCGCGGTGCAGACCCGAGACGACAGGGTCCGCGGTGTCCAGACCGAGCAGGGCTCCGTCGAGACGGAGAAGGTGGTGCTGGCCGGTGGGATCTGGACCCGACAGCTGGCCGCCACAGCCGGGGTGAACGTGCCGCTCCAGGCTTGCGAGCACTTCTACGTCGTCTCCGAGCCCATCGAGGGTGTCAATGCCGCGACGCCGGTTCTCCGTGACCCCGGCAACTACACGTATTTCAAGGAGGAGACCGGCAAGCTCATGGCCGGGTTCTTCGAGCCACAGGCCAAGATCTGGAGACTGGAGGGGATACCACGCGACTTCAGCTTCGGGACCCTCCCCGAGGACTGGGATCATGTCGGCCCCATCTTCGAGCGCTCGATCCACCGGGTGCCGGCCCTTGGCACCTCCGGGATCCAGCTCTTCTTCAACGGCCCCGAGGCCTTCACCCCCGACGGTGTCTACTACCTGGGAGAGTCCCCCGACGTCGCCGGGTGTTTCGTGGCCGCCGGGTTCAACTCGGTGGGGATCCAGTCCGGGGGCGGGGTGGGTTGGGTCTTGGCCGACTGGATCACCGATGGCCACCCACCCAGGGACCTGTGGTCGGTCGACATCCGACGCGCCCTCCCGTTCCAGGCCGAGCTGTCGTTCCTCGACCAGCGCATCCGGGAGAGTCTGGGTCTTCTCTACGCCATGCATTGGCCGCACCGGGAGTACGAGAGCGCCCGAGGGGTCAAGAAGTCACCGATCCACGACCGTCTCGATCGGGAGGGCGCCGTGTTCGGATCGATGTCCGGGTGGGAACGTCCCAACTGGTATGCGCATCCCGACCAGCCCCGCGTCTACGAGTACTCGTACGGAAAGCAGAACTGGTTCGAGAATGCGGGGGAGGAGTGCCGGGCGACCCGTGAGCGGGTAGCCCTCTTTGACCAGACCTCCTTCGTCAAGTTCGAGGTCACCGGTCCCGCCTCCGCCGAGGCCCTCAACTGGATGTCGAGCAACGATGTGGCGGGGGAGATCGGTCGGGTCGTCTACACCCAGTGGCTCAACGACCGCGGGGGGATAGAGCAGGACCTGACGGTCACCCGTCTCGCCGAGGATCGGTTCCTGGTGGTCAGTGGCTCCGGCGCCCCGGTCAGGGATGCCGCCCATCTGCGCCGGACGTTGTCCGGCAAACGCGCCGAGTTCCGTGACATCACCGGGGAGACGACGATGCTCGGAGTGATGGGTCCGTCGTCGAGGGCCCTCCTGGCGGGCCTGACCGATGCCGACCTCACCAATGACGGCTTTCCCTTCGGCACCGGGCGACGCATCGAGCTCGCCGGTCTGGAGGTCCTCGCCCTTCGGGTCACCTACGTCGGAGAGCTCGGGTGGGAGCTCTATCTCCCATGGGACCAGGCAGGCACACTGTTGGACGCTGTGATGACCGCCGGCGAACCCCACGGTCTGCGTCTTGCCGGATACCACGCCATGAGCTCGTTGCGGTTGGAGGCGGGCTACCGGCATTGGGGCCATGACCTCTCCGACGAGGACACGCCGCTCGAGGCCGGTCTGGGATTCGCCGTGGCCTGGGACAAGCCCGGTGGATTTCGGGGGCGGGAGGCGTTGGCAACCCAGCGGGAGCTGCCTCGGACCAAGAGACTCGTCCAGTTCCGTCTCGAGGATCCCGATCGGCTGGTCTATCACGATGAGCCCATCTTCCGGGATGGTCGGTTGGTGGGGAGGACCACCTCGGGCGCCTGGAGCTACACCCAGGACAGATGCCTGGCCATGGGGTTTGTGACCGCCGAGGAGACGGTCAGCAGCACCTACCTCGACAGCGGGCACTTCGAGATCGAGGTCGCCGGGGACCGGATCCCGGTCACGGCGTCGCTTCGATCCTTCTACGACCCGGGCCGCAAGCGCGTCAGGGTCTGACCATCCCCATGGGCACGACCTCGTGCCCCGGCACCTCGGGCTCATGGTCGACCAGCTCTGCGGGGAACCCCGGGGCCAGCACCTGACAGCCGAGCGAGTCCTCCAGACGGCGGACGATGTTGGTCGACCACTCCTTGGGCCCGTATCTCCGCATACCGTCGTTGAAGATCCCGACTAGGAGGGGCGACAGCTCAAGGGGAATCCCGTGCTCGTCGCCGATCGATTGGAAGAGCCCCACGTCCTTGACCACCAACTCCATGGTGAAGTCGATGTCACGCGACCCGTTCAGAATCAGCTGGCTCTCGGTCTCGTGGACGAATGAGTTGCCCGACGAGATGCGGATCGCCTCGTATGTGGCGCCGAGGTCCATCCCAGCCCGCTCTGCGGTGACCAACGCCTCGCACAGCGCCCAGAGATTGGCGGAGGCGAGGTAGTTGGTGATCACCTTGAGCACCGAGGCCGACCCCAGGGGACCGGTGTGGAGGATCTCCCTGCCCATGGCGGCGAGGAGGGGGAGCATCCGCTCGAACGTCTCACGATCGCCACCCGCAAGGATCGAGATGTTCCCGGTGGCGGCCCGGTGACAGCCCCCGGACACCGGGCAGTCCATCGGCGACGCCCCGCGGGAGGACACCAGGGCGCCCAACCTGGTGACCTCGTTGTGGTCGGTGGTGCTCATCTCGGCCCATATGTTCCCAACCGACAGCCCGGCGATGACTCCGTCGTCGGCCTCGAGCACGGCCGCCGAGATGGCGGGGCTGGGAAGACAGGTGATGACCACATCCGATCGCTCCGCCACCTGGCGGGGGGAAGAGGCTGCGAAGGCGCCCCCGGCGGCAAGAGGCTCCACCGCCGACGGGTCGAGATCGAGCACGGTCATCGCGAACCCCTGGCGGAGCAGGGAGCCGGCCAGCTTGGATCCGACATTGCCCAGCCCTATGAAACCGACCTTCATGAGTGCCCTCCTGTCACCTGTGTGGGAGGGTAGTGAGTCCCGGTCCGGCGGTTGGAGATGCGATGTCGGCGGCCATGAGATCCTGCCCAGTGGCGGCCATGTAGCTGCCCGCTGGCGGCCAACAGAACTGCCCAGGGGCGGTCACCTGTTCTGCCCGCGTTGATGTTCGTTCCCGCCGGGGTCCAC
>Ga0114938_1000701_pt1 | contig 24473 bp, 24 predicted proteins | sample AshMeaBigSpring_FD_88675 | JGI IMG/M metagenome (GOLD analysis project Ga0114938, IMG submission 88675) | Groundwater microbial communities from Big Spring, Nevada to study Microbial Dark Matter (Phase II) - Ash Meadows Big Spring | ecosystem: Environmental > Aquatic > Deep subsurface >...
CGGAAGGTCTGATGGTCCACGGGCGAGCCGTTCCACAGGATCGTGCCGTCGAAATCGACGTAGATCTTCACGACCGGCGGCGGCTCGGTCCGCGGATTCGGGTTGTCGCGGGGCAGGTCGATCTTGACCGCATGCGTCATCACGGGGATCGTGATGATGAAGATGATGAGCAGCACCAGCATGATGTCGACGAGCGGAATGACGTTTGGCTCGACCATCGGATCCGAGCTGTCGCCCTTGATCGAAACTGCCATGATGCGCCCCCGCGAGCCCCGTGCGGCGGGGCTTTGTGCCTCGAAAAGGCAGTGTGCCCGTCCTCCCGGTATGGCGCAAGCGGACGGGCTCGGTGCTATTCTTCTTGAAAAACCCGCCGGCTAGGCGGACGGGCGGGAGAACGGATGACGACAGCGACCGGCGACATACGCAACATCGCCCTGGTGGGCCACGCCGGGGCTGGAAAGACCCTGCTGGCCGAGGCGGTCCTGCTGGGAACCGGCGCCATCCGCGCCAAGGGCAGCCTCGCCCGCGGCACCACGATCTGCGACCACGACCCCCAGGCCCGCAAGCTGCTCCATTCCGTGGATGCCACCCTGTGCTGGCTGATCGCGGGCTCCTCCCACGTCAACCTGGCCGATACGCCCGGCTACCCCGACTTCATCGGCCGGACGCTGCCGATCCTCGAGGCCGTCGAGACCGCGGCCGTCGTCGTGAGCGCCGTGGCCGGCGTCGAGCCCATGACCCAGCGCATGATGGACGCCGCCCGTGAGCGCGGTCTGTGCCGGCTGGTCGTCATCAACAAGATCGACGCCCGCGAGGCGAATCCGGAGGCGGTGCTGGAGGAGGTCCGCGAGCAGTTCGGCCGCGAGTGCCTGCCGCTCAACCTTCCGGCGGGCGGCGGCGCCCGGGTCGTGGACTGCTTTTTCCATAACGACGGCGAGCCGACCGATTTCTCCTCGGTCAGGCAGGCGCACACGGAGATCATCGACCAGGTCGTCGAGGTCGACGACGACCTGATGGCGCTGTACCTCGAGCAGGGCGAGGAGCTCGCACCCGAGCAGCTGCACGATCCCTTCGAAAAGGCGCTGCGCGACGGCCACCTGGTGCCGGTCTGCTTCGTGTCGGCCGAGACCGGCGCCGGCGTGCCGGAGCTCCTCGAGATCTTCGCGCGCCTCATGCCGAATCCCGCGGAGGGGAACCCGCCGCCGTTCATGAAGGGCGAGGGCGAGTCCGCGGAACGCGTGGCCGTGGTTCCTGACCCGGCGCGGCACGCGATCGCGCACGTCTTCAAGGTCATCATGGATCCCTTCGTCGGCAAGCTCGGACTCTTCCGCGTGCACCAGGGCACGATCAGGGCCGGCGCGCAGCTGTTCGTCGGCGACGCCCGCAAGCCGGTGAAGATCGCGCACCTGTTCCGGATGCAGGGCAAGGAGCATGGCGAGGTCCCGCAGGCGGTGCCGGGCGACATCTGCGCGGTCGCCAAGCTCGACGAGCTGCATTTCGACGCCGTGCTGCACGATTCCCACGACGAGGACCAGTTCCACCTGAAGTCCATCACCTTTCCGCCGGCGATGCTCGGCGTCGCCATCGAGCCGGACCGGCGCGGCGACGAGCACAAGCTCGCCGAGGCGCTGCACAAGCTCGCGGCGGAGGATCCCTGTGTGCGGGTCGAGCACAACACCTCGGTGAACGAGACCGTGCTCTACGGCATGGGCGACCTGCACCTGCGCGTGATGACCGAGCGCATGACCGAGCGCTACGGCGTCGCCGTGAAGACCCGCCCGCCCTCGATCCCGTATCGCGAGACCATCACGCGCCCGGCGGAGGGCCACCACCGCCACAAGAAGCAGACGGGCGGCGCGGGCCAGTTCGGCGAGGTGTACCTGCGGGTCGAGCCGCTCGCACGCGGCTCGGGTTTCGAGTTCGTGGATGACGTCGTGGGCGGCGCCATCCCGAACCAGTTCATCCCGGCGGTCGAGAAGGGCATCCGCCACGCGCTCGCGGAAGGGGCGGTCGCGGGCTTCCCGCTGCAGGACATCCGCGTCTGCGTGTACGACGGCAAGCACCATTCCGTGGACTCGAAGGAGGTCGCCTTCGTCTCCGCCGGGCGCCGCGCCTTCCTCGACGCGGTGCAGAAGGCGGGTCCCACCGTGCTCGAGCCGATCGTGCACGTCGAGATCAACGCGCCGGGCACCGTGATGGGCGACATCACGGCCGATCTGGCGACGCGCCGCGCCCGCATTGACGGCAACGAGGCGCGCGCCCGCGGGCGCATCATCGTTTCCGCCTTCGTGCCGCTGGCGGAGGTCGCGGACTACCAGAACCGGCTGAAGGCGCTGACCGGCGGCGAGGGCAGCTTCACGCTCGAGCTCTCCCATTACGACCCGGTGCCGCCGCGCCGGCAGCAGGAACTCGCCGCCGCCTGGAAGCCGCAGGCGGGCGAAGAATGACGCCCGCGCCGCGTTCCGACACGCGGATCATGGCGGTGTTCTGCGACTACGAGAACGTCGCGCTCGGCGTGCGCGACGCGAAGTACCCGGCATTCGACATCCGCAAGGTCCTCGAGCGGCTGCTGCTGAAGGGCAATATCGTGGTGCGCAAGGCGTACTGCAACTGGGAGCGCTACCCGGAGGCCAAGCGCGCGCTGCACGAGGCGGCCTTCGAGCTGATCGAGATCCCGCACGTGCGGCAGTCGGGCAAGAACTCCGCCGACATCCGCATGGTCGTGGATGCGCTCGACCTGTGCTACACGAAGTCGCACGTGGACACCTTCGTCGTGCTGAGCGGCGACTCGGATTTCTCGCCGCTGGTCGCGAAGCTGCGCGAGAACAACAAGATCGTGGTGGGGTGCGGGGTCAAGAACTCGACTTCCGACCTGCTGATCGCCGGCTGCGACGAGTTCATCTACTACGACGACCTGGTGCGCGGCGAACGCCGTGCGCGGCCCGCGCGCCGGCCGAAGGCGGAGAAGGCGGAGGCGAAGGCCCCGGCCTCCGCCGACGACCGCCGCCAGGAGGGCATCGACCTGGTGATGGAGACCGCCGAGGACCTGTTCGCGGAGCGTGACGCCGAGGAGAAGGTCTGGGGCTCGATGGTCAAGCAGGCGATCAAGCGCCGCAAGCCCGGGTTCAGCGAGAGCTATTATGGCTTCAAGACCTTCGGCAACCTGCTCGAGGAGGCGCGTGAGCGCAAGCTGCTCGACCTCGAGTTCGACGCGAAATCGGGCGGCTACATCATCATCCGCATCGCCGGCGGCTGAGATGCGCCAGCACGCCGTCGGCCGCGCGGACGAGCTGCCCGTCGGCAGCATGAGGGCGTTCAACGCCGGTGGCACGCGCGTCGTGGTCTACCACCTGGAGGACGGCTTCCATGCGACGCAGGCGCAGTGCACGCACACTTTCGGCCCGCTCGCGCGCGGCGAGATCGTGGACGGCTGCCAGGTGCGCTGCCCGCTGCACCGCGCGCGCTTCGACATCGCGACCGGCGAGGTCGTGGAATGGGCGAACTTCCCGCCGGGCATCCAGCTCCTGAACACGGTGCGCGCGGAGCGCGCGCTGCGCACGTATCCGGTCAAGGTGAAGGACGGCAAGATCATGGTGACGACATGAACCAATCGAGGAAGCTCGCGCAGGGCATGTTTGCGCTCGCGCTGTTCGCCGGCGCCGGCGCCTGCCAGGATCCCGGCCACGTGCAGCCGACCGGCGAAACGAAGATCGCGGTCACGACGGTCGTCGGGGGCCTCGAGCACCCCTGGAGCCTCGCCTTCCTGCCGGACGGACGCATGCTCGTGACCGAGCGGCCGGGGCGGCTGCGCTACGTGTCGGCGGACGGCAAGCTGTCGGAGCCGATTGCCGGAGTGCCCGCCGTGCACGCGGTCAACCAGGGCGGGCTGCTGGATGTCGCGCTCGACCCGGCGTTCGCCTCCAACTCGACGATCTATCTCTCCTTCGCGGAGCGCGGCGGGGGCGAGGAGAACAGCACGGCGGTCGCGCGCGCGCGGCTCGACGGGATGCAGCTGCGGGACGTCCGCGTGATCTACCGGCAGCAGCCCAAGTTCGCGAGCGGGCACCACTTCGGCTCGCGCCTCGTATTCGCGAGGGACGGCACGCTGTTCGTCACGCAGGGCGACCGCAACAAGCTGCGCGAGGCGGTGCAGGACCTCTCCACCGACATCGGCAAGGTCGTTCGCATCCGGACCGACGGCGGCATCCCGGCCGACAATCCCTTCGTCGGACGCAAGGATGCCCGGCCCGAGATCTGGTCGTACGGCCACCGCAACATCCAGGGCGCGGCGCTCAACCCCGCGACCGGCGAGCTGTGGACCCACGAGCACGGGCCGCGTGGCGGAGACGAGATCAACATCACGCGCGCGGGCCGGAACTACGGCTGGCCGGTGATCACCTACGGCCGCGAGTATTTCGGCCCCGCGATCGGCGAGGGGACGGCGAAAACCGGCATGGAGCAGCCCGTTCACTACTGGGTGCCGTCCATCGGCCCCTCCGGCATGGCCTTCCACGGCGGCCGCGCGTACCCGCAGTGGAAGGGACAGCTCTTCGTCGGGGCGCTGGCGGCGAAGCAGCTGGTCAGGCTCGAGATCGGCGACGACGGGCGCGTGCGCCACGAGGAACGCCTCGCGATCGACGAGCGCGTGCGCGACGTGCGCGAGGGCCCGGATGGCGCGCTCTACCTGCTGACCGACGAGAACCCCGGGCGGGTGCTGCGGGTCGTGCCCGGCGGGTAAGGCTGGTCCACGCGTGGACCGGACCGAGCGCTTCTACCGCATCCGGCGCCGGCTGGTCGAGAAGGGCGCGCTCACGCGCCGGGAGATCGAGGAAGACCTCGAGATCTCCCATGCCACGTTCAAGCGCGACATCGAGTACCTGCGCGACCGCCTCAACGTGCCCGTCGTATGGTCGCGCGAGCGCCAGGCCTACGTGCTCGATCCGGAGGCGGAGGCCGCCGAGCTGCCGGGTGTCTGGTTCAGCCCGTCCGAGATCTATGCGCTGCTCGAGATCGAGCACCTGCTCGGCAGCCTGTCGCCCGGTCTGCTCGGGCGCCAGCTCGAGCCGCTGCGCACGCGCCTCGCCGCGCTCCTCGAGCGCGGCGACCGTGGCCACCGCGAGATCCGCCGGCGCATCCGCGTGATCGGGCCGGGCACGCGCCGCGTGGACCGCGACGTGTTCGAGGCGCTGTCGTTCGCGCTGCTGGGGCGCCACCAGCTCTGGATCCGGCACCGCAAGCGCGGCGACGGCGGCGAGACGGAACGCGTGGTCTCGCCGCAGCGCCTCGTGCACTACCGCTACAACTGGTACCTGGACGCTTGGTGCCACCTGCGGCGCGACCTGCGGGTGTTCGCGGTGGATGCGATACGCGAGGCGACCGTGCGCGGCGACGCCGCGCGCGAGATCGCCGGGGCGGAGCTCGACCGCGTGCTCGGGGCCGGCTACGGGATCTTCGCGGGGGCGGACACCCAGGTCGCGGTGTTGCGGTTCACGCCGGAGGCCGCGCGCTGGGTGGCCGACGAGGTGTGGCACTCGGGGCAGGTCGGGCGCATCGAGCCGGACGGCAGCTACCGGCTGGAACTGCCCTACAGCCGCGAGCCGGAGCTGGTCATGGACCTGCTGCGGCACGGCGCGGGCGTCCTGGTGCTTGGCCCGCCGGCACTGCGCGAGCGCGTGGCGCACGAGCTGGCGCGCGCGGCCCGCCAGTACGCCTGAGACGCATTCCGCTGCGGCCGGCCGTGCCGCGGGCGCGGCAGGCCGTTGCGCGGGCGGCCGCGGCATGACTAAGGTGACCGGATGAATCTGGACCTCCTGCGCGGCAGCCGCAACCTGCTGTTCTGGGCGCTGCACACGCTCGGCTGGTCGGCCTACGGCCTCGCGCAGTACGTCGGTTCGGCGGTCTACGGCAAGGAGCCGGGCTACGTGCAGGTCATCGCGATCGCGGCGGCCGCCGGCTTCCTGCTGTCGGCGCCGCTGCGGCTGCTCTACTGGCGGCTGTGGGAGCGCGGGCCGGCGGCGATCCTGATCGGCTCGCCGCTTGTCTGCTGGATCGTCGCACTCGCCTGGCGCGCGATCATCAACACCGCCTACATGCGGATCGTCAAGCCCGAGTGGGCGATGGAGCACCCGCCCCAGCCGCTCGAGATCTTCGTCGGCACGCTGTCCTCGATGGCGCTGCTCCTGTGCTGGAGCGGACTGTACTTCGGTGTGAAGTTCTACGAGCGCCTGCAGCTCGAGCGCGAGGCGACGCTGAAGGCATCGGCCCTCGCCCAGGAGGCGCAGCTCAAGATGCTGCGCTACCAGCTGAACCCGCACTTCCTGTTCAACACGCTGAACGCCATCTCGACGCTCGTGCTCGACGGGCAGAACCGCACGGCGAACCTCGCGGTCTCGCGCCTGTCGGAGTTCCTGCGCTACACGCTCGACCAGGATCCGATGAAGAAGGTGACGCTGCGGCAGGAGCTCGACGCGCTCAACCTGTACCTCGGCATCGAGAAGCTGCGCTTCGGCGACCGACTGCGGCTCGAGTTCGACGTGGACGAGCGCGCGGAGTCTGCGCTGGTGCCCTCGCTCCTGCTGCAGCCGCTCGCGGAGAACGCCATGAAGTACGCGATCTCGCCGCGCGAGGAGGGCGGCTCGGTCACGATCATGGCCGGCATCGAGGGCGGCCAGCTGCGCCTGGCAGTCGCCGACGACGGGCCGGGCCTGCCGCCCGCCGCCGTGGGCGGCAATGGCCGCGGCGTCGGCTTGCGCAACACGCGCGAGCGGCTCAAGGTGCTCTACGGGGACTCGCACCGCGTCGAGGTGATCGACGCCGCGCCGGGGCTGCGCGTCGAGATGCGCCTGCCGCTGGAGATCTGAGGCACATGGCCGGACCCATCCGCGCGATCATCGTGGACGACGAGCCGCTCGCCCGGCGCGGGCTCGAGCTGCGTCTGCGCGCGTACCAGAACATCGAGGTCGTCGCCCAGTGCGGCAACGGGCGCGAGGCCGTGGAGGCGGTCGCCGCGCATTCGCCGGACCTGATGTTTCTCGACATCGAAATGCCCGGGGTGGACGGCTTCGAGGTGCTCCGGCGCATTCCCCAGACCAGCATGCCGATGGTCGTGTTCGTGACCGCCTTCGACCGCTATGCGGTCGAGGCCTTCGAGGCGCACGCGCTCGACTACCTGCTGAAGCCGCTGGTGGACGAGCGCTTCGAGCGCACCATGGCGCACGTGCGCGAGCAGTTCGCGCAGCGCCGCTCGGTCAGGCACCGCGAGCAGCTCGTTGCGCTGCTCGCGAGCGTGACTGGCACGGGCCAGCTGGACGCCGAGGAGCTGCTCGCGCGCGGCGCGGACGGGCTGCCGAGGCGCTTCCCGGAGGTGCTGCCGATCCGCCTCGGCCGCGAGACGGTGCGCCTGCCCGTGTCCGCGATCGAATGGGTGGACGCCGCCGGCGACTACATGTGCGTGCACGCGGAAGGGCGCACACACGTCGTGCGAGCCACGATGAAACAGTTCGAGGAGCGCCTGGACCCGACCCGGTTCCAGCGCGTACACCGCTCGACCATCGTGAACATCCGCCGCATCCGCAAGCTGAAGCCGCACACGAATGGCGAATACTTCCTCACGCTCGACGGCGGCCACGAGCTCAAGCTCTCGCGCAGCTACCGCGACCGGCTGGAGCGGATCCTGGGGCGGGAATGAGCGCGCTGAACGGCTGCGTTCAGCAGCCGTCGTCGGACTGGCACTGCGGTGCCGGCGGCTCGCCCGTCCCGGGCTCATGGCACCAGCCGAAGAACAGCTGGAACAGCACGATCAGCATGGCCGCCGCGGACTCCATGGCGCCGATTCTAGGACCGGACGGGGCAGCCGGGTCCGGGCGGCCGAACAGCTCGGCGCGGCCGTGCGGCATCTCGTCGCGGCCTTCGGTGTCCGCGGCGTATGCTCGGTGACGCCGTGACCGAGCTGCCGCCAATCGTCGTGACCGTGGAGCTTGGCCTGACTCCCACGCAGGCATTTGCCGCGTTCGCGGAACGGTTTGCGGAATGGTGGCCGGTGGCGACCCACTCGCTGTCGAGGAGCCCCGCCACCCGCTGCAGCTTCGATGCCCGGCCCGGCGGCCTGGTCGAGGAGCGCGCGCCGGACGGCGCGCGGCACATCTGGGGCGAAGTCCTCGTGGTCGAACCGGGTCGCCGGGTGCGATTCACCTGGTATCCGGGCCGGGAGGCCGGTTCCGCGCAATGGGTGGACGTCGAATTCTCCGCGGGTCCGGCCGGCAGCCGCGTGACGCTCACGCATGGCGGCTGGGAGGCGCTCGGCGAGATCGGACCGCTGCTGCGGCAGGAATACCTGCCGGGCTGGCGACACGTGCTCGGGGACCTTTTCGCCACCTTCGCCCGCGCCCCGTCTTGAGTTCAGTCCGGACCCGGCCCCGCAAGTTCCGTGTCACGCTCGGCTGTCGCCGCCGGGCAACGGCAGCCCATTGCCGGACCCGCTGCAACGGGGCAATAACTTCCCTCCGGACGAGCCGGGCTTCCGGACGATGCCCTGGACGGCGGATGCAGACGTGCGCGGGAAGTTTACTGCTTGCGGCGCCGGCGCAGGCCGATGCCCATGCCCGCGAGGCCGAGGCCCAGGAGGCCGATTGTGCCGGGTTCCGGCACGCTGGTTCCCGATGCGCCCCAGATAGCCACGTGGGAAATCGCGCCGCGGCCGACCCAGAAATCCTGCATGTAGATCGTCTCGGTGCCGTCCCAGCCGAGGGCCGTCAGATTGATGAAGTAGTACGAAGGGTTCTGGTTGCCGTCCTTGATCACCAGGTAGCAGACGCCGCAGGTGATGGCGGAGCCGCCGGTGTAGCTGATCGTGGCGTCCTCCGGATCGAGCGCCGTGTTGGCGAAAACCGTGTGGTACGAACCCGCAAAGCTGCCCGACTCGACACCGATCGGGTCGTTCTGGCCCGGCACGTCACGCTTGTAGAGCAGAGTCAGCGAACCGTCATTGACCAGGCCGAAAGCGCTGTAGACGCAGCCCGGTTCGCAATTCGAAGGGCCGAGGTTCGCAGGGATGATGCCGACCGTGGAAGGCGTGATCGTCAATGCCAGCGCTGGCACGGCGAGGGCGAGAAGCCCGACACCCGCGGTGGCAATGGCGATCAGCTTGCTCAGGAGCTTCATGTTCAGGTTCCTTGACACATCAGTAGTTGAAACACGCTATTCCCCGCCTTCTACCCTGCACGTCTCGTGCCAGATCTATTAACTTATTGATTGTATATACATTTTCTGCCATCCCGCATCGGAGCCGAAGCCGTCGGAACGATTGGACGTAAAGATTCTCGACACCAGACTCATTGACGCAGGAGCCACTCGATGATCGCTGCCTGAATGACATCACCGATCCCGTTCTGGACCCCGGGGTGGTGGGTGAAGATGACGACGGCAAAGGTCCGCCCGGAGTCGCCGGTCACGTAGCCCGCGATCGAGCTGACATCGCGCAGCGTGCCGGTCTTCATGCGGATCCGGCCAGGGTCCTGCACGTCTGCAAAACGCTTCTCCAGCGTGCCGTCGAGGCCGCCAAGCGCGAGCGAGGCGAGGAACTCCGGGGCGAAACGGCTGCGCCAGGCGGCGGTGAGCAGTCGCGCCATGCTGTCGGCCGAAAGGCGCGCCTCGCGCGACAGGCCGGAGCCATTGCCGATCACGAGCTCCGGGAACTCCAGCCCGCGGCCGGCGAGCCACTCGTGGATGGCGGCCTCGCCGGCGGCGGTCGAGGCGGGCAGTCCGTGCTTCTCGGCGGCGATCGCGAGCACGAGCGTGCGCGCCATCATGTTGCTCGAGTACTTGTTGGTGACGCGCACGATGTCGGCCAGCGGCTGCGACTCGTGCGTCAGCAGGAGCCGCGCCGAGGTCGGCGTCGGCGCGCGCAGCCACCCGCCGTTGAACTCGCCACCGTGCTGGCGCCAGAGCGTGATGAACGTGCCGGAGGCGTACTGGGCGGCATCCATGATCGCGAGGCGCTGCGTCTGCGCGGCGCAGCCGGCCGCCAGCCGGCCGCTGACGACGACGCGGCCCGGGTCGGTCGGGGAAATCGTGTAGCCGACGCGGCGATTGCGCCCGACGCAGCGGCCCTCGACCAGCGCGACGCGATTCTCGACCACGAGCCCTTCGGGGAACGGCTGGACGCGGATCTCGATGCCCTCGCCGTCGTCCGCGGGCCGGATCGTGAACTCGGACGACTGCCCGTTCACGAGCATCGGATCCGGCAGCACGTTGTACGTGCGCCAGGGCCTGCCATCGAAGTCCTCGGGCCGCTCGTTGGCGGCGACATACCGCGACTGGTCGACGACGATGTCGCCCTCGATCGCGCGCAGTCCGGTCTGGCGCAGGTCCGCGACCAGACGCCACCAGCGCTCGATGGTCAGCAGCGGGTCCCCGCCGCCCTGGAGGTAGAGATTGCCCTTCAACACGCCGCGCACGACGGGCGCATCGGCCCAGACCCGTGTCTTCCAGGTGTAGGCGGGGCCCAGCATTTCCAGCGCGGCCCAGGTCGGCAGCAGCTTCATCGTCGAGGCCGGCGGCCGCGGTACCGCGGCATTCAACTCGACCAGGCTCTCGCCCGTCGCCACGTCGCGCACGACGACGCTGACATCCGCATCCGGCACCCGCTGCTGGTCAAGGACCGCGCGCGGGCGCGCGGGCAGGTCGGCGGCGACGCCCGGTGCGGCGGCGAGCATCGCGAGCGCCAGGGCGGCGGTCATGCGGGGTTGCATTTGGTGCAATACTAAAGGCCGTGGCTGCAACTTGCAGGCGACGCGACGGTCAGAGCGGATCATCCGGACGTGCTGACGGAGCCCCAATGAAGACCGCATTGCGTTGGTCCTGTTCCCTTGCGCTCTGCGCTTGGCTCGCAGGCTGCGGCACCGATGCGCCGACCGCCGCGGGCGGATCGCCGGAATCTGCGCCCACGCCTTCCGCTGCGGCCGCGACGCCGCCGTCCGTGGTGGCCGTCAGCGGCCTGCCGGATTTCACGCCGCTGGTGCAGGCCTATGGCGCCGCCGTCGTGAACGTCACGACCGTCGCGCGCCGCGACGTGTCCGCGAACGGGCCGGAACTTTCTCCCGACGATCCGCTCTACGAATTTTTCCGCCGGTTCGGCTTCGGCGGGCCGCATCGCCAGCTGCCGCCGGCGCGCGGCGAGGGCTCGGGCTTCGTCATCAGCCCGGACGGCTACATCCTGACCAATGCGCACGTGGTGGACGGCGCCCGCGAGGTGACCGTGCGCATGACCGACCGGCGCGAGTATCGCGCCAAGGTCGTCGGCCAGGACGGTCGCACCGATGTGGCCGTGCTCAAGATCGAGGCCGGCAACCTGCCGACGGTGCGGGTCGGCGACGCCGCCAGCCTCAGGGCGGGCGAATGGGTGATCGCGATCGGCTCCCCGTTCGGATTCGACAACTCGGTGACGGCCGGCATCGTGAGCGCGACCGCGCGCACGCTGCAGGGCGACGCCTACACGCCTTTCATCCAGACCGACGTCGCCGTCAACCCGGGCAACTCGGGCGGGCCCCTGTTCAACCTGCAGGGGGAGGTCATCGGCATCAACTCGCAGATCTACAGCCGCACCGGCGGCTACCAGGGCATCTCGTTCGCCATTCCGATCGACGTCGCCATGCACGTGAAGGATGAGCTGGTGCTGCACGGGCGCGTGCAACGCGGGCGCATCGGCGTCGTGATCCAGGAGGTCAACCAGGCGCTGGCGGACTCCTTCAAGCTGTCGCGGCCGCGTGGCGCGCTGGTGGCCGAGGTGGACGACGGCGGCCCGGCCGACCGCGCGGGCGTGGAGGCGGGAGACGTGATCCTGGCGGTGGATGGCCGCGCCATCGAGCGCTCCGGCGAGCTGCCGGCGATCATTGCCGGGATCAAGCCGGGGATGGAGGCGACGCTCACGGTCTGGCGCAACCGCGTGGAACGCAAGATACGGGTCAAGGTCGGCGAGCTCGAGGACGAGCCGCAGGTCGCCGCGCTCGTTCCCCCGGGGGACGACAAGGAAGGCAAGCTCGGACTCGCCGTGCGGCCCCTCACCGGAAGCGAGCGACTGCGCATGCGCACGCGCGGCCGTCTCCTGATCGAGGACGCGCAAGGGCCGGCGGCGGAGGCGGGGCTGCAGCCAGGCGACGTGCTGATCGCCGTGAACGACGCCGAGGTGAATTCGCTCGACGAATTCCGCGAGGCGGTCGAGAAGTCCGGCGCGACGGTTGCGCTGCGCATCCAGCGTGGCGACCAGACGATCTTCGTGCCCGTGCGGATCGAGTCCTGATGCGACGCGCCGGCGCCGCGCTGGCTGCGCTCTTGGCCCTCGTTGCGGGGGCCGCGCGCGCCGCCGAAGCGCCGCGTCCGCCGGGCACCGTGTTCAGGAGTTGTGACGACTGCCCCGAAATGGTCGCCGTGCCGGCCGGCACCTTCGTGTTGGGCACGCCGGGCGCAGCGGCGGCGCCTGGCGCCGCGCGCGCCGAGGCCGATACCGTCGTCGTACGCATCCCGCGCGCGTTCGCGCTCGGCCGCTTCGAGGTGACGCGTGCGCAGTATGCGAAGTTCATCGCTGACAGCGGCCACGAGCCGCAGCCCGGGTGCAGGACCTGGGATCCGGCGCTCGGCCGCTTCAACGACGATGCGCGCCGGGGCTGGCGGAACCCGGCGACTCCCGCTTCGCCGGCGGACGACCATCCGGTGAGCTGCGTGTCCTTCGCCGACGCGCAGGCCTACGTGCAGTGGCTCGCGCGCGAGACGGGCGCGCGCTACCGCCTGCCGTCCGAGGCGGAGTGGGAGTACGCGGCGCGCGCGGGCAGCGCCACGCTCCGCCCCTGGGGCGACGAGGCATCGGCGGGCTGTGCCCATGCGAATGCCTACGACCTGGTCGCGGACGGGCAGTACCGCCTCGGATGGCCGCCGGCGCGTTGCCGCGACGGCTACGCCGATCTCGCGCCGGTCGGCCGGTTCCGGGCGAACGCCTTTGGCCTTCACGATGCGATCGGAAACGTGCGCGAATGGGTACCGGACTGCGCGACCGGGAGCTACGTGGGCCGGCCTGCCGACGCACGCGCCTGGGAATGGCTCGGCGGTTGCCGGGAGCGCGTGCTGCGCGGTGGCGGCTGGCACGCGCCACCCGGGGCCGCGCGCAGCGCCTGGCGAGACAGCGCGGCGGTGGACTTGCGCGCCGACGATGCGGGCTTCCGCGTCGCGCTCGACTTCGAGGGCCGCGGCGCCGCCGCGGAGGACCGCTGATGCACGTCCGGCGGCCCGTCGTCGTGCTGCTGCTCGCCGCATGCCCGGCGCTCGCGCAGCAACCGCCGGCGCCGCCCTCGGCGGCGGCGCGTGACTGCGAAGCCTGTCCGGAGCTCGCGCTGGTCCCTCCGGGTCAGTTCCGCCTCGGCTCGTCGCCGGATGCGCCGGAACTCGATCCAACGACCGGGGAGTCGCCGTCGCTCGCGCTCTCGCTCACGCGGCCATTCATGCTGGCGCGGCGGGAGGTCACCGTGGCCGAGTTCCGCCGTTACGTGGAGGCGACCGGCGCCGAGCCGGCGCCGGGCTGCAGCGTATGGCGGGGTGGGCAATGGGTGGAGGACGGCGACCGCGGCTGGCGCGATCCCGGCTTCCCGCAGCCGCCGCGCGACGACGAGCCGGTGGTCTGCGTCAACTGGGACGATGCACACGCCTATGCGGAATGGCTGTCGCAGCAGAGCGGCAAGCGCTACCGGCTGCCGTCCGAGGCGGAATGGGAGTACGCGGCGCGCGGCGGCACGTCATTCCCGCGCTACTGGGGTGAGCAGGACTCGCGCGAGGACGTGGCGCTCGCGCTCGCCTGCGACCACGCCAATGTCTACGACGCCTCGGCCGTCGACGCGCTCGGCCTGCCGTGGCCGAACGCACGTTGCAACGACCGCGCAACGATGCTCGCGCCGGTCGCGCAGTACCGGCCGAACGCCTTCGGCGTCTTCGACATCATCGGCAACGCGCGCGAGTGGGTCATGGACTGTTACACCGCGAGCTATCTCGGCCGGCCCGAGGATGCCCGCGCCTGGACGTGGCAGGGCGGTTGTGAGCGCCGCGGCGTGCGCGGCGGCTCCTGGGCGAGCCGGCCGCGTGACGCACGCGCGCCGGCTCGCGGCGTGGAACTCGCCGGCCACCGGCAGTCCGACCTCGGCTTCCGCGTCGCCCGCGATTACTAAATAGGGGACGCACCCCTATTACGCCGGAGCAGCTGTGCAGCGCCCACTGTCGTCGCGCGTAATAGGGGTGCGTCCCCTATTTAGTAATCGCGGGCGATCCAGGCGTGGAGCTCCGCCGCAATTGCGAGTGCGATCGCCTCGGGTGTGCGCGCCCCGATGTCGAGCCCGACCGGCGCATGCAGCCGCGGCCGCAGGACGTCGGCGGCCGGCCCGAGCGACTCGAGCAGGCGCGCCCGGCGTGCCGCCGGGCCCAGCAGGCCGACGTAGCCGACCGTGGGCGATGCCGCGAGCGCGCGCAGCCAGGCCTCGTCGGAAGCGAGGTGATGGCTCATCACGACCGCCGCCCGGAACCGGTCCGGCTGCAACCGCAACGCAAGCTCCGGGGCGGGCAGGCAGATGACTTCGCATTCGGGGAATCGCCGGGCCGCCGCGAGCGCCGGGCGGTGGTCGCACACCGTCACGGCGAAGCCGAGCATCACCGCGAGCCGGGCGAGCGGCAGGGCGTCCGCGCCGGCGCCGCAGATGAGCAGTCCGGGCGGCAGGCGCACGGGCAGCATCAGCACGCGCAGCGGCTCCCCGCCGGCGTGGCACTTCAAGACGCGCGCGGCGGTACCTGGCTCCCCGCGTGCGCGTGCGCACTCCGGCGGCTCCGGCCAGGGCGCGTCGCCGCCGTCGTTCCACCACGCCCGGCCCGCTGCCGTACCGTCCGCGATGAGCGCGAGCGCCTGTGGGCGTCCCGCGCGCACGCAGTCCGCGACCTGCGCCAGCGGCTGCCATGCCTCCGCCGGGCCCAAGCGCTGCAGCAGCACCTCCATGGCACCCTCGCAGCCGCTGCCGATGCCGTACAGCAGGTCGTCCTCGCCGCGCATGTCGTAGCTCGCGAGCTCGGAGCGGCCGCTATCGAGCACGCGGCGCGCGCGCTCGACGAGGTCCACCTCGAGGCAGCCGCCCGAGAGCAACCCGCGCAGTTCGGCCCGCGCGGTGATCAGCATCTGCGCGCCGCTCTTGCGGTAGGTGGAGCCCGCGGTCGCGACGACGGTCGCGAGCACGCAGGCCTCGCCCACCGCGCGCAATTCGCGGTAATCGCGAAGCAACGGCGCGAGCGGGGCGTCGAGGGGATGGACCATGAGCGAGAGCGTACCATCGGCTAGAATGCCCGCCCCAGCCGCGCGGTCGCGCGGCGGCCAGGCGTTCCAGGGAGGCGATCGTGGGCGAGCCCGCGGGCGAGGGTGTCATCCGCACCGAATGCGTGATCGTCGGCGCCGGGCCGGTGGGCCTGTTCGCCGTCTTCGAGCTCGGGCTGCTCGGCATCAAGTGCGAGATCGTCGACTCGCTCGCGCATCCGGGCGGGCAATGCACCGAGCTCTACCCCGACAAGCCGATCTATGACATCCCGGCGCTGCCGGTCTGCGGCGCACAGGAGCTGATCGACCGCCTGCTCGAGCAGATCAAGCCCTTCCGGGCGGGCATGCATCTGGGCCAGGAGGTCACGGAGCTGCACCGGCGGGACGACGGGCGATTCGAGGTCGCGACCGCCGCCGGTACGCGGTTCGACGCCGGCGCCGTGATCATCGCGGCCGGTCTCGGCTCGTTCCAGCCGCGCCGCCTCCTGGTGCCGGAGGCGGAACGCTTCGAGGGCACGCAACTTCATTATCGCGTCAGGAACGCGGCGGACTTCCACGGGCAGGACGTGCTGGTCGCGGGCGGGGGCGACAGCGCGCTCGACTGGACGCTCGAGTTCTGCGGCAAGGCGCGCTCGCTCGCGCTCGTGCACCGCCGCGCGGAGTTCCGCGCCGCGCCTGCCTCGGTGGCGCGCATGAAGGAACTCGCCGCCGCAGGCCCGCTGCGCCACCTGGAGGGCACGATCCAGTCGCTCGTCGTCGAGGACGGCCGCCTCGCGGGCGCGGTCATCGCCGGACGCGACAAGACGACCAGCACCGTGCGCTGCACGCAGGTGCTCGCCTGCTTCGGCCTGCACCCGAAGCTCGGGCCGGTCGCGGACTGGGGGCTCGCGCTCGAGAAGAAGGCCCTCTCGGTGGACACCGAGAAATTCCAGACCAGCGTGCCGGGCATCTTCGCCATCGGCGACATCAACGCCTACCCGGGCAAGAAGAAGCTCATCCTGTCGGGATTCCACGAGGCGGCGCTCGCGGCCTTCGGCGTGCAGCATCACCTCTACCCGGAAAAACGGCAGTTCCTCCAGTACACGACCACGAGCCCGATCATGCGCGAGCGGCTCGGCGTCGCGCCGCCCGACTAAGCGCGCCCGCATGGATGCCCGACTCGCCGAGCTCCTCAAGCTGCTCGACCTCGAGCGGCTGGAGGACAACCTGTTCCGCGGGCAGAGCCGAGACATCGGGGCGCCGCAGGTGTTCGGCGGGCAGGTGCTGGGCCAGGCGCTGGTGGCGGCGTCGCGCACCGTGGACGCGCGCCTGGTGCATTCACTGCATGCCTACTTCCTGCGCCGCGGGGACGTGAACGCGCCCATCATCTTCGAGGTGGACCGCAGCCGCGACGGCGGCAGCTTCACGAGCCGGCGCGTGGTCGCGATCCAGCACGGCCAGCAGATCCTCACGATGTCGGCCTCGTTCCAGACCGCTGAACCCGGCCTCGATCACCAGACGCCGATGCCGTCCGCGCCGCCGCCGGAGGGCCTGCGCGACATCGGCGAGCTGAACGCCGAGATCCAGGACCGCGTGCCGGAGAAGGTGCGTGACTTCTTCCGCCACCAGCGGCCGTTCGAATTCCGCCCTGTGGACCCGCCGGACTACCTGAACCCGGTCAGGCGCGTGCCGCTGCGCCAGGTCTGGTTTCGCGCGGTCGGCAGGCTGCCCGACGACCAGCCCCTGCATCGCTGCCTGCTGACCTACGTCTCCGACTACCACCTGCTCGAGACCTCGACGCTGCCGCACGGCGTGTCATTCCTGCAGCTGCAGATGGCTTCCATCGACCACGCGATCTGGTTTCACCGCGACCTGCGCGTGGACGACTGGCTGCTGTACGTGCTGGACAGCCCGAGCGCCTCCGGCGCGCGCGGTTTCGGCCGCGGGTCGATCTACACGCGGGAAGGCGTACTGGTGGCGAGCGTGGCGCAGGAAGGGTTGATCCGCCAGCACAGCCGCTGGACGAGCCCCGCCGGCCACCAGGCGTAGCCCGGCGCGAGCCCGTCAGGCCGGGTCGGCCAGCACCTTGCCGGGATTCATGATGCCCGCCGGGTCGATGGCCTGCTTGAGGCGGCGCATCAGGTCGAGCGCGGCCGGGTCCTCATAGCGGGTGAGCTCTGCAACCTTGAGCTGGCCGATGCCGTGCTCCGCGCTGATGCTGCCGCGGTGGCTCGCCACCAGGTCGTGCACGGCGCGCCGCAAGGCGTCGCCCGCGGCGAGCAGCGACCGCCCGTCATCGCCCGCCGCCGCACTCACGTTGAAATGCAGGTTGCCGTCGCCGGCGTGGCCGTACGCGATGAGACGCGCGCCCGGCGCGAGGCGCGCGACGAGCGCGCCGCCCTCCTCGACGAATGCCGGCAGCCGTGAGGGCTCGACGGCGACGTCGTGCTTGAGCCCGGGCCCTTCGGCGCGCTGGGCCTCGGGAATCGCCTCGCGCAGCCGCCAGAAAGCCTCGCGCTGCGCTCCCGAGGCCGCGGTCACAGCGTCCGCGGCGACGCCGGCGTCGACGGCGCCCGCGAGCGCCTCCTCGAAACGCGCGGCGAGCTCCGCATCCGCCTGCGGGAGGGCGGCCTCCGCGAGCGCGTACCACTCGTGCGCACGCCCGAACGGGTCACGGCTGCCCGGCACGTGGCGGCAGACGAGCTCGAGCGCGAGGCGCGGCACGAGCTCGAACGTGGTGACGCAGTCGCCGAGCGCGGCGCGCAGACGGCCAAGCAGCGCGAGCGCCGCGGCGGGCGAGGCGAGCGCGATGAAGCCGGTCGCGGTCGCCGCCGGGCGCGGGAACAGGCGCAGGCACGCGGCGGTCACGATCCCGAGCGTGCCCTCGGCGCCGATGAAGAGCTGCTTCACGTCGTAGCCGGTGTTGTCCTTGCGCAGCGCCTTCAGCTGGTCAAGCACGCGCCCGTCCGGCAGCACGACCTCGAGGCCCAGCACGAGCTCGCGCATCATCCCGTAGCGCAGCACCGCGGTGCCGCCGGCATTGGTCGAGACGACGCCGCCGAGCGTGCAGCTGCCCTCCGAGCCGAGCGACATCGGCAGCAGCCGGCCGGCGGCCGCGGCCGCGTCCTGCAGGTTCGCGAGCACGCAGCCGGCATCCGCGGTCAGCGAATCGTTCACGGCGTCCACCGACCGGACGCGGTTCATGCGCCGCAATGACACGACGACGTCGACTCCGCCCGGGCGCGGCGTCGCGCCGCCGCAGTAGCTGGTGTTGCCGCCCTGCGGGACGAGCCCGATGCGCCGTGCTGCACAGAAGCGGACGAGTTCAGCGACCTGCGCGGTCGAGCGGGGCAGGGCGACGATCGGCGTGCTGCCGCGGTGGATGCCGCGAAAGTCGGTTTCGAAGGGAGCGCGGTCCGCGGCGCCGTCCAGGAACCCGCCGGCGCCCAGCAGGCCCCTGAGCGCCTGCACGTCAGCAGCGGCAATGGCGCGGTCCGGCCGGTCCATGCCGGCCATCTTACGCAGGGCGGCGGCGCCCTGCGTGGCCGGACTCAGGCGCCCGGCGCCGACCGGAGCGCCGCGATGCGCTCCTCGAGCGGCGGATGGCTCATGAAAAGCCGCTTCAGGCCCTGGCCCATGCCACCGCTGATGCCGAAGGCGGCCATCTTGTCGGGCAGCGGATGGCCCTGGCTGCGCTTGAGCGCCTCGAGTGCGCCGATCATGTTCTGCCGGCCCGCGAGGCGCGCGCCGCCGCTGTCGGCGCGGAACTCGCGCTGGCGAGAAAACCACATGACGATCATCGTCGCCAGGAAGGCGAGCACGAGCTCCGCCACCATGGTCGTGATCCAGAAGGCGGGACCATGGCCGCGCTCGTTGCGGAACACGACCTTGTCCACGATGTTGCCGATCAGGCGCGAGAGCACGAACACGAAGGTGTTCACGACGCCCTGGATCAGGGTCAGCGTCACCATGTCGCCATTCGCGACGTGGCTGACCTCGTGGCCGAGGACGGCCTCGACCTCGGGCCTGCCCATGCGCTGCAGGAGGCCGGTGCTGACCGCGACCAGCGCCTTGTCGCGGCGCGCGCCGGTCGCGAAGGCGTTCGGCTCCGGCGCGTTGAACACGCCGACCTCGGGCATGCCGATGCCCGCGAGCTGCGCCTGCCGGCGCACGGTCTCGACCAGCCAGCGTTCGGCCTCGTTGCGCGGCTCTGCGATGAGCTGCACGCCCATCATGCGCTTGGCGGCCCATTTCGAGATTGCGAGCGACACGAACGCGCCGCCGAAGCCGAGCACGGCGCCGAAGATCAGGAGCGACGTGAAGTTGATGCCCTGCTGGTTGAGCCAGGGCTCGACGCCGAGCAGGCGCAGGGTGGCGCTCGCGACCAGCAGGATCGCGAAGTTGGTGATCAGGAACAGCAGGATTCTCTTCATGGTCGTCCCGTGATGGTAGCGGTCGGCCCCGATTTCAATGGCGGTCCTAGCCCTGCTCGCCTTGTTCGCCGAGCAAATCCGCGGCACGCGCCTTGGACAGCCGTTCCAGCGCCGTGATGCGGCATTCCTCGCGGTGCGCGAACTGCCGGAAGCTGACGCCGTCACGTCCGTAGCCGCAGATCTGGCCGTTCATGTCGCCGTCCACCGTGCCGAGCGTGGACTGCGACTCGACGTCGAGGCAGGCCGGCACGAGTTCCACCAGGTACAGCTCGCGCTGCCCGAATCCGTACAGCACGATGTGCCGGTCATCGAGTACGCGGAAGCTGCGGATGGCCGACTGGAAGATGCAGTCGTTCGTGCGTGCGACCTTGCCGATGATCGGGCGCGTCTGTGCACCCGCCACCGCCGTGGCGGCCAGCATGATCAGCGCGAGCCAGGTCCGCGTCGCCTTCATGGGCAAGCTCCTGTGCGGGGGTCGTGGCCGGTTGGACCGGCCGCTTCTGGCGGGGTTCCGGCGGCGCACCGGCGGCGCCGGTGGCGGTGGTCGCCGGTCAGTAGTCGTCGCGGTCGCCGTAGTCCTCGTCGTCCTCGTCGTCTTCCTCGTCCTCGTCGTCCTCCCAGTCGTCGTCTTCCTCGTCGAAGTCTTCCTCGTCCTCTTCCTCGCCTTCCTCGGAGCCGGACCAGCCCTCGGGTTCCTCGGTCAGTTCCAGGTCCAGCTCCTGCCAGGTCTCGTAATCGATTTCCTCGACGTCGCCGTCCTCGTACTGGAGCTCGATCAGTTCCGAATCCTCGTCCACCGAGAGGACCTGGAAGGTCTCCTCGTCCTCGAGGCTTTCGTACCACTGGCCGGGTACCGGGTTGTGATCGCGGCCCATGACACTCCCCATGCGGACCCCGGTGACGGGAGTCCGCCGGGGTGCCGCCCGATATTACGGGCGCGGGGCGAAGCCTGGCAACGCCGGCCGGCGCGTGTCCCGCCCCGTGCGCCGCCGGGCTTGAGATGCCAACCGGCTGTCCCCATGCATCGGGCCATGGCCGCGTGGGGCCGCTGGAAGGAGGTTGGACATGACATTGATTCGCTGGGAACCGTTCCGGGAGCTGGACGATTTCGTCGCGCGCTGCAGCCCGTTCTTCGGGCGCCTGCCGGGTGGCCGGCTCGCCGCCGCGGGCGAGCAGCCCGACACCGCGGTCTGGACGCCGGCCGCGAACATCTCCGAGACCGAGAACGAGTACCTGATCAAGGCCGAGTTGCCCGAGGTCCGCAAGGAGGACGTCAAGGTCACCGTGGATGAGGGCGTCATCACGATCAGCGGCGAGCGCAGGAACGAGCTCGAGCACAAGGACGAGAAGGTGCATCGCATCGAGAGCTTCTACGGCAGCTTCACGCGCAGCTTCCGGCTGCCGGACGATGCCGACGTGGCCTCGATCCAGGCCGAGAGCAGGAACGGCATCCTCAGGATCCGGGTGCCGAAAAAGCCCGCCGCCCGCGCCAGGACGGTCGAAGTACAGGTAAACTGACGGGACCCCGGGGGCGGCGGCCGCAGGCCGCCGCCCCGCCGTCCGAGACGGGAGGTCCCATGGCGACGGAGTTCGACGCGATCCGGCAGAAGCTGCTTGCCCACAAGCAGGAGCTGCTGACCCGTGCCGCCAAGGTCCGCGCCGACATCACGCGTTCCTCGGGCCCGCTCGAGAAGGACTTCGCGGAGCAGGTCGTGCAGATGGAAAACGACGCCGTGCTCGCCGGGATCAGCGAGGCGACCGCCGCTGAGCTCGCGCAGATCAACCGGGCGCTGGTCCAGCTCGACCAGGGCACTTACGGCGTCTGCAGCCAGTGCGGCCAGCCCATCGGCGCGCGCCGCCTCGAGGTGCTGCCGTATTCGGACCGCTGCATCACCTGCGCGGAAGCCTCGCGCTGAGCCCCGCGTCCGACGATGGCCGGATACAAAGCCCCGCTCCGTGAATTCCGCTACGTGCTGCACGACGTGCTGCGGCTCGAGCACCATTACCGCGACATCGGCCGCGAGGACGTCAACGCGGAACTCGTGGACAGCGTGCTCGAGGAATGCGCGCGTTTCGCGGAGAACGTCGTGGCGCCGACCAACGACGCCGGCGACCGCATCGGCGTGCGGCGCACCGACGACGGGCGCGTGATCACGCCGCCCGGCTTCGTCGAAGCCTACCGGCAGTACGTCGAGGACGGCTGGGCCGCGCTCTGCGGGCCCGCCGACGCCGGCGGGCAGGGCCTGCCCGAGAGTTTCGGCGGCCCGGTCGGCGAGATGCTCGTCTCCGCCAACATGTCGTGGAAACTCTACAGCGGGCTCACCGACAGCGCCGTGCTCTGCGTCGCGAAGCACGCGTCGCCGGAGCTGCGCGCGATCTACCTGCCGAAGCTCGTGAAGGGCGTCTGGAGCGGCACCATGGTGCTGACCGAGCCGCATGCCGGCACCGACCTCGGGCTGATGCGCACGCGCGCGGAGCCGGCGGGGGACGGTTCCTGGCGGCTGACAGGCACCAAGATCTTCATCACGAGCGGCGAGCACGACCTCACCGAGAACATCGTGCACATGGTGCTCGCGAAGCTGCCGCATGCGCCGTCCGGCAGCCGCGGCATCAGCCTGTTCCTCGTGCCCAAGCGGCTGCCCGACGCCGCGGGCGCGCCGGGCGCGGCGAACGGCGTCACCTGCACGAGCATCGAGCACAAGCTCGGGATCCATGGTTCCGCGACCTGCGTGATGAACTTCGACGGCTCGCGCGGCTGGCTCGTCGGCGAGCCGAATGGCGGCCTCAAGTGCATGTTCACGATGATGAACCACGCGCGGCTGTGGGTCGGCCTGCAGGGGCTCGCGCAGTGCGAGCGCGCGTACCAGGCGTCGCTCGCCTACGCGCGCGACCGGCGCCAGGGTCGCACCTCGGCGGGCGGCGGCTCCGCGGGCGCCGACCCGATCATCGGCCACCCGGACGTGCGCCGCATGCTGCTGACGCAGAAGGCGCTGATCGAGCCCGCGCGCGTGCTGACCTGGTTCGCGGGCATGCAGATGGACCGCGCGCTGCACCACCCGGACGCCGCCGAGCGCGAGCGCGCCGACGGCCTGCTCGCGATCCTGACGCCCATCGTGAAGGGCTTCGTCACCGACATGTCGCTCGAATGCACAAGCCATGCGATACAGGTGCACGGCGGCCACGGCTACGTGCGCGAGACCGGCGTCGAGCAGTGCTTCCGCGACGCGCGCATCACGGCCATCTACGAGGGCACCAACGGCGTGCAGGCGATGGACCTGCTGAGCCGCAAAGTTCTTGGGACGGGGGGAGCGCTCGCGCGCCTGCTCGGCGGCCTGATCGGCGGGTTCTGCGAGCGGCACGCGGGCTCCGCGCAGCTTTCGGAATTCGTCGCCCGGCTCGCCGGCCTCCTGAAGGAATGGAGCGAGGCGACGGAGCAGGTGGCGGGCCGCTCGGCGCGCGACCCGGACGAGACGGGCGCGGCCGCGATGGATTACCTCATGCTGACCGGCTACCTGTGCCTCGCCTGGTGCTGGGTGCGCATGGCCGCGGTGTCCGCGGCGGCGCTCGCGAAAGGCGCCGACGGCAGGGATTTCCACGAGGCGAAGCTCGCGACGGCGCGCTTCTACTTCGAGCGCGTCCTGCCGCGCGCCGAGGCGCACCTCGACGCGCTCAATGCCGGCGCGAAGCCCGTGATGGAGCTGCCGGCAAACCGCTTCGCGTTCTAGCGGGACTCAGCCGCGGGCCTCGAGCCCGCCCCGCAGCGACCAGACATTGTCGCGGCCCTGCGCCCGCAGCCACTCGGCCAGCGCGCGGCTGCGGATCCCGTGCGCGCAGACCAGCAGGTAGCGCGCCTCGGCGTCGAGCTCGATCGCGCCGCCCAGGATGCGCCCCATCGGCACCGCCTGCTGGCCCGCGACCGGCAGCGGCGCGAACGCGCACTCCTCCGGCTCACGGATGTCAATGATCCGGAACCCGCGTGCCGCGGCCTCCGCGAGCGGCAGCGCGACCTCGAGCGCGGCGGCCTCGCCCGCGGCATCCGCGCCGCCGATGCGCGCGCAGGCGCCGGCGCAGCGCGCATCGCGCGGCGCCCGAATGCGGCGCTGGCTGCAGTCGAGCAGGTCCACGAGCAGGACCTCGTCCTGCAGCTGTCCCGGCAGGCCGAGCAGCAGCTTGAGCGTCTCCATCGCCTGCAACTGGCCGAGCAGCGCGGGCACCGGCCCCATCACGCCCGCCTGCTCGCAATTGCCGACCAGCCCGTCGCGCGTCGCCTCGGGCCACTGGCAGCGCAGGCAGGATCCGCCGGCATCGGCGCGCACCACCTGCAGCTGGCCCTCGTACTGGTGCACGCTCGCGAGCACCGCGGGGCGGCGCGCGCGCAGGGCCGCGTCGTTCGCCAGGAACTTGGTCGCGAAGTTGTCGCTGCAGTCCACCAGGACGTCGCACGCGGCGGCGAGCGCATCGGCATTGCCGGCCGCGAAGCGCTCCGCGCGGGGCAGCACGCGGATGGACGGGTTGTAGTCCGCGAGGCGCGCCGCTGCCGCCTCCGCCTTCGGCCGGCCGGCGTCCGCCCGGACGTACAGCGGCTGCCGGTGCAGGTTCGACGGCTCGACGACGTCATGGTCCACGACGACGAGCGTGCCGATGCCCGCGCCCGCGAGGGAAGAGAGCACCGCGCAACCGAGCCCGCCGGCGCCTATCACCGTGACCGTCGCCTGCCGCAGCCTGCGCTGTCC
>Ga0114938_1000702_pt1 | contig 24443 bp, 23 predicted proteins | sample AshMeaBigSpring_FD_88675 | JGI IMG/M metagenome (GOLD analysis project Ga0114938, IMG submission 88675) | Groundwater microbial communities from Big Spring, Nevada to study Microbial Dark Matter (Phase II) - Ash Meadows Big Spring | ecosystem: Environmental > Aquatic > Deep subsurface >...
CCTGGCAGGCGAACAGCTTCTCCGACAATCTCAACTGGCGCCAGTTCGTCAACATCACCCACCTCGTCACGACCATCCCCGAGGACCGGCCGAGCGAGGACGCCCTGTTCGGGGTCTACTGGATGAAGTGGGGCAAGTGAGCGGCCGTCCGACCGATCGCGTTCGCCTTTTGTTCGCCGCAAAGGCCGGCTATCGAGAGCTCGACAGGTCAACGTCCGAGCCTGCCCTTAACGGTTTCTTAACCTCCGCCGTTTACCATCTCTTAACCGAGTGGTGTGGCTGGTTGATCGGTGGGGCCGTGTCATGGATTTGTGGCACCTGTGGGAAGTGGCGGAGAGTTGCGTCCAATGGTCGAACGTCGTCGTGCGGTGCCGCGTCGCGTCTTGGATCGAATCTGCCCAGGAGACTGCCTCGACGAGCTTAGAGGCCTCGATAGCGCCAGCGTGGACCTCGTCTTTGCAGACCCTCCTTACAACCTCCAGCTCGACCGAGATCTCCTTCGTCCCAACAATACCGTGGTGGACGGTGTAGACGACCACTGGGACAAGTTCTCGTGCTTCGCCGACTACGACCGCTTTTCGCGTGCCTGGCTCGCGGAGTGCCGCCGCGTGCTCAAGCCCGACGGCGCGATCTGGGTGATCGGCTCCTACCACAACATCTTCCGCCTCGGCGTGGCGTTGCAGGATCTCGGCTTCTGGCTGCAGAACGACGTTGTCTGGCGCAAGACCAACCCGATGCCGAACTTCCGCGGCAAGCGCTTCACCAACGCGCACGAGACGCTGATCTGGGCGGCGCGGGACAAGAAGTCCCGCGTCACCTTCAACTACGAGGCGCTGAAGGCCGGCAACGACGATCTGCAGATGCGCTCCGACTGGCTGTTCCCGATCTGCTCGGGGCCGGAGCGCCTGAAGGATGACGGCGGCCGCAAGGCGCACCCGACGCAGAAGCCGGAGGCGCTGCTCCATCGCATCCTGATCGCGACGACCAACCCGGGCGACGTGGTGCTCGACCCCTTCTTCGGTACCGGCACCACCGGCGCGGTCGCGCACCGCCTCGGCCGGTACTACATCGGCATCGAGCGCGACCCGGACTACGTGAAGGCCGCCGCGGAGCGCATCACGCGCGTGGCGCCGCTCGCACCCGCCGCCCTCGAAGTCGCGCGCTCGAAGCGGAGCGAGCCGCGGGTGCCGTTCGGCACGATCATCGAGCTCGGTATCCTGGAGCCCGGCCGCCGGCTCACCGACGAGCGCGGGCGCATCTGGGCCGAGGTGCGCGCCGACGGCACGCTCGCGCTGACGAGCACACGCGGGAGCGGCGAGGCACAGGGCTCGATCCATCGCCTCGGCGCGGTCGTGCAGGGCAAGGCCGCGTGCAACGGCTGGACGTTCTGGCACTACGAGGTGGAGGGACGGCTGAAGCCGATCGATGCGCTGCGTGAGGAGGCCCGCCGCCAGCTCGGCCTCGGCGCGCCCCGACCGGAGGTCGTTGCGGCGGAATAGAAACAGCATCGAAGCCGCAGCCTTCTGCAGCAGCGCCTCGCGTCTTTCCGGCTCGTGTCGATCCGCGCGGCGCTTGATCGCGTGACCCCGATCACAGTTCCAGTCACGGCCCCGTCCTCCTGTCGTCCTCCCCAGGTAGGACGATCGGATGTGGACAGCAGGTTGGCGCCGAGCGAAGTGAGGCCCGAGGTCGCCCGCCTTGCATGTCGGGCTGGCGCCATCGGCGCTCGGCCCGAACGAGTTCGAGCTGAATGCGGTTCCCTGGTATCGCGGATGAGCCGGGTGCTGGACTGCGCGGCCCGCATGTGCGCTCGACGTGCGGCGGTGCTTTCCGCCGGATGCGTGCCCGGGGTAAGCTCGCATCCGAAAAGTCCCCGCCGAGCCGAGGTCCGCATGGCGCAGAAGCTCGCCCACGCCCGCATCCGCAAGTTCAACACCCGCGACACCTACCCGGGCCAGAAGCTCGACAACGACCTCTGCCAGGTGGTCGTGGCGCGAGGCAGGACGGTGTTCGTGCGCGGCCAGGTCGGACAGGACCTCGCGACGGCGAAGAGCGTCGGCATCGGCGACGCGGCCGCGCAGGCCGACCAGGCCATGCAGAACATCGCGACGCTGCTCGCGGAGGCGGGCGCCGAGCTCGGCCACATCTGCAAGATCGTCGTCTACATCACCGACCCGCGCTACCGCGAGCCGGTCTACCAAACGGTCGGCCGCTGGCTCAAAGGCGTCTTCCCGGTCTCGACCGGGCTCGTCGTCTCCGGCCTCGCGCGGCCCGAGTGGGTGGTCGAGATCGACGTCACTGCGGTCATTCCGGATTGAGGTTTCGGCTCGGAGGAGTTGCAACATGCGCGTGCTCACCAAGGCTGAGTTCGATGCCTTCTGGCGCGACGGCTACCTGATGCTCGAGGATGCGGTGTCGCCCGCTGCGCTCGCCAGCCTGAGGCGCGACTTCGACGGCTGGGTGGCCGAGAGCCAGCGCCACGCAAAGCCCTACGGCGAGATCGTCGACGGCCGGCCGCGCTTCGATGTTCATCCCGATCACTCCGCCGAGAAGCCGCAGCTCCGCCGCGTCAACGCGCCCTGCGACGTGTCGGAGGCCTATCTCGACGCCATGCGCGACAGCCGCATGACCGACGCCGTCGCCGACCTCATCGGCCCGAACGTCAAGCACCACCACAACAAGATCAATTCCAAGCTGCCGGGCAGCGCAACCGAGGTGAAGTGGCACCAGGACTTCCCATTCACGCCGCACTCGAACTCAGATCTGGTCACCGCCCTGCTCTGTGTCGACGATGTGACCGACGCGAACGGTCCGCTCGAGGTGGCGCCGGGCTCGCACCGCGATCCCCTCCACTCGATCTGGCATGACGGCGTGTTCACGGGCGCGATGTCGGACGCAGTCGAGGCCAGCTACAAGCGCAAGGCCGTGATCTGCAAGGGCAAGGCCGGCACGGTCTGCCTGATGCACACGCGACTCGCGCACGGTTCGGTGCCGAATTCATCGGCGAAGCCGCGCACGATGTTCATCGCCGTCTACAGCGCGGCCGACGCGCTGCCGCTGACGCCCAATCCGGTGCCGAACCGGCACGAGGGCCTGATCGTGCGCGGCGCCGACACCCGCCGCGTGCGCTCGGAGGCGTTCGAGGTCGAGATCCCGCAGTACCCGAAGAGTGCCTCGTTCTTCTCCCAGCAGTCCGCGCGTGAGCGGCAGGGCACGATGTGACATGACCTTCTCGATCGCCGCCCGCTGCCCGCAAACCGGCATGCTCGGCATCGCGGTCGCCTCGTCGAGCCCGGCGGTCGCGGCACGCTGTGCGCATGCGCGCGCCGGCATCGGCGCCGCCGCCTCGCAGAACATCACCGACCCGCGGCTCGGCACGATCGCCCTCGAAGCTCTCGCCGCAGGCAAGTCCGCCCCGGACGCCATGGTGCAGGTGTGCAAGCACGCAGGCAGCCTCGTCGCCTACCGCCAGTTGATGATCGTCGACCGGAACGGCCGGACGGCCGCGTTCTCCGGCGCCAGGACGCTCGGCATCCACGCCGCCGCCGAAGGCCTGAACGTCGTCTGTGCCGGCAACATCCTGAAGCACGCGGGCGTGCCGCAGGCGATGCGCGATGCCTTCATCGCCGCGCCGTCGCAGCGCCTCGCCGACCGCCTGATCCTGGCGATGCAGGCCGGCCTCGCCGCCGGCGGCGAAGAGGGGCCGGTGCACTCGGCGGGCCTGAAGATCGTGCGGGATGTCGACTGGCCGATCGTCGACCTCCGCGTCGACTGGCACGACACCGATCCGATCGGCGCGCTCGCCGCGCTCTGGCAGTTGTGGGCGCCGCAGATGGAGGCCTACGTCACTCGCGCACTCGATCCCTCGGCAGCGCCCGCGTTCGGCGTGCCGGGAGATCAGCGCACTTGAGCGGCTATTCGTCCTTCGACCTTGCTGCAACCGGCGCCTCGAAGATGCGCACCGCGCCGTCATCGCCCGCGGCCGCGAGCCGCCGGCCTTCCGGTGCGTAGGCGAGCGCCTTGGCCGGTGCGCCGCCGATGCCGAACGTGCGCGCGATGCGTCCGCTGCGCACGTCCCACACCTTCACCGCGCTGTCGTCGCCAGCGGAGGCGAGCTGCTCGCCCGTGGGCGCGAACGCGAGGCCGCCGATGCGCTGGCTGTGCCCGGACCAGGAGCGGATCAGGCGGCCCGAGGCCGTCGACCACAACCGGATGCCGCCATCGAGGCTCGCCGAGGCGAGCACTTTGCCATCGCCCGAGAACGCGAGCGCGGTCACGAAGTCTTTGTGGCCGCGGTAGGTGCGAACAATCGACTGGCTCGCGAGGTTCCAGAGCTTGATCGTGCGATCGGCACTGCCCGAGGCGACGTAAGGGCCGCGACTCGAGAACGCAACGGCCTGTACGGCATTGTCGTGGCCCTCGAACACATGCACCGGTGCGTTGCCCACGCGCGCATCCCAGAGCGAGACGGCCCAGTCGTGGCCAGATGCGATTACGCGCGTCGGCTCGCCGGCGAAGGCGACCGACCAGATCTGCGCGCCGTTGCGCTTGAAGCTCGCGACCTTGTCGGCACGATCGAGCTCCCACAGCGCGACGGTCCCGTCGCCGTGGCCGGTGACCGCGCGCCGGCCGAAGAGCGCCAACGACAGCGCCGGGCCGTTGTCGAGCTCGAGCGTGCGCACGAGACTGCCCGTCGCCGCATTCCACAGTTTCAGCGTGCCGTCCGCGCCGGTCGTGGCGATCGACTTGCCGTCATCGGTGAAGGCGACGGCGGTCGTGCCGCCCTTGTGGCCCTGCACCTCCGCCGCGATGCGGCGGTCCTTCGCCCCGTTCGAGAGGATGCTCGAGCCGATGATCTCGAGGCGGGGAACCTTGTCGCGATAGAGCAATGCGGCGCTGGCGACGAGCATCGCGAACGCCAGATGCGCTGCACGCGGCCGCCATGTCCGGCCGTGCGGCGCCGGCACGGGCCTCGCGCGCTTCGGCTTGTCGGGTTTTGCCTTGGACTCGGCCTTCCGCTTTGCCGCCCTGGGCGCGGGCGGCGGCTCGGGTGCGAGCTTCTCGGTCGGTGCCGGCTCGGCCCTGGCGAGAACGTCGATCGACGGCGCCGGCTCGACCTTCTTCTTCAGGCCGTCGAAGAAATCGAGGATGCCGCCCTTGTTCCCCGGCGCATCGGGTGGTGGCGGCATGGCGGTTGCCGCTGGCGGCGGGGCGGCAGCATGAGGCGCCGCCTGCCCGGGTGCGGGCTGCTCGGATGCGCTCTTGCCGAACGTCCGGCTGATCCATCCGGGCTTTTTCGGATCCGGCGCAAGGAGGTCGCCGCGCCATGAGGCGATCGATTGTGGTCGCTTCGTCGTCTCGAGCGCGAGCGCACGGTCGATCGCCGCGAGGAACCCGCTCCGGTAGGCGCTGAGCGCGGCGTCCTTCGCCGGCACGAGCTCGTCCTTCACCACGCGCGAAGGCGAGTCCGGCGGGCGCTTGCCGCAGACGAGGTGATAGAGCGTTGCGCCGAGCGCGTAGATGTCGGTCCACGGTCCCTGCCGGTGGCCGGTCTCGGCGTACTGCTCGTAGGGGCTGTAGCCAGGCTTCACGAGAGCTGAGAGCGTGCGCGTGTGCTGTGCGATCTCGCCGCGCGCCGAGCCGAAATCGATCAGCATCGGCGTGCCGTCGGTGCGGATGATGACGTTGTCCGGCGCGATGTCGCGGTGCAGGTAGTCGGCGGCATGAATGTAGGCGAGCGCGTCGAGCAGCGGTGCCAGGATGCGGTCGACCTCCTTCTGGCGGGCGGCGCGGCCGAGGCCCTTCATCCACGCCTTGAGACTCTGCCCCTCCTCGAAGCCGAGCACCATGTAGCCGGTGTTGTTGGCGCGGAAGTAGCGGAACACCTTGACGATGTTGGGGTGGTCGAAGCGTGCGAGCGTCTGCGCCTCCTCGATGAAGCGGTCGAGGCCCCACTTGTAGTCGCCGGCGCACTGCTCGGATCGCGGCACGGCGTCGTTGCCGCCGGCGCGTGAGGCGAAATCGGAGGGAAAATACTCCTTGATCGTGACCGAGCGGCCGAGCGCGATCTCCTGGGCAAGGTAGGTGATGCCGAACCCGCCCGCGCCGAGCACCCGGCCGATGCGATAGTCGCCGACCAGCTCGGTTCCGACCGGCAAGGCCAAAACGTTGGTCATCCGGCTCGCTGCCGCCCGTTGGTCGTCACGATCGATGGAATCCACACCCGGCGCCAGTGTCGCCAAGAATGTGGCGAGGTCGCGGTCGTTGGCGGACCGGTGCCATGTTGCTGCCGCTAAAGAAGGCGACAAATGCATCATTCCTCGGGGGAGACACGGGGGAGGCCATGCCGGCCCGCGCAGCAACTGTCGCAACGTATTGGCTCGCCGCCCTTGCGGGCTCGGCCCTGCTCGTGCCGCAGCAGGCGCTGGCCGAATCACCCTCTTGGCGCGACCTCGCGCAATCGGCTTTCGAGCGCGCCGCCGCATGGTCGGTGGCCGGCTACGAGCATGCGCCGGTGCTCATGATCGGCCTCGCGCTCGTCGCCGCCGTGCCGGTGCTGGCGCTCGTCGGTTGGCTGATGATGCTCGGCGCCGGACGCGGCGAAGCGGCGCTGCGCGATGCCGCCGAGGCCGGCCGGCCAGGCGACGGACACATCCGCCTCGAAGGCGAGGCGCAGCCGTTCCCGATCTCGGGCGAGCTGATCCGCATCGGCCGCCAGGAGGACAACGAGCTGTGCATCTCCGACGCGACGGTGCAGAGCTATCACGCGATGATCCGCCGTTCGCCGGAGTGCGATTTCGTCATCACCGACATTTCCGACCGGCGGGGCCGCGGCGTGCGGGTCAACGGCCGGCGCATCGCGGAGGCGCGCCTCGCCCACGGCGACCGCATCGAACTCGGCGACGTGCGCCTCAGCTTCGAGATGCGGCCGCACTGAGAGCGGCCTGTGACTGAGCGGAACTGTGGCGTCTGACTGAATTCTGAGACCAGGGATCGGAGGATCGACATGGCTGACAACAAGGCGTCGAACGGAGCGGGCAGCCTGCCGGCGAAGTTCCTTGGCTCACTGCGCGAAGCCCTGGCGGCCGCGGGCCGCGAGGAGCCGTCGCGGCCGCCGGTCAGACTCGAGCCCGCGCCGATCCCGATCCCGGCGCCGGCCACCGAGAGGTCCGCGCCCGGGACCAGGCGGGAGGCGGTGCCGCTGACCGCCGCCGAGGCCGCCCACAAGGCCCGCGGCGGCACACCGAACATTCCGCCGATCGACCACCACGTGGAGATCGTGGCGGCACCGACGACACGCGTCGTGCGGGGCGCGGTTGCGTCACCTGAGTCCGGGCCGGCGCGCACCGAGCTCCTGCGCGGCAAGAGCAAGGTCAAGCGCGGCGAGTTCCACCAGGATCCTGTTGTCGGCTGGCTGGTCGTGGTCGGCGGCCTCGGCCTCGGCGCGTTCCGTCCGGTCTTCGAGGGCAACAACACGATCGGCCGGGCCTCGACCCAGCGCATCCCCATCGACTTCGGCGACGAGGCGATTTCCTCGGAGGAGCAGGCCTACATCCGCTATGATTCTGCCGAACGCTCGTTTCTCTTCGTGCCGAACCTTGCTAAGACCAACGTCGTCTCGGTGAACGAGAAGCGCCCGACCGGCGCCGTGCCGCTCGCCGCGATGGATGTGATCACCGTCGGCCGCACGCAACTCGCATTCATCCCGTTCTGCGGGCCCGAGTTCGACTGGTCGGAGCTTCCGGACGTCAAGGTCTGATGCCATCGTTCAAGTCTGCGTGGCGCACGGCAAGAGGTGCGCGACCCTATCAGGAGGATTCGGTCGCGCTCTTTCCGGGGCCGAGCCCGATAGAGGCCGGTCTTGCCTCCGCCGGCCGCGACTGCGACCTCGTGACAGCGCTCGCCGATGGCATGGGCGGCCACGCCGGCGGCGCGGCCGCGAGCCGGACGGTGTGCATGGAGTTCCTGGCGGCCTTCGCCGCCGGCGACGAGGCAGTCCCGGTCCGCCTCGGCGCCGGCCTCGATGCCGCCAACGCGGCGATCGCGCGCGCGGTACGCGCGGAGCCCGCCATGTCGGGCATGGGCTCGACGCTGATCGGGGCCGCGTTCGGCGCCAGCGGCCTGCAGTGGGTGTCGGTCGGCGACAGCCCGCTCTATCTGCTCCGCCACGGCGAGATCGCGCTGCTGAACGAGGACCACTCGCTCGCCCCCGCGCTCGATCTGATGGCGGCAACGGGAAAGATCACGGTCGAGCAGGCGAGAAGCGATCCGCGCCGGCACATGCTGCGCTCGGCGGTGACGGGAGACGAGCTCGACCTCGTCGATCTCTCGAAGAAGCCGCTGGCGCTCGCGACCGGCGACGTCGTGCTGCTCGCGAGCGACGGCATCCATACGCTCGAGGAAAGCGAGATCTTGCGCGTCGCCGCGGGCTACGCGAGCGACGGCCCCGAGGCGATTGCCGACGCACTGCTCCGCGCGGTCGAGGCAGCGCGGAGCCCCTTTCAGGACAACATCAGCGTCATCGTCGTCGCGGTCGAGTGAGCCGGAGCGCTCGCGGCGGGGTCGGACCCCGATCACGCTGCGGCGATGCGCTCGAGTCCGCCCATGTAGGGGCGGAGCGGCTCGGGGATCGTGACGCTGCCGTCGGCCTGCTGGCAGTTCTCGATGACCGCGATCAGCGTGCGCCCGACCGCGAGGCCGGAGCCGTTCAGCGTGTGCACGTGTTCGACGCCCTTGCCGTCCCTCCTGCGGAAGCGGGCGTCCATGCGCCGCGCCTGGAAGTCGCCGCACACCGAGCACGACGAGATCTCGCGGTAGGCGTTCTGGCCCGGCAGCCAGACCTCGATGTCGTAGGTCTTGCGCGAGGCGAAGCCCATGTCGCCGGTGCAGAGCAGCACGGTGCGGAACGGCAGGCCGAGCCGCTTCAGCACCTCCTCCGCGGATGCCGTCATGCGCTCGTGCTCGGCGAGCGCGGTTTGCGGCGTGGTGATGGAGACCAGCTCGACCTTGGAGAACTGGTGCTGGCGAATCATGCCGCGGGTGTCCTTGCCGGCCGCACCGGCCTCGGAACGGAAGCACGGCGTCCAGGCGGTGAGCCGCATGGGGAGTTGGTCTTCGGCGACGATGCTCTCGCGCACGAAATTCGTGAGTGACACTTCGGCGGTGGGGATCAGCCAGAAGTCTGGCGCGGTCCTGAAAAGGTCTCCTTCGAACTTCGGCAGGTTGCCCGTGCCATAGGCCGCGTTATCCTTCACCAGAAGCGGCACCTGGCATTCGGTGTAGCCGCCGAGCTGGCCGCTCGCGGGCGCGGTGTGGATGTCGAGCATGAACTGGGCGAGCGCCCGCTCGAGCTTGGCGAGCGCGCCCTTCAGCACCACGAAGCGGGCGCCCGATATCTTCGCCGCCGTCTCGAAATCCATGAGGCCCATCGCCTCGCCGATCTCGAAGTGCTGCTTCGGCGCGAAGGAGAAATTCGGCGGCGTGCCGACCTTGCGCACCTCCTTGTTGGCCTTCTCGTCGCTGCCCTTCGGCACGTCGTCGAGCGGCAGGTTGGGGATTACCTCGAGCGCGGCCTTCAGCTTCGCCTCGATCATTTTCTCCGCGCTCTCGCCGTCCTGAATAGCCTGCTTCAGCGACGCCACCTCCGCCATCAACGCCTCGGCTTTCGCCTCGTCCTTCGATGCCTTCGCCTTGCCGATCTCCTTCGAGGCCGCGTTGCGCCGCGCCTGTGCGTCCTGCAGCTTGGTCACATGCCGGCGACGCTCGTCGTCGAGCGCGATCAGTGGCATCGCCTGCGCCGGCAGTCCGCGGCTCGCGAGCCCCGCGTCGAACGCGGCGGCGTTGTCGCGGATCCACCTGATGTCGTGCACGGCCGGCCTCGTCGCTGCATTGCGAAATCCGGGCGAGCTATACGCTCCGGCCCGGCAGCGGTCCAGCCGGCGCGGAGCGCTGGCATGCTGTGCGGGACCATGGCAGTGTGCAGACCGTCAGGCGGGGCGTGTGGGTTCATGCGGCAGGCCTTCATCCTCTCGTGCCTCGGCGCGGCCGCACTCGCAGGCGCGGCGGTCGCGGCCCCCTGCGTGCTCGAGCCCGGTCCGACCCGCGCCGTCGTCAAGGTGATCGACGGGGAAACGCTCGCACTCGACGACGGCAGCGAGGTGCGGCTCATCGGGGCGTTGACCCCGCGCTCGCCGGACGCCGGCGCCGCGATCTCGTTCTGGCCGCCCGAGCAGGAGGCCCGCGCCGCGCTCGAAGCCGCCGCGCTCGGCAAGTCCGTCGACCTCGCGTTTGCCCGTGGCGCACGCTCCGACCGCTACCAGCGCCACCTCGCCCACGTTTTCGTGCATACGTCCGAGGGCCGCGCCTGGCTGCAAGGTCACATGCTCGAGGCCGGCCACGCCCGCGCCCACGCGCTGCCGGGCCATGCCGGCTGCATGGACGAGCTCATCGCCCACGAGAAGCTGGCGCGCGAGAAGGTGAGCGGCCTGTGGAAGAGCGCCGCCTACGCCATCCGCCAGGCCTCGCGTACCCGCGAACTGCTGGCACTCAGATCGACGTTCCAGATCGTCGAGGGGCGGGTCAGGTCGGCGAGCGAGGTGCGAGGCCGCCACTTCCTCAATTTCGGGACGGACTGGCGCGACGACTTCACGATCGTCGTCAAGTCCGGGGAGGCGCGCGCACTCGCCACGCGAGGCATCGCGCTGAACGAGCTCGCCGGCCGCATCGTGCGCGTGCGCGGCTGGCTCGAGCGGCGCAGCGGCCCGATGATCGAGATCGCCGACGACCGCGACCTCGAGGTCGTCGAGGAGGCGGAGCTGCCGGCCCCCGCCGCCGACAATGCCCCGAGCCGGAAAAGATCGAGGCCGGCTGCAGGGCAGCCGGCCTCGCGATCCTCGGAGCTTTAGCTGTTGCCGGTCAGGCGGCTTTCACGCCGGCCTGCTCGGCGCCGTCGTCGGCGCCTTCGGCCGCGCGCCGGCCGCGGGCGCTCTTCGAGAGCACCTCGGTGATGCGCTGCACGGCGCCACGCTCGTCGAGTCGGTCGACGGCCGCGATCTCGCGCGCCATTCGATCGAGCGCCTGCTCGTAGAGCTGGCGCTCCGAGTACGACTGCTCGGGCTGCTGCTCGGAGCGGTAGAGGTCGCGCACGACCTCGGCGATCGACACGAGGTCGCCCGAGTTGATCTTCGCATCGTACTCCTGCGCGCGCCGGCTCCACATCGTCCGCTTGATGCGGGCGCGGCCCTTGAGCGTCTCCATCGCCTTGCGCACGATGCCCTCTTCGGCGAGCTTGCGCATGCCGACGCTCGCGAGCTTGCCGGTCGGCACGCGGAGCGTCATCTTGTCCTTATCGAACGTGATGACGAAGAGCTCGAGCGACATGCCCGCGATCTCCTGCTCCTCGATGCCGACGATGCGGCCGACGCCGTGCGCCGGATAGACGACGTGCTCGTTGATCTTGAAGCCGTGCCGCTGGCTGACCGGCTTCTTGTTGATCGTGATCTGCTGGCGGGCCTCGGCGGCCTTGGCGGCGATGTCCTTCGGCGTCACCGGCGCGCTGATGCGCTGGCCTTGCGACTTGGCCATCGCGGCGGCGACGGCGCGGATCTGCGCAACCGCGGGCACGGTCGCCGGCTTGGTAACGACCTTGCCGCCAGCGGCCGGGGCCGGCTTGGCGGCCGGCGGAACCGGGGCCTTCATCGCGAGCTTGATCGGAACCGCGGCCTTGACCGGAGCGACGGGCTTCGTCGCCGCGGGCGCCGTCTTCTTCACCTCGGGCGCGGCCTTCTTCGCGACGACCTTGGCCGGCACGGGCTTCGGGGCGACCTTGGCCGCGACCGGCTTCACGACGGGCTTCACCGACGGCTGCGCCGCCTTCTTGGCGACGGCCGGCTTCGCGGCCGGCTTGCCCTTGGCCGCCTTGGCAGGCTTGGTCGCGGTCTTGGCGGGGGCCGGCTTGGCGGCGCTCCGCGCTACCGCCTGAGCCTTCTCCGAGCGCGCCTTCGCGGATGCCATCTTCTTCACAGCCATGTTCGTCGTCTCGCTTCCATCTCGTCTTGCTCCGGCGGCGGGGGTGCCATCCGGAGGTTGCGGAACCTCCGATCGTGCGGAGGCCATGCAAAGTCGCCTGCTGGCGACAGAATCCCTACCGCCCGCTCGAGCAATTCGTCAGGCTTTCGGCGAGCCCACGCAGGACTGCCGCTTGGGCCGGACGCTATGTGACAGGCTTGCCTGGACTTGGCGCCCTATGCGCCACGGGAACCCAGCCGAGCGGCTAGGCACACCTCGGCTTCCAGATCTCAGGCCGAACCTCATAAGGTCGGCGTTCCTCGTTTGTTTCAGCTACGCCACTTCCAAGGACCTTCTAACACAATCTTCATGGAAATTGAAGGGCAGACGGCCGAGACGGTATCCGGCGATTTGAAAAGAGAATGAGATTTCGCTTGGAATTCCAGAAGAATCCGCGATTTCGACCTTTTAGCCGATCGGAAAAGAGAATTAATCTCCAGCACCCGGCTTGGGAGAAAAAAACTTCTCGAACTTGCCCTTGTCGTCGCGGAAGTTGTCTGCGTCTGGTGGCGCATCCTTCTTCGACGTGATGTTCGGCCACTTCTCCGCGAACTCGCGATTGACCAACAACCACTTCTCTATCCCGCTCTCGGTATCGGCCTTGATCGCATCGACCGGGCATTCAGGCTCGCACACGCCGCAGTCGATGCACTCGTCCGGGTGGATGACGAGCATGTTCTCGCCTTCGTAGAAGCAGTCGACCGGGCAGACCTCGACGCAATCGGTGTACTTGCACTTGATGCAGTTCTCGTTGACGATATAGGTCATTGGCTCCGTTCCGGCGCGCAACGCGCGAGGGTTGTCCGATCATCGTGTTCTCGTGCTCTATGGCGCACGAGGGCGGGGTGTCGCAAGCCCTCTGCGCGCAGCGGGTTGGTGCGGCTCAGGTCTCTCCGGTCAACTTTTCGATGGCCCGGCGCTCGCGCTTGGTCGGTCGGCCGGTGCCGGGCGGTCGCACGGCGTGGGCGGGCGGGCGCGCCTCGGGCAGGGGCGCCGGCGGCGAGAGGTCCTCGTAGAGTGCGGCAGCTTCGGCCGGCGGTCCGCGGCGCAGGCCGGGGCCGCGCACTCTCAGGACGCGCAGCCGCGCATGCACTGCCAGCGTGACCACATCGCCGGCGCGCACATGCTCGCTCGGCTTGGTCGCCCGCTCGCGATTGACCCGCACCTTGCCGTCGCTGATCAGCGCCGCGGCCTGGGTCCGCGATTTGATGACCCGCGCGAACCACAGCCATTTGTCGAGCCGCTGGGGCCCTTCGTCTGCTCGCATCGGTATAGGCTTCGGCGCCATCAGTTGCCTGTGTCCTGGGGCCCGCGCTTCTCCATCGCCCGTTTCAGCTCACTCAGTTTGGCGAACGGGGAATCGGGGTCGAACCCGCCCTTCCGCGCCGGCGGAGCCGACTGCATCTGAACGGCCGGCCGCTCCTCGCGGCGGCGGCGCTCGTCGCGACCGCGCGGACGATCGCTCGCGCGATAGCCGCCGGTCGGCCGGTCAGGCCGCCGGTGGGGCTGGCGCTCGCGGTCGCGATCGGGCTGCTCGCCCTCGCTGCGCTTCGCGAAGCGCCGGCGACGGTCGGAGTGGTCCTTGGCCGCGGCCGGTGCCGTCGCATCGGAAGACTTGGCGGCCGTGCCGGGCTCGGTACCGGCAGCCGGCGCCGCAGGCGCATCTGTCGACGGGCTGCCCGGCCGTGGGCCATGCCGCCGCCGCCCGCGCCCCGCTCCGCGCGACTGCTCCGGCCCGCTCGACTCGCGGCCGCGGTGCTGCTGGCGCCGGCGCGGCCGCCAGATCTCCTCGAACGCGGCTTCGGGCTCCGTCGCCACTATTGCCGGCCTCGCGGATTCGGCCGCACCGGTCGCCGGCTCGACCATACCGGTGGCGGTCGCGCGCGCCATAACGCCCTCGGTGGACAGGGCCGCGGCCATCGCCGCTGCAATCGCCGGCGGCACCGGCGCAGCGGTCGCATCGATGGAATCGGCTTTCGGCTTGGCCTTCACCGGCCGGCGCTCGACACGGAAGCCGAGCTCCTTGAGCACGTTGCCGAGCTCGAGCGGCGAGCAGCCGAGGATCGACATCATCTCCGGAATCACGGTGAACGCACCCTCCCCGGTCGCACCCTTGGGCGGATCCGAGGGGGTGGCCGGGCTCGGCCGCCACGCGAGCAGCGGCCGGATCAGATCGGCGAGGCGCTCCAGCATGTCGATGCGCACCGCACGCGGTCCGCATGGCTGGTAGCCGTAGGCACGATAGTAGGCCTCGGGTGTCGCAGCGACCGCCGGCACGGAGGTCAGCCCCGCGCGCGGCGCCTCGGGCAGCGCATCGAGCGAGAGCCCATGGCGCGCGGCATGCTTCAGCGCCCACAGCGAGAGTTTCAGCTCGGCAGCGGCCGGCTTCAGCAGTAGGGGGAGGAAGATGTTGAAGGCGCCGAACCGCACACCGTACTTGCGCAGTTGCGCCCGGGCCGTCTGATCGAGCGATTTGATCTCCTCGGCGACCTCCTCGCGCTTCAATGCGCCGAAGTTTTCCGTGAGGCGAAACGCGATGCCGCGCGCGAGGCCGGTCACGTCCTCCGCCTTGGCAATCTCGGCCAGCGGCTTCAGCCGCTCGCTGACGATCTCGGTGAGCCAGGCCGCGAGCCGCTCCTGCACTTTCTCCTTGTCGGGCGCCTGCAGGTGCTCGTCGGCGAGCAGTACGATCGACGGCTTCAGCGGGTCTTCGCCCGGCTCGAGCCGCGCGATCTCCTCGTCCCGCCACAGCACCCGGCCGTTGCGCGAGAGCTTCAGCGCATCCGTCCGCGCCGCCGCGATCCGGCGCGCGCGCATGGCGAGCTCCTTGGCGAGGACGTGAGCTGACGCGCTGCGGGCTGCCTTGGCGTTGATGCCCTCGACGGCGGTGTCGGTTGCGGGAGTGAACAGGAACCCCTTGAGCCTGCCGACGAAATGCTGCTCGACCATGATCGCGCCGTCCTCGCCGACGTCGGCTTTGAGCTCGTCCTTGTCGCGCATGCCCTTCATCAGCGCGCTGGTGCGCTTGTCCACGAACCGCTGCGCAAGGCGCTCGTGCAGCGCGTCCGACAAGGCGTCCTCGATGGCGCGGGTGCGCTCCTGCCAGTGGCCCGGGTCCTTGAGCCAGCTCGGCCGGTTCGACACGAACGTCCAAGTGCGGATGTGCGAGATCCGGTTGGCAAGGGTGTCGATGTCGCCGTCGGTGCGGTCGGCGAAGGCGACCTGCTTGGCGAACCAGTCCTCGGGGATTTTCCGCTCGCCGGTGTGGAGATGCTTGAAGACGGTGGCGACCAGCTCGGCGTGGTTCTGCGTCGAGATCTTGCGGTAGTCCGGGATCTGGCAAACCTCCCAGAGGCTCTCGACGGCCGCCGGTCCGCGGGCGAGCTCGACGACCTCGCGATCAGCGCTGACGTGCTCGAGCGCGAGCACGTCGTCGGCCATGCGCGCGCGCTGCAGGCGCTGCTCGCGCGGCACGTCACGCAGACTGTCGCGCAGCGCATCGAGCGAGGAGAAGACGATATTGCGATTGCGCCATTGCAGCGTCTTCACCGGGTCGAACGTGTGGTTCTCGATGCGGTCGACGAGATCCTGCTCGAGCGGCTCGACGTCACCGGTCACGCCGAACGTGCCGTCGTTCATGTGGCGGCCGGCGCGGCCGGCGATCTGCGCGAGCTCGGCCGGGGAGAGGTTGCGGTAGTTCTGGCCGTCGAACTTGCGCACCGCTGAGAACGCAACGTGCTCGACGTTGAGGTTGAGGCCCATGCCGATTGCATCGGTCGCGACCAGGAAATCCACGTCGCCCGACTGGTAGAGTTCGACCTGGGCATTGCGCGTCCGGGGCGAGAGAGCGCCGAGTACGACTGCGGCGCCGCCCCGCTGGCGGCGGATGAGCTCGGCGATGGCGTAGACCTCGCTCGCCGAGAATGCGATCACGGCCGAGCGCGCCGGAAGCCGCGTGATCTTCTTCTGCCCGGCGTAGGTGAGCTTGGAGAGGCGCGGGCGCGAGATGAAGTTGGCGCCAGGCACGAGATCGCCGATCACCTCGCGCATCGTCGCCGCGCCGAGCATCAGCGTCTCGAGCTTGCCGCGGGCGCTGAGCAGCCGGTCGGTGAAGACGTGCCCGCGCTCGGGGTCGGCGGCGAGCTGGATCTCGTCGATCGCCAGGGAGTCGACACTAATGTCGCGCGGCATCGCCTCAACCGTCGACACCCAGTACCGCGGGCTCTCGGGCTTGATCTTCTCCTCGCCGGTGACGAGCGCCACCTGGTCGGCACCGATACGCTGGACGATGCGGTCATAGACCTCGCGCGCAAGGAGGCGCAGCGGCAGGCCGATCATGCCGGTGTCGTGGCCGAGCATGCGCTCGATGGCGAGGTGCGTCTTGCCGGTGTTGGTGGGCCCGAGCACCGCAGTGACGTTGCGGATCCGGGATTCCATGTCGAGCCCCATGCGGGTCCCCTCCAGAACGTTCGGCCCTATCGAATTGCAGAGGGGAGGCGGCAGATCAAGCAAAAGATGGCGCAGCGTGCGCAAGGGCGCCGCGGAGATGCATTGCGCGCGCGACGCTCCGACCGCGCTCACCCTCGCAGCGAGCGAAGCGCCCGGCGCGTCAGTGCGTGAGCGCGATCTGCGCCTTGCCGGGCGTCGTGATCTCGATGCGCTGCGCGCTCATTACCGCCGTGCCGGCAAAGGTCGGGATCGAGATGCGATAGGGGATCAGCAGATTGGCGCTCGGCACCGGACGGAGCGCGACCTCGATGTTTGCGTTGTCGGCCAACTGCCTGGTCTGGTCGTTGTTCCTGTGACCCGCGATCGGGATGTAGCGGACGCGGCAGACATAGGCGAAGCCGGGTTGACCCGACGGGCGCGTCTCGACGACGCGCTGCTGGCCGCGGAACGACAGATGCAGGTCGAAACGCTGCTTGCCGTCGAAGATCGAGACCTTGCGGCCGCACGGTTGCGAGCCCCGCCCGTTCGACAGAGCGAGCACCGCGGTCAGCGGGTCGAGCACCTGCTTGAGGTGGCCATCGCGCAGCGGCACGTGCTCCGGGCCAGGGCTGCTCGGCGGCACGACCGACAGACTGGTGACGCCGGCATCGTTGAAGCCCATCTTCACTGTGCCGGACTTGGTGGTGCTCTTGTAGTCGAAGTTGAATCCGGCGGGCTTGAGCGCCTCGCCGGCGAGCGTGCCCGACGCGCGCGTTACACCGGTCCACTTGAACGCGCCGAGCAGCACGGAAAGCTGGGCGTTGCCGCTCAACGTGTAGGTCGAGCCGCTGATCGAGGAGGCGAACTGGAATGTGCCGATGTCGACACCGAGATAGGTGATCTTGTAGACGGCGGTGACGCTGCTCGGCCACGTCTGCGTCTGAGCCGATGTCGGCATGGCCCCGCCTGCGACCAGGATCGCCAGCGCTGCTGCTGCACGCGGGCCGCGCGCTTTCGACGACATCATGCTCGAGCATTTCCCTCGATAGGCGTCTTCAGATGGCGCTGGGGCCGCACAAACGATTGGGCGCGGGTAGCGGGGTTTTGGGACGATTCTGTGTCGCCGCGAGTGTCGGCAGCAACTGAAAAGATTGTACTGACGCGGTCGTCGCCTCCGCTCGGGTCGACGCGACCAACCGGCGCGCTTGACGCCGTCGCCCCCGCGGACGTAGAGAGACGCCCGTGCTCCAGGGGTTGCAGTCCGACCGGCTGGGCTACCTGATCCACGCTGAATTCAGCATGAGCCGGCCCGTGATCGAGCGGGCGACGGCTGTGCCCGAGGAGATCATCATGACGAGGCGATGCGAGCTGACCGGCAAGCTGCCGATGTCCGGCCAGAACCGGAGCCATGCCGAGAACAAGACCAAGCGCAAGTTCCGCCCGAACCTGTGCTCCGTCACTCTGCTCAGCGACGTGCTGAAGAAGAAGGTGCGTCTGAGGATCAGCGCGCACGCCCTCAAGACGGTCGAGCACCGCGGCGGGCTCGACGCCTTCCTGCTGAAAGCCGGCAACGCCGAGCTGTCGGACCGCTGCCTCAAGCTCAAGCGTGACGTCCAGAAGGCCAAGGCCGGCGCTACGGCCACCTGATCGCGGATCACGCTGAACGAGACCGCACCCGCGCAGCCGAGGCGCGGGCTGAACACGTGGCATCGTGATGTCTCGGTTCACAGCGGCTTGCCCTGCACCTGCTTCTCGAGCGCCGGGATGATCACGATGCGCTCCTTGAGGTAGGGATTGATGCCCAGCGCGCGCTTGTAGGCCTCGAGCGCGGCTGCAAACCGTCCTGCCGCCATATGGATCAGCCCCATCCCCGCGAGCGCGCCGAAGTGACGCGGCTCGAGCGCCAGCACGCGGTGGCAATCAGCGAGCGAGCGCGCATGGTCGCCCAGCAGGTAGAGCGCGGTCGCGCGCATGTTCCAACCTTCCGGCCATAGCGGCGCCCGCTTCACGACCTCGTCGAGCAGCGCGACCGCGGCATGGAACTCGCCGCGCGCCATCTCGGCTCCAGCCTGGTCAGCGAGCGGTCGCACCTCGGCGGGCGTGGCATCACGCCAGGCATCCCAGATCTGGGCGACGATCAGCTCGGCGAGGTCCTCGCCACCGGCCTGCCGCAACTCCTTGAACAACGTGTCGAGCCTGACGGCAGGCGAGGCGGTGCCGGGAGGGGTCTGTGCGAGCGCGAGGGGAGCAAGCGGGCGCACGAGCGGCACCGCCGTACCGGACAGCAGCATAACAAGGGCCAGTACGCTTCGCAGGCGCATGTCTGTCTCGCTCGACCCGGATCGGAACCTGTCAGAATCCAAGCGCAACTGCAAACCCCGCCACCGCGGCGGCGGCCGAGAGCACCGTGCCCCAGGCGAGATCCAAGATCGTCAGCCGCACCGGCCAGTCGCGCAGCGTCGCCAGGTTGGTGAGGTCGTAGGTCGCATAGGCGAAGAACCCGAACGCACCGCCGAGCGCTGCGGCACGCGCGATGTCACCGGTCGCGAGCGCCGGTGCGATGGCGAAAAGCGTGAGGCCGGCGGGATAGACCAGATAGAACAGCAAGGCGGGCGCGACGCGGATGCGATCGACCATCACCGGGCGCAATGCACCTCGATAGAACCCCTTGGCGATCACGCCGAGCCAAAGGAGGTCGACAACGACGAAAGCCGGCAGCGCGGCGAGATAGGCGATCATGGTGCGCATGGCGGGTCCTACCGCTGCCTCTCGACATGCTACGCGCACCGCGCACGGGCGGATCAGACGACTTCAGCGTCAAGAAGAGTTCACACTGCCATGTCCGCGAGAACTCTGTCGGCCGCGGATCGCGGGTCGGCCGCGCCGGTGATCGGCCGGCCGACGACGAGATGCGTCGCGCCGGCAGCGAGGGCCTTTGCGGGTGTCATCACACGAGCCTGGTCCCCCGCCGCGTCGCCCGCGAGCCGGATACCTGGCGTGACGATCAGGAAAGCCGGCCCGACCGCCGCGCGGACCGCTGCGGCCTCGTGACCGGAGGCGATCACGCCGTCGAAGCCTGCAGTTTGAGCCAGACGGGCACGGTGCACCACGAGGTCGATCGGCGATTTCCCCGCAATGCCCTGCTCGGCGAGGTCGGCGGCATCGAGGCTGGTCAGCACGGTGACAGCGAGGAGCTTCAGGTCCGATCCGCTGCGCCCCTGCACCGCCGCGTCCAGCGTCTTGCGGTCGGTGCCGTGCACGGTCAGGTAGTCGAGGCCGCGGCGGGCGATGTTGGAGGCTGCCTTCTCGACCGTGTTCGGAATGTCGAGCAGCTTCATGTCGAGAAAGACCGTCTTGCCCGCGGCTTTCAGCTCACGCGCGAGATCGAGCCCGCCGCCGAACAAGAGCTCGAGGCCGATCTTGTAGCTCGAGACCGTCGGCCCGAGCCTCGTCACGAGGCCGCGGGCAGCCTCCACGCTCGGCACGTCGAGCGCCACGAACAGCCGGTCTTTGGCGGCGTTGGACGTCATGCGGCCACTCCGATCGTCGATTCCTCCATCGGCTTCCAGGCATGGATCATGCGACGTCCGGTCAAGTCAAAGGCGAAGACGTTGCCGCCCCCGCCTTTCTGGTCATGCGCGCGCGCGATCGGCCAGCCGGCGAGATGGCACATCAGCAGCGTGCCGACGGCACCATGGCCGACCAGCAGAAGGTCGCCGCCGTGCGCGGAGCCTGTCGTCACCTCGACGAACGCGCGCAGGATGCGTGCCTGCGCGTCGATCGCCCGCTCCCAGCCGCGCACGCTCGTTTGCGGCTCGGCGAAGAACGCGTCGGCGACCTGCTCGAACTCGGCCGGCGGCAGGAAGCCGGTCGCCGAGCGATCGTTCTCGCCCATGTCGGCGCGGATCTCGACGCCGAGCCGGCGCGGCGCCGAGAACAGTCGCGCGCAGTCGACCGCCTTGCGCTCGGCGGATGCGACGATGCGCGTCACGCGAGCGAGCCAGGGAGCGCCGGCCGCGGCCCGTGCCCGCGCATCGCCGCGCGGCGACAATCCCCACAGCGGCGCCGCAATCGCCGGATCGATCGTGACCTCGGGATGCGTGAGATAGAGCATGCGCTCGTGCATCGCATCACGCAGCCTCGGCGCCGAGCAGCCGCGCGGCCCGCGCGAGCCGCTCGATCACGCCCTTGAACGTCGCCTGCAGCGTCTTGTCCTTGAGGTGGCCGTTCGCCTCGAAGGCGTCGCCGGCGCGCGCAACGAGGACCTGATCGGGCAGCACGAGCGCGCCGAGGCCCTGCTCGAGCACCTGGCGCGTCGCAATGAGCCCGCGCACGCCGCCGAGCGCGCCGGGCGAGGCCGCTCCGACCGCGAACACCCGTGTCTTGAACACGTGCAGCGCCGGCTCGCCCTCGTCCTTGATGCGGCTGATCCAGTCGAGTGAGTTCTTCAGCAGCGGCGTGATGCCGGCGTTGTACTCGGGGCATGCGATGAAAACGCCCTTGTGCACCATCAGGAGCGCTTTCAGCTTGCGCGCGTTCTCGGGCGGGCCGCTCGCCGCCTCGAGGTCGCCCTCATAGAGCGGCATCGGGTAGTCGCCGAGGTCCGCGAGCGTCGTCGGCAGGCCGTTCGCGTGCGCGATCTCGGATCCGAGCCGGGCAAGCCGCTTGTTGAGCGAGGCCTCGCGGGCCGAGCCCGCGATGAACAGCAGCTTGGTGGTGTGCGGCATGATCGCGCCTCTCCGGCTTCGTCATCAGTTGCGCCGGCCTGGCGGCATTATCAGCATGGCTCGCGGCACGTCGAGGATTGGGACTTCGCTACGACGACCCCTTGCCGCCGAAGGCTTCCTTCATGCGGGCGAAGAAGCCGTGGCTCTCGGGGCTCGTCTCCTTCTCGCTCGCCTTGGCGAACTCGTCGAGCAGCTCGCGCTGACGGGCCGAGAGGTTCTTCGGCGTCTCGACCTCGACCTGGATGTACATGTCGCCCTGCATCTTGGAGCGGAGCACCGGCATGCCCTTGCTCTTGAGGCGGAACTGCTTGCCGCTCTCGGTCCCTTCGGGAACCTTGACGCGGCTCATCTGACCGTCGACCGCCGGCACGTCGATCTGGCCGCCGAGCGCCGCCGTCACCATCGAGATCGGCACACGGCAGAAGATGTCGGCGCCGTCGCGCTGGAAGAAGTCGTGCGGCTTGATCGCGAGGAAGATGTAGAGATCGCCGGTCGGGCCGCCGCGCAGACCCGCCTCACCCTCGCCGGCGAGGCGGATACGCGTGCCGTCCTCGACGCCGGCCGGAATGTTCACGGAGAGCGTGCGCTCCTTGGTGACGCGGCCGGCGCCCGAGCACGCCGGGCAGGGATCGTTGATGATCTCGCCGCGGCCGTGGCAGCCTGGGCACGTGCGCTCGATGGTGAAGAAGCCTTGGCTGGCGCGCACCTTGCCGTGGCCGCCGCAGGTCGGGCACGACGCGGGCTTGGTGCCGGCCTTGGCACCGGAGCCCGCGCACGTCTCGCAGGCGACGCTGGTCGGCACGCGGATCTGCGCGGTCTTGCCGGAGAAGGCCTCGCCGAGCGTGATCTCGAGGTTGTAGCGCAGGTCCGCGCCGCGCTCGCGCCCGCCCGATTGGCGCCCGCCGCGGCGCCCGCCCATGAACTCGCCGAAGAGGTCGTCGAAGATGTCCGACATGGACGCCGCGAAGTCGGGCCCGAACCCGCCGCCGGGGCCGCGGCCGCCGGCGCCGTCGAAAGCCGCGTGCCCGAACTGGTCGTAGGCCGCGCGCTTCTGCGGGTCCTTCAGCGCCTCGTAGGCCTCCGCGATTTCTTTGAACTTGCGCTCGGCGTCCTTGTCGCCTGAGTTCTTGTCGGGATGGAAATCCTTGGCAAGCCGGCGGAACGCGGACTTCATATCCGCCTCGGTCGCCTGGCGATTGACGCCCAGAGTCTCGTAGTAGTCGCGCTTGGCCATGGCGTGATCAGACCTTGTGCTCGACGCGGATGCCGCGCATCAAGGTGATGCTGACGGTCCCGAGTAAGGGATGCACATCACCGGACAGCTCGACATAGGCGAACTCGCCGATCGATTGCACGGCGAAACTGCCCGCCATCGGGCCAATCACATTGGCCACTGCGCCGGCCGGCAATGGCCACAGATGGGCCGCGGAAATGCGTTCCGAAAGTCCATTGCCATCACTGACGACGAAACGCACGCCGCCTGGGCCGCAAGCTCGGTCACCAGCGTTGCGAAACTTGATCACCATCTGGCGAACGAAGTCGCCGCTCTTGATTTCGCAACCTTCGAGCAGAAGTCGAGTCGTCATGAGCAGAAGCCCTTTCGCGACACGTTGGCGCCTTCCTCGGCGAAAGGCGCCCAACTCCCCTCGTTACGCGCTCTTCTTCTTGCCCTTGTCGTCCTTGACCTCCTCGAAGTCGGCATCGACGACCTTGTCGTCGCCGGCTCCCTTTGCGCCGGGGTCACCGCCCCCCTCACCGCCCTGCCCGGCGGCGGCCTGGGCGCCGTAGACGGCCTCGCCGATCTTGAGCGAGGCCTGAACCAGCGTCTGCGTCGCCGCGGTGATCTTGTCGGTATCCTCGCTCTTCAGCGCCTCCTTGGCGGCGGCGATTGCGGTCTCGACCTCGGTCTTCACTGCGGCGGGCAGGCTCGCCTGCTCCTTCAGCGTCTTCTCGGTCGCGTGGATCAGGCCGTCGAGGTGATTGCGGGCCTCGACCTCCTCCTTCTTCTTCTTGTCCTCGTCCTTGTAGCGCTCGGCCTCCTCGGTCATGCGCTTGATGTCAGCCTCGCTGAGACCGCCCGAGGCCTGGATGCGGATCGACTGCTCCTTGGCCGTCGCCTTGTCCTTGGCGCTGACGTTGACGATGCCGTTGGCGTCGATGTCGAACGTCACCTCGATCTGCGGCACGCCGCGCGGCGCCGGCGGGATGCCGACGAGATCGAACGTGCCGAGATGCTTGTTGTGCTGCGCCATCTCGCGCTCGCCCTGGTAGACCTTGATCGTCACCGCGGTCTGCCCATCGTCGGCGGTCGAGAACACCTGGCCCTTCTTGGTCGGGATCGTCGTGTTGCGCTCGATCAGGCGTGTGAACACGCCGCCGAGCGTCTCGATGCCGAGCGAAAGCGGCGTCACGTCGAGCAGGAGGACGTCCTTCACCTCGCCCTTGAGCACGCCGCCCTGGATGCCGGCACCGACGGCGACCACCTCGTCCGGATTGACGCCCTTGTGCGGCTCCTTGCCGAACAGCTCCTTGACGATCTGCTGCACCTTCGGCATGCGCGTCATGCCGCCGACGAGCACGACCTCGTCGATCTCGGCGGCCTTGAGGCCCGCGTCCTTCAGCGCCTGCACGCACGGTGCCTTGGTCTTCTCGATCAGGTCGTCGACAAGGCTCTCGAGCTTGGCCCGCGTCAGCTTGATGGCGAGATGCTTCGGCCCGGTCTGGTCGGCGGTGATGAACGGCAGGTTGATCTCGGTCTGCTGCGAGGAGGAGAGCTCGATCTTCGCCTTCTCCGCGGCCTCCTTCAGCCGCTGCAGCGCGAGCTTGTCGTTCCGCAGGTCGATCTGGTTCTCCTTCTTGAACTCGTCGGCGAGGTAGCCGACGAGCTTCATGTCGAAGTCCTCGCCGCCGAGAAAGGTGTCGCCATTGGTCGACTTCACCTCGAATACGCCGTCACCGATCTCGAGGATCGAGATGTCGAACGTACCGCCGCCGAGATCGTAGACGGCGATCGTCTTCGACTTGGCTTCTTTCTTCTTGTCGAGGCCGTAGGCGAGCGCAGCCGCGGTCGGCTCGTTGATGATGCGCAGCACCTCGAGGCCGGCGATCTTGCCGGCGTCCTTGGTCGCCTGGCGCTGGGCGTCGTTGAAGTAGGCTGGCACGGTGATCACGGCCTGCGAGACGGGATGGCCGAGGTAGGACTCGGCCGTCTCCTTCATCTTC
>Ga0114938_1000703_pt1 | contig 24432 bp, 23 predicted proteins | sample AshMeaBigSpring_FD_88675 | JGI IMG/M metagenome (GOLD analysis project Ga0114938, IMG submission 88675) | Groundwater microbial communities from Big Spring, Nevada to study Microbial Dark Matter (Phase II) - Ash Meadows Big Spring | ecosystem: Environmental > Aquatic > Deep subsurface >...
CCGCCGCGGGCGGCTTTGGCGATCCCGGCGAGCCTCACCGCCGAACGCGCGTGCAGGCCCAGTTCGTTGACGACGGTGACCTCGCGGGTCAGGCCCATAGATATGGCTGATCCCCCAGTTGGGCTAACCGAAGAGCGACCCCGGACGAGCTTGAACCGAATTCGAAACCCGAAAAACCGAATTTTGAACGCCTTCAACTATAGCCCACGCCGTGCACGTTGACAAGGTTGCAGGCGGCTGGTAGTTCTTCACGCCATTATCATTGGAACCCAGGAGGGGCGATGAGCGGCAGCGTGCGGATCTTCGGAAAGCCTACATGACCCTACACCCAGGCGGCTCGTGAAGCCTATGCCCGCAAAGGCCATGCGGTGGAATTCGTCGACGTCCTGAAGGACAAGGCCGGCATGACCGAAATGCTGAAACATTCGCAAAACCAGCGCCGGGTGCCGGTCATCCTGGCCGACGGCCAGGTGACCATCGGCTTCGACGGCGGCACCTGACACATTTAAAGAGTTCGGCTGGACGCCGAACGGACTGCCGGAGAGGACTGACTTGCCGGTCGCGCCAGAAGACGATGCCGCCCTGCAGCGCCGGGTGCAGGAACTGGAGGATGCCCTTGTCCGCCTGCGCGGGGAGCTCTCCGCCCTGCACCGTCAGAACGAACACCTGGCCGCCCTCTACGAGACCTCCCTCGGGTTGATCGACCGCCTCGACAAGGAGGAGCTGCTCGAGGCCATCCTCCAGCGAGCCGCCCTGCTCACCGGAACGGCCCACGGCTACATCTACCTGCTGGAACCCGACGCGAGCGCCATGCAGATGCGGGTAGGCATGGGCTTCTTCAAGGGCCAGATCGGGTTGCGCGTCATGCCCGGCCAAGGCCTGGGAGGCAAGGTCTGGCAGAGCGAGAGCCATCTGCTGATCGACGACTATCGCGCCTGGAGCGGCCGGCTGGCCGGCAAGAGCTTCGATTCGCTGCGTTCCATCGTGGGGATCCCGCTGAAGTACCGGGGCCGGGTCGAGGGCGTCATCGGCCTCGCGCATGTCGAGGCCGGCAAATGCTTCCGCGACGAGGATGTGGCGGTGCTCGAGCGCTTTGCGGGTCTGGCCACCATCGCCCTCGACAAGGCGAGGCTTTACGCAGACGCCCGGCGGGAGCTCGCCGAGCGCCGCCGCGCGGAAGAAACCCTGCGCAAGAGCGAAGAGCGCTACCGGCTGCTGCTCGAATCTTCGCCCGATCCGATCGTGGTCTACGATCTGCAGGGCAAAGCCATGTACGTCAACCCGGCGTTCGAACAGGTCTTCGGTCGGCGCCGCGAGGAACTGCTCGGCAAGAACATCGACTTCGTGCCGGAGGAGAGCTGGCCGGAAACCCGCGCGGCGATCGAAAGCATGCTGAGCGGGCGGAAGATCCATCTGTTCGAGACCAAGCGCCTGACCCGCGACGGCCGGCTGCTGGACGTGCAGCTGAGCTCGACCCTCTACTACGACGAGCAGGGCCAACCCGCCGGCAACATCGTCACCCTGCGCGACATCAGCGCCCAGAAGCATGCCGAGCGCGAGCTTTTAATGTACCACGGCCAGCTGGGCGAGCTGGTGGCCGAGCGCACGGCGGAGCTGGCCAAGGCCAACGCCCAGCTGGCTCAGGAGGTGGAGGACCGCAAGCGGGCCGAAACCGAGCTGCGCCACCGCGAAAAGGAGCTGCAAGCCCAATCCCTGCACCTGGAAGAGGTCAACACGGCCCTGCGGGTGCTGCTCAAACAGCGTGAAGACGACAAAAAGGAGCTGGGCGAGATGGTCACATCGAACGTCCGCGAGCTCATCGGCCCCTATCTGGCGCGCCTGAAGAAAGGCCGGCTGGGAGCGGTGCAAATGGCTTTGGTGGATATCCTGGAAAGCAACCTGAACAACATCATATCGCCCTTCACCAGCCATCTCTCTACCGGTCTTTGCCATCTGACGCCCACGGAGATCCGGGTGGCGAACCTGGTCAAGGAGGGCAGAACCAACAAGGAGATCGCCGAGCTGCTCCTTCTTTCTAGAAACACCATTCTGTTTCACCGCCACAACATCCGTACCAAACTGGGTTTGAGGAAGAGCAAGAAGAACCTTCGGTCGCACCTGATGGGAGTGTCTAAATAGCGGGTATTAACCACTATTAAGCAGCTATTTTATCTGATATACAAATCTGTTGACTAAACAAAAAGCATCTTATAAAAATACATACATGAAATGAATATGGTTCATATTTTTTTGGCCGAAAGCTCCGCCGGGTGCGTCAGCCTCCACCCGCGACGGGGCGTACTCCAAATTAACGCTGACCGCATATCCTCATGGGAAAGGGAGAGCAATCTGTGGGGGGAACAGCTGCAGTCCAAGCGGGCGACGTCATCCTCGAATTGAAGGACGTCGCCATGTACTTCGGCAAGGTGGCGGCTCTGGCCGGCGCGAGCCTTCAGGTTCGTCAAGGCGAAATCCACTCCGTCATCGGACCCAACGGCGCCGGCAAGACCGTCATGATGAACTGCATCAGCGGACTCTACCGGCCGCAGAGAGGCGAAATCCATTTCAAGGGCCAACGCGTCAACGACCTGAAACCTTACGAGCGGGCGGCGCGGGGCATGTCCAGGACTTTTCAGAAAGTCGAGGTCTTCGGCGGAATGACGGTGCTGGACAACATCCGGCTGGGCCGGCACATTCATCTGAAATCCGGGATCCTGAGCGGCTCGATATACGCGGGCAAGACCGCGCGGGAGGAGATCGAAAACCGCAAGTTCATCGAAGAGGAGATCATCGATCTTCTGGAGATCGAGCACATCCGCCACAAACCCGTCGGCATGCTGCCCTACGGGCTGCAGAAACGCGTCGAGCTGGGACGGGCGCTGGCGCTGAAGCCGGACCTGCTGATCCTCGACGAGCCGCTGGCTGGCCTGAACCTCGAGGAAACCGAAGACATGGCGCGCTTCATCCTGGACGTCAACGAGGATCCGCGCTGGAACATTACCTGCCTGCTGGTCGAGCATGACATGGGGGTGGTCATGGACCTGTCGCACCGGGTCTTCGTGCTCAACTTCGGCAACATGATCATGGACGGAACCCCGCAGGAAGTTCAGAGCAACCCGGAAGTGATCAAGGCCTATCTGGGGGAAGAGGACCTGTATGCCACACGGAGATAAGACGATCGCGGCGGCGCAATCGCACAAGGCCGAAATTTCGCGGGAGCTCACGATCCCCAAGCTCTTTTGCCAGCAGGCCAAGCACTACGGCAAGGGCCGCGTCGCCATGCGCGAAAAGGAGTTCGGGATCTGGCGGCCCATCACCTGGCAGGACTATTTCGAAACCGTGAAATACATCGCCCTGGGCCTCATCAAGCTCGGCCTGAAGGAGGGCGACAAGGTCGCCATGATCGGCGACAACCGGCCCGAGGGCCTGATGGCGGAGATGGCGGCCCTGTGCGCGCGCGGGGTCGGCGTGTGGCTCTTCCAGGACTGCCTGATGGACGAGGTGCGCTACATCGTCGACCACTCGGACGCCGCGTTCCTGGTGGGCGAGGGCCAGGAGGAGGTCGACAAGGCGCTTTCCATCCTGAAGGACTGCCCCAAGCTCAAGAAGATCATCTATGACGACCCCAAGGGCCTGCGGCACTACGATCAGGACTGCCTGATCGGCCTCAAAGAGGTCCAGCAGCTCGGCCGCGAGCTGGAGAAGGAAAAGCCCGAGCTGTTCGACGCCCTCATCCAGAAGGGCCACGGCGAGGAGATCGCCCTGCTGTTTTACACCTCGGGCACGACCGCCCTGCCCAAGGGGGCGCTGCTCTCGCACCACAACATGCTCTCCATGGGCCAGCACCTGATGGAGATCGATCCCTGCCAGGAAACCGACGACTACGTGTCCTACCTGCCGTTTGCCTGGATCGGCGAGCAGATGATGTCGATCTCCTGCGGGCTGCAGATCGGCTATACGCTGAACTTTCCCGAGGCGCCGGAAACCTCCCAGGAAAACATCCGCGAGATCGGCCCCCACGTCATGTTCGCGCCGCCGCGCATGTACGAGCAGATGACCCGCACGGTGCAGGTCAAATATCTGGACGCCAGCTGGCTGAAGCGCATGTTCTTCAAGTTCGCCACCTGGGTCGGCTACCGCTACGCGGACCTGAAGTTTTCGAAGAAAGGCGTGCCCCCGCACTGGCGGCTGCTGCACGCGGCCGCCTATGCGCTGGTGCAGAAGAAGCTGAAGGACCATCTGGGGATGAGCCGGGTGCGCAACGCCTACACCGGCGGCGCCGCCATGGGGCCGGACCACTTCCGGTTCTTCCACTCCCTGGGCGTCAACCTCAAGCAGATCTACGGCCAGACCGAGGTGGCCGGGATCTCGGTGGTGCACCGCAGCGGCGACATCAAGTTCGACACCGTCGGCCACCCCATCCCCGGCACCGAAGTGCGCATCAACGAAGAGGGCGAGATCCTCACCCGCAGCCCCTCGGTGTTCAAGGGCTATTACAAGAATCCGGAAGCGACCACCAAGACCCTCAAGGACGGCTGGCTCTACTCCGGCGACAAGGGGTTTCTGGACGACGACGGCCATCTGGTGGTGTTCGACCGCACCAAGGACGTATTCACCCTGAAGGACGGCCGGCCCTTCGCGCCGCAGTACCTGGAGACCCGGCTGAAATTCAGCCCCTACGTAAAAGACGCCTGGGTCATCGGCGACCGGCGGGATTTCCTCTCGGCGGTCATGTGCATCGATTACTCGGTGGTCAGCAACTGGGCCGACCAGCGCAAGCTCAACTACACGAGCTACCAGGAGCTCTCCCAGATGCCCGAGGTGTACGAGCTCGTTGAAAAACAGATCCGCCAGGCCAACAAGGACCTGCCGGACGTCGCCAAGATCCACAAGTTCACCAATCTCTACAAGGAGTTCGACGCCGACGACGACGAGCTCACGCGCACGCGCAAGCTGCGCCGGGCCTTCGTGGAGAAGCGCTACAAGGAGATCGTGGAGGCGCTCTATTCCAAGAAGGACAGCGTGCACATCGACACCCTCATCAAATACGAAGACGGCCGGCAGGCGCACATCGTCACCGACATGCGCATCATCCCGATCACGCAGTGAGCGTTTCATCCCTCTAAGGAGATCGACGTATGGAGCTGATACTGATGACCTTGGCCACCGGGATCATGGTGGGCGGGATCTACGCCCTGGTGGCGCTCGGCTGGGTGTTGATCTACAAGTGCTCGGGCGTCCTGAATCTCGCCATGGGCGAGATGACCCTGATCGGCGCCTACGTGTCGCTGAGTTTTTATTCCATGGGGATCCCTTTCCTGGCATCGATGTTGATCATGCTGGTCATCGGGTTCATCCTGGGCATCCTCACCGAGCGGATCTTCCTCGACCGGCTGATCGGCGAGCCGGTCCTGACGGTCATCATGGTGACGGTGGGGCTTTCCTTCTTTTTCAAGGGCACGCTGGAGTTCATCTGGGGAACCGACACGCGCGTCTTCACACCGCCGGTGTTCTCGATCGAGCCGATCCGCATCGGGCCGATCATCGTCGGCAGCGTGTACCTGTGGAGCTTCGTGGCGGCCATCATCCTGCTCGTGATCTTCGTGTGCTTCTTCAAGTACACCCGCTGGGGGCTCGCCATGCAGGCCACCGCCGACGACGAGATGGCGGCCCTGTCGCTGGGCGTCAGCGCGCGCTATGTCTACGCCGCGGCCTGGGCCATCGCCTTCATGGCGGCCGGCGTGGGCGGGACCCTGCTCGGCAACATCAACGGCCTGAACATCTCGGTCGCCTATTTAGGGCTGCTGGTCCTGCCGGTGGTGGTGCTGGGGGGCCTGAACTCGGTGCCCGGCGCCATCCTCGGCGGGGTCATCATCGGGGTGCTGCAGAACTTCTGCGGTGCCTATTTGGACCAGTACTTCCCGGGCGGCGTCAAGGAGATCGCCCCCTTCGCCTTCATGGCCGTCTTCCTGCTCTGGAAGCCTTACGGAATTTGGGGATGGGAGAGGATCGAACGGGTTTAAAGTTTAATGTTTAAGGTTTAAGGCAACAGCCATGCGCAGAACCTAGACCTTAAACTTTGTTACCTTAAACTTTAAACCTTAAACTTTAACACTGGAGTTTAGCGACGTATGTCTACTACTTTTCTCCCCTGCGGCGAATACCACGAGAACTACCGCCAAGACCACGCCTGGTGGCAGACCCGGTTCATCAAGACCAAGATGATCGCGCTCGTGCTGGTGCTGTTCATCGGGATCCCCTATGTGGCCGACGAATACTGGCTCAGCGTCTGCAACCAGATCGGCTACACCGCCCTGGGCGCGCTGGGAGTGCAGCTGCTGATCGGCTTCTGCGGCCAGGTCACGCTGGGCCACGCCGCCTTCCTGGCGGTGGGCGCCTACACCAGCACGCTGCTGATCCTGGAGTTCCCCTGGCCGAAAATCCTCCTGGACCTCGGCCTGGCCTATCCGCTCAGCATCTTCGTCGCCGCCGTGGCGGCCGGTATCTGGTGCGTGCTCTTCGGCCTGCCGTCGGCCAAGGTCAAGGGGTTCTATCTGATCCTGACCACCATGGCGGCGCAGTTCATCACGGTGGACTTCGTGATCACCCAGTACATCAGCCAGATCGGCGGCCGCGGCCAGGCGTTCTCGCTGCCGCCGGGGACCATCAAGATCGGCCCTTGGGTGATCGACAGCGACCTCAAGATCTACTACATGATGATCGTGCTGGTGATCGTTCTGACCGCGGCGGTGGTCAACCTGCTGCGCTCACGGGTGGGACGGGCCTGGGTCGCCATCCGCGACAACGACATCTCGGCCGAGGTCATGGGAATCCATGTGGTGCAGTACAAGCTGTTCGCATTCTTCGTGGCCGGCTTCATCGGCGGGGTGGCCGGCGCCTTCTGGATCAGCAACCTGGCCGCCATCAGCCCGGAGCACTTTCCCTGGTTCTGGTCGCTGTGGCTGGTGGGGGTGATCCTGATCGGCGGGGTCGGGTCGATCCACGGCACGATCTTCGGCTCCATTTTCATGGTGGTGGTCATGGAGCTGCTGCAGATGGCCGTCATCCCCCTGGCCGCCAGCTACCCCAAGCTTTTGATGGATTTCCTCTTCATCAAGGAGGCCGCCTTCGGGCTCGCCATCTGCGCGTTCATGATCTTCGAGCCGAACGGCCTGGCCTACCGCTGGTGGCAGACCAAGAACTACTTCAACCTGTGGCCGTTTTCGTATTAGGCATCGGCACGTGAAACCAAACTTCCCAACCGCTTTTCGCAACCCTTTCCACAACCGAAAGGAGGAAGGCATGAGAGCAAGAGCATTGGTGGCAGTGATGGCGATAATGGTCGCCGCGGGATGGTGTTTGACCGCATCGGCAGCGGAGGTCGTGGTCGGCGCGCTCAACGACATGACGGGCGCCACATCCGACGTGGGCAAGGACTACGCCCTCGGCATCGCCGAAGCGGTAAACTACTGCAACGACAACGGCGGGATCAACGGCAAGCCGATCAAGCTCGTCCAGTTCGACTACGGCTACCGGGTGCCGGAGGCCCTCACCAAGTACAAGCTGTTCAAGCGCATGGGCGCCGTCGCCGTGCAGGGTTGGGGCACCGGCGACACCGAGGCTCTGGCGCCGACCGTGGCCGCCGACAAGATGCCCTACGTCTCGGCCTCCTACTCGGGGCATCTGGCCGATCCCAAGAAGACCCCCTTCAACCTCTTCGCGGCGACCGACTACTCCAGCAACGCCCGGGCCACCCTGACGGCCTGGTTCGACACCCGCTGGCCCAAGCACGCCGACTTCAACAAGCGCAAGCCGCGCTTCGCCTGCTCCTACATGTTCGCATCGCCTTATGCCAGCGCGCCGATCAAGGCCATCAAGGACCAGGCGACGCTGCTCGGATTCGAGATCGGACCGGACCAGGACGTTTCGCTCTTTGCGGTCGACGCCAAGAGCCAGATCCTGGCTTTGAAAGACTTCAAACCGGACGTGGTCTGGCACGGCAACACCACCATGTCGGTTTCCGCCACCATGCGCGACGCCTACGCGCTCGGCCTCGGCGCGGACCACATCATCAATTTGTGGGGATTCGACGAAAACCTGCCGCGGCTGGCGGAGAAGGCGGCCGAGGGGGCCATGGCCGCCACGGTCTGCGCCTTCTACGGCGAAAATACGCCCATGATGCCAAAAGTGGTGGAATACGCCAAGAAATTCAACCCCGGCGTGCCCCAGGAAAAGCGCCTGATCCGCACGATCCAGGCCTGGTCCAACGTCCTGGCCCTGTGGGAAGCCATGAAGCGGGCCGACAAGGCCGGCGCCTTGAACGGCGAGGGCATCCTCACGAAGGGTTTTCAAACCATGCGGGAGTTCGAGCTCGGGCTGGGCGGCGCTTCGCTGACCTACACCGACACCGACCATCGGATCTCGGGCAAGGTGCCGGTCTACGAGTACAAGAACGGCAAGTTCCAGCGCGTGGAGGTCGTCGACTTGAAAGGCCGGTGGCCGGACAAGTGGCAGTCGTGGCTGGGTTGGTAAATCGCACGGAGCACTTCACCGAGGAGGTCGGGCAGCTTTGCAGGACGACAACAGCATTCTCAAGATCAACAACATCGAGGTGAAGTACCACGAGGTCATCCTGGTGATCAAAGGGGTCTCGATCGAGGTCCCCGAGGGCGGGATCGTGGCGCTGCTGGGCGCCAACGGGGCCGGCAAGAGCACCATCCTCAAGGCGGTCTCCGGGCTGCTGAAGCATGAGGACGGGCAGGTCACCGACGGCTCGATCCAGTTCATGGGACAGCGCATCGACCGGATGCCGCCCGAAAAGATCGCCAAGATGGGCATCGTACAGGTCATCGAGGGCCGCCGGGTCTTCGAGCACCTCACGGTGGAGCAGAACCTCAAGGTGGGCGCCCACATGCGCAAATTCGGCCGCTCCATCAAGGAGGGGCTGGAGATGGTCTACCATTACTTCCCGCGGCTCCATCAGAAGCGCAACGAAACCGCCGGCTTCATCAGCGGCGGGGAGCAGCAGATGACCGTGGTGGGCCGGGCGCTCATGACCAGCCCCAAGCTGATCCTGCTCGACGAGCCGTCCATGGGGCTCGCTCCGCTGCTCATTCACGAGATCTTCAACATCATCACGCGTCTGAACGCCGAGGAGAAGATCTCGATCCTGCTCGTGGAGCAGAACGCCAAGCTCGCCCTGAACGTGGCGCCCTACGCCTACGTGCTGGAAAACGGCCGCATCGTCATGAACGACTCGGCCGAAAAGCTGCGCGAGAACCCCGACATCAAGGACTTCTACCTCGGGATGACCGACCTCGGAGGACGGAAGAGCTTCCGCGACGTGAAGCACTACAAGCGCCGCAAACGATGGCTGACCTAAAACTATCAACGTGACGGGAGAGAATGTCATGAAAAAGCAATCGGTCGTGATGACGGTATTCGGCCTGGCTATGGCCGCTTTTCTGCTGGCCGGCTGCGCCGGGGTGCAAAAAGCCTCGGATGCCACTTTCAAAACACCCGAAGTCACTCTGAGCCACGCCGAGGTTCCGAGCTATTTCGGGTATTGGTTCTACAACAACAAAGTCCAGCCCAGCCTTCCGGAAAACGCCAAACCGGGCAACAACGGGGCCCCGCTAATCTATGCGTTCATCTTCAATCTCAAAAATCCAAACGACTTCCCGGTAATGACGGACAACCTGAAGTTCACGGTCGCGCTGGATGGTTTCGATCTGAACACCGTCGGGTCGCAGGACCAGGTCTGGATCCCGGCCGGCAAGACCACCCAGCTGCGGGTGCCCTGCGTGTTCGGCATGTTTGAGGCTTTTATGAGCCTGGGGGTTGTCGGAGGCATGGATCTGCAGAAAATGGGAAAGAAGCCTTGGGACATGCTCGAGAAATGGTGGACGACTGCGCCGGACTTCACGTTCCCGGTGGAAGTCCGCAACGGCTCGGCCGTGTTCAAGGCGGACGGGATCACCAAGGTGGCGGCGTTCAATGCCAAGTACCCCTGATTCACTGAATCGTTCGAAAAAGAGACCAAGGCCTCCGGGCTGAAGCCGGCTCGGGGGCCTGTGCCCCAGAGAATCCCGCCGTAAAATTGGATTTAGTTACCGAACCTGTGCTCAAAAGGCAGCGGGATCTAAATGGTGTTTGGCTGCGATGGGCCGGTCCGGATGCCGAGGTGCTTCATGGGACTGCATGACTACACGTTCTACGACCTGATCAACCGCAACGCGGTCTGCTTCAAGAACCTGCCGGCTTGGCTGGAGGTTGACGACCAGCGGAGCTTGACCTTCGCCGACGTGAAGCAGCAGGTGGATCGGCTGGCCGCCGGCCTGCAGACGTCGGGGGTCCAGAAAGGCGACCGGATCGGGGTGCTGGGCAAGAACAGCCTCGAGTATTTTCTGCTTTACGGGGCCGCCGCCGCCCTGGGAGCCATCATCCTGCCGATCAACTGGCGGCTTTCAGCCGAGGAGGTCGTCTTCAATCTGAACGACTGCGCTCCTAAGCTCCTGTTCGCCGACGCCGAATACCAGCCCATGATCGCTACGGTCAAAAACCGCTTGCCTTCGGTGCGGAGGTACTTCAACCTCAAGCCGCCGGGGGGGGAGTTCGAAGACTTCAATGCGTTGCCAATGGCCATCAATGAATTCCTGCCGGCCGAGGTCGCCGGCGAGGATGGCCTGGTCATCATCCACACGGCCGCCGTCGCCGGCCGGCCGCGGGGCGCGCTGCTGAGCCACCGCAACTTCATCAGCGCCAACGTGCATCTCAACCTGCTCATGCACCTGTCGCCGGCGGACGTGCATCTCAACATTCTGCCGCTCTTCCACGTGGGGGGGCTCTTCATGGCGACCATGGGCTTCCACGCCGGGGCGTTGAACGTGAACATGAGCAAGTTCGACGCCGCCCAGGCGGTGGAGCTGATCGCCGAAAAAAAGGCCACGGTGCTCTTCGACTTCTCTCCGATCCTGGGCTCGATCCTGGAGCAGCAGGCCAAGAGCGGCCGGGACATCCGCTCCTTGCAGCATGTGATCGGCCTCGAAGCGCCCGATACCATCGAGAAGTACCAGCAGCGGACCGGCGGGACGTTCTACTGCATGTACGGCCAGACCGAGACCTCCGCCATCGCCACCTTCGGCCGCTACAACGACCGGCCCGGCTCGGCCGGCCGGACCATCCCGCTCGCCGACGTCAAACTGGTGGACGACAATGAACGCACCGTTGCGGCGGGCGAGGTGGGTGAGATCGCCGTCAAGGGTCCCATGGTGTTCAGCGGCTACTGGGGCCTGCCCGAGGACACGGCGCATGCGTTCCGCGGCGGCTGGCACCACACCGGCGACCTGGGGCGCTTCGACGCGGACGGGTTCCTTTTCTACGCCGGCCGCAAGCCGGAGAAGGAACTGATCAAGCCGGGCGGCGAGAACGTCTATCCGGCCGAAGTGGAGAAGGCGATTCTGGAGCACCCCGCTGTCGAGATGACGGTGGTGTTCGGGGTGCCCGACCCCAAGTGGAAGGAAGGCATCAAGGCGGTCTGCAAGCTGAAGCCCGGTCAGGAACTTGCGGCCAAGGACCTGGCCAAGTTCGTGGGTGAACGCATCGCGAGCTACAAGAAGCCCCAATATGTCGAGTTCGTCGCCGAGATGCCCTTGCTTGCCGACGGCGCGCCCGACCGCATCAAGGTGAAGGAAAGCTTCGGAGGAGAGCAGAAGCGGGGTTGATCTGCTGCCTGGAACCTACCCGATGGCATGGCGCATCGCGAAACCGCCCGAATCATCGAAGGCAAACGAACGGGTGAATGCCTCGATGGATCCCTCTTTTCTTTCTTTTGCGATCGACGTCATTTTTGACCTGCAGCAGGTCAATCACCAGCATTTGATAGGAAGTATCTATGATTGAATCCGGGATCTTGGCCAGAATCGACACTTTGCCCCCTTCTTTGGGGTACTTGGTATTCCAGGCCATAAACCTGTTGCCGGATTTCAGATTGTCGGTCAGCCCCTTCTTGGCAATTTCGCGGATGATGAACGCAATGGGCGTCCGGTGAAATCCTCTTGATCTAAGCTGTTGAAATAAATACATATAACACAAATCATCCTCCGTAAGGAGGTTCTTGTCTCCTCTTGCCATGGCTTTGTGCCAGGATGGGATGATAAAACCTTTTACGATCCAGTCGCGCGCTCTTGATTTCTCTATGCCCAGAATGCGCGAAGCCTCAATGGTTGAGTAGGTATCCATGCGTCCCTCATCCACCTATGCTGATATTCTATAAGAAGCGAAAAGGCCAAGCAAAGGCTTGAAAAATTGAAAGCATAAATCGTACCAGTTCCCCGCCTGCCGTTGTCCAGATCTAATAGCCTGTATTATTCACTATGCCCAGACACCGGGTATGGTGGCGCCGCAGCTCCGGCAGCGGTTGCCGTCGATATGAACCTCGCGGATGAGATAGCCGGCGCGGGCGATCAGCAGTCTGCGGCAGGCATGGCAGTACGTGTGGTTGCCCTCGTGGTTGGGGACGTTGCCGACGTAGGCATAGCGGATGCCTTCGGCCAGCGCGATCTCTCGGAAGCGCGCCAGGGTTGACACGGGCGTCGGCGGCAGGCGGTCCAGCTTGTAGAGAGGGTGAAACCGCAGGAAGTGCAGAGGGTGGTCCGGGCCGACCTCCTTCAATATCCAGGCGCACATGCGCCGCACCAGGTCCTCGTCGTCCACGTAGGTCGGCACGACGAGGTTGGTGATTTCGAGATGGACCCCCTCGTCGTGCAGGGTTTTCAGCGCGGCCAGCACCGGCTCGAGCCGTCCGCCGTTCAGCTTGCGGTAGATCGCGTCGCTGTAGGCCTTAAGGTTGATGTTGGCGGCGTCGAGCACCCGGCAGAGGTCGATCAGCGGTCCGCGGTTGATGTAGCCGTTCGAGATCAGGACATTGCGCAGGCCGTTCTCGCGGGCGGCCTTGGCCGTATCCAGCATGTATTCGTAGAAGGTGACCGGCTCGGAGTAGGTGTAGGCGATGGAACGGCAGCCGGCCCGCCCGGCCGCGGCGGCAGCTTCGGCCGGGAAGAGCTCGCGGTGCTGCACCTCGTGGGGCTTGGCCTGGGAGATCTCCCAGTTCTGGCAGTTCAGGCAGCGGAAATTGCAGCCGGCGGCGGCGATCGAGAAGGATTTGCTGCGGGGCGCAAAGTGGTAGAGCGGCTTCTTCTCGATCGGGTCGATGTTTACCGCGCAGGGGTTGCCGTAGGCCAGGCTGTAGAGCTTGCCGTCCACGTTCACCTTGGAACGGCAGACGCTGCGGTCGCCGGGGGAAAGCGTGCAGTGGTTGGGGCAGATCAGGCAAACCACCTGCTTTTCGCCCAGGCTCCGGTAGGCGTATCCCTCCCGCGACCATTTCCAGAGCTGTTTCGGCCCGTCCCCTTTGAAGACGGTGCCGCCGACGTCTTCCTGGGCCCAGGCCCTGGGCGCGCATGCCCCGAAAGGCCCGAGCGCGGCCGCTGCCGCGCAGGCGGCGGCAAGGCAGGCGCCGTCAACCAGGAACCGTCTTCGGGATAGGGTCCTCATGCAGGGTGACCGCCACCAGGAGGCTGAGCGCCTTCAATCCCATCAACGCGCCGACCGCCCCGGTGATTCCGAGATAAGGGATGAGAAGCGTGCTCGTCGCCAGCGTCCCCAGCGCCGCTCCGATCAGATCCGCCGAAAAAACCCCGGTGACCGCCCGGCCGCCGTCCCCCCGCAACCGCAATGCCGCCGGAAGCTGCACGCCGCAGGCGAAGGAGATGGTGAAGCCGAGAAGGAGGTAGAACGCCTGCCCCAGCCGGTCTCCGGCGTGCACGGCGGCGAAGGTGGCTCCCAGGAGGGCGACAAGCGCAGCATCCGAGAGAATCAGAACGCGCCGTCCGCGCGCGGCGAGCCGGCGGCCCCAGAACGCCCCGGGGAGAAGGCCGGCCAGGAAGACCGTCACGATGATGCCGATCTGGAAATAGATATACCCAAAAAAAATCTGAAATGCAAAAATAACCAGGATCTCGCTGCCCATGGTCATCCATCCGGTGCTGAACAAAACGAACTCCACCCGGCTCGCGCGCCAGAGGTAGATCGCCAGCGCAGCGGCGAGGGCGGCCCCGAACCACAGCGGCGATGAGTGGAACTTCGCGAACCACTCCGAGAAGACGGCGCGCATGACGTAGGGGGACAGCTCGGCGTTGGCCGGCGCCGCGGGGTCCATTCGGCCGCGGAGCTGGGCGATCCGCTCCGGCGTGACATTGCCGTCGAAGTAAGCGCTGATGGAGAGGGTCGCGATGCCCTGGCTCCTCAACCTGTCGGGGATGTCGGTCCGAAGGGCGCGGTTGCTGCAGAGGAAGAACACGCGCGCGCCCGGCAGCATCACGACATGCGGAAAGTATTGTTTGACGGTGTGGTAAACGGAGGAGAGCTTGCGGCGCTGCGGCTCCGCCAGGTAGTTGTCGAACCCCTCCATGGAGAAACTGAGCACCCCCTGCTCGGACAGGCGTGAGCGTGCCAGGGAAAAGAACCGATCGGTGAAGAAGCGGTTGGTTTGGAAGGTCTGCGGATCGTCGAGGTTGACCAGGATGGCGTCGTAGCCAGGGGGCGCTCCGGCCAGGAAGGCGCGCCCGTCGGCGTGGATCACGCGCAGCGGCCGGATGGGTTTCAGGAGCTTGAAGTCAAAAAGGATCTCCGTGAGGTCCGGGTCGAGCTCGACGTAGTCGACGGCCTCCAGGTTGTATTTTTCGAGCTCCTCCATCACCCCGGCCGAGGCCGATATCAGCAGGATGCGCTTCGGCTCGTCGATCTGGGCCAGCGCGTAGTGGACGGCTTCCTCCGCCGAGGCCTCGTCCTGGCTGCTCAACACGGGAATGCCGTCCTGGAACAGGGTGACCATCTCCTGCTGTGTGACCACCGTGATGCGGCCGTAGCGCGTCTCGCGGTAGTGGGCGAGCTCGCCCCGGGAAGGAGCGAGCGTGGACCTCTCCGCCGCAAGGGCGGCGAGCAATGGCAGCAGCAGCGCAGCAGCGGCCAGCCGCAGCGCCCGGGCCGGCCGGCGACCCGAAGCCGGCAGGAAACCAACGGCCGCCAGCAGGGGCAGATGAGCGGCAACGACCGCCTGAAAGGGCGTCAGCCAGAACACGACAAGAAAGGAAAACAGGGCGCCGCCGCCGATGTCGCCGATGTTGTCCCAGATGTAAACCAGCGCCCCGGGGTAATCCGGCCGCCGGGACCTGAGCACGAAAAGGCTCAGCGGCAGCAGGAACCCGATCAGCAGGGCGTAGGGCGCCGCGACGGCCGCGATGTAGGCGAACGTGGGATAAAAGCCGACCGAGGCCCCGTGGGTGAACAGAAGATCCCGCAGCAGGCGCGCGCCGAAGAGCGTGAGCGTCCCGAGCAGCGCCAGCGCAAGGCAAAGCCATCCGAGGCCCTGCGCGGTGGCCAGACGGCTGCCGGCCGACGGCCGCGCCAGCAGTGTCCCCAGTCCGCCCAGCACCAGCCAGCTGAACAGGATCAGCGCGATGACGATTTCGTTGCCCTGGAATTGGCTCAGGAACTCACGGATGAGAACCAGCTGGGTGAGGACCGAGGAGATGCCCGTTGCGATGACGACGGCGACGAGGCGCTTTTCATCGGTGTTCTTCAAAGTGCTGGACCTGGTAGGTCGACACCGCGAGCCCGCCGTGCTGCCACGCGTCGCGTGGCAGCCCGGCCTTGAGGCAGAGGTGGCCCAAAAAGTCCTCTTTGTTCGGCAGCTGCTCCCAGACCTGGGGAAGGAACGTCGCGCTGGCATGGCCCTGCCGGATGACCACGCCGTCGACGTTCGGCCGCAGCTTCCGCAGCAGGTCCTCCGGGCCGCCGTACGCCAGCGGCTGGGGCTCGGTGAGCACGCTGACTTCGATCGCGACCTGGTCGAGCTCCTTTTCCGTGAGCGGCGCGAACCGCGGATCGTGGAAGGCCGCGTTGATGGCGTTGCGCCGGACGCCCTCGGCCAGGGGGTCGGAAGCGGACAGGCTGCCGATGCAGCCCCTGAGCCGGCCTTCGTGTTTGAGGGTGACGAACGTGCCGCAGCGGGCCCGCAACGAGGCGTCGCTCAGCGCCGATCGCATGCGGTCGGCGTCGGCCGGTTCCGGCGGCAGACCGAATTTGTCCATCAGCGCGCTGCGCGCAAGCTGCACCAGGACCTGGCCTTTGTCGGGCGTCAACAGCTGGTTCGTCGTATTCATGGCGGAAACGGGCGGTTCTCCAAAAAAGGCGATCGCGGCATACCCCACCACCCGGGAGCGGTCGCCGGCGGTGTCGCCGCTGTTGAGGTAGTTGAGCAGCACCGGGCGCCATCCGAAGCGCTCGGCCATGGTCAGAAGGATCGCCAGCGGCTGCGCGCCGCAGGCCGATTGGGCGTTTCGTGCCAGCGCCTGCCGGTCGCGCGCCAGGATCGTCTCGATGGTTCGGCGGTCTTTGGCCTTGGCCTCGTCATAGGGCAGGAAGTGGGAAAGGTCCGAGCTCACCACCACCAGCGTCCGCTGCTCGACCAGGGGCAGCAGCGCATTGCAAAGCCGGTCGACCTCCGCGCGTCCGACCATCACCGGAATCAGTTGGAAGGAGGTGAGGTACGCCTGCAGAAACGGCAGCACGACCTCCAGCGAATGTTCGCGGTCATCGGCCGGCGCCAGAGGCGCGAAGAGATCGGGTTGCTTCAGGAGATCGGCGGCGGCCGGGTGCAGAGGGATCCTGCCGAGAGGGGTCTGGAACGCCTGAACCGCAGGGACGGCGGCGTTGCGGATGCCCACGAAATGATCGGGCCCCATCAGCAGCACCTTCTCGAACTGGCGCCCGGAAAGCACCCGGGCGGCATGCGCCGCCGTCGGCCCGGAATACGGGTAACCGGCGTGCGGGAGGACGAGGGCCCGCAGCGGCTGATTCTCCGGAAGGTCCTGCTGCACGCTGCGTGCGTCCTGTCCGAGCCGTTCGATCAGGCGTCTGAGCTCCTGGGGGTCCGCCGGGTAGAAACTGCCGGCCCGCACCGGCAGACGGACACTCTCGGCATAGGCCGTGCCGCCCGCGGGGACGGCCAGAAGGATGGCCATCACGGCCGTTATGAAAGAGGTGGGTCTCATCGCGGGACTAGGGTTGCCAGCGCAACAGGGATCCTGAATAAGGTCATTCTCCGCCCAATGACCTTCAGACGGTCTAACATAAAGCTTACACTCCCCGACGCGCGGGAGTCAACAGCAAGGAGTCGGCAATAGGTTTCCCCGAAGCGGGAGCAATTGCTCCATGAACCGGCACCGGGTGCGCGGCATGATACACCCCTCTATTTTCATGGTCGTCTCCTTTCCGCTGGTATCGGCCGAAATCCAGATCAAACCGGCGCTTACGGCGCTGACCCGTCGAGACACGAGCCCACCCTGCACGCTTTATTCTTTTAATGGCTGAATTGGGAAGGTTCAGTTGCCAGCTGAATGAAACGCCTGCCTACTCAAGAATAAATGCAAGAAGAAAAACATTGGAAGAAAGAAAGGGGACCGCTTGAGGAGTGAGCCCAATGTCGCCGAGTGAGGTGATACCAGCTTCAGGTCCTGGTCTGGTTAGAGGCGCAAAGGATGTCGGAAAACGGCTTATAGATACCTTTGTCAGATTGGAAAAGTCAAGCGCCAAATCGCTGGGTATGCCGGCGATTTTTGGTTCTCCCCTTGAGATGGGGCGAAGAATCCACAGTGTCCCACATCGCCCTGCGGATCATGGGTAGAATGAAAAAGGAATTTATAGGGTTGCGGGCTCTGAGGGGAGGAAGTCAGACCTCAGTGGTGGTTGCGGCGGCCGCCGCCAGGGCGGCGACCAGCTCGCGGCAGAAGGCGGGGATGTCCGCCACCACCCGTCCCCAGACGAGGTTGCCGTCCCGGAAGGCGGGCGCATCCACCCAGGCGGCCCCGGCGTTGGTCAGATCGTCCTTGATGCCCAGCGAGCCGGTCGCCTTGCGGCCGCGCACGATCCCGGCCGATATCGCCACCAGGCCGCCGTGGCAGATGACCCCGATGGTCTTGCCGGCGGCGTGCATGTCCCGGATCAACCGCTTTACGGCCTCATAGCGGCGCAGCTTGTCCGGCGCCCAGCCGCCCGGCACGACCACGGCGAACAGGTCGTCGGCGTGAAGCGCATCGATGGTCGCGGCGGCGACGATTTCCAGGCCGTTCTTGCCGCGGATCGGCTTGAGGTCGATGGAAGCGGGGATGAGATCGGCGCCCTCCTCCTGAAGCCGCATGAGGGGAACATAGAATTCGAGGTCTTCGACCCCGTCCGCGATGAGGATCGCGATGCGCTTGCCGGCGAGCCGCATGTCGGGCCTCCCTGATGGCTTCGTAAACAGGCCGACTCCTGGCGATGATGGTTTGGCTATCGGCCGTTCTTCTCCCACTGGTAGATGCGCACCGGCGGGATGTTGAGGAGCTCGATTTCCATCTGTCCGGCCCCCAGAATGGGCCGGCACAATTCGGCGACGCGCTTGCTGACCTGATAGGCCACAAAGCGGCCGGAGGGTGCCAGGAGCGACGAGATGGCCTCGATGACTTCCCGGCCCGACCGGTGGCTCATGGTGGAGAAGGGAATCCCGGAAATGACGACGTTCGGGCGTCCCATGGCATGCAATTCCAGGATCTCTTTCAGTTCACAGGCGTTGCCGAGGTGGGCGATGAGGCGGTCATCGACGATTTTGCTGACCGAGGCGTGCAGCTGCGGGTTGATTTCGATGCTCAACAGCCTGGCGTGCCGCGGCATTCCATTCAAGATGGCGCGGGTGGTGCCGCCGTTGCCGGAGCCCAATTCCACGATCGTCGCGGCCGAAGCGACCCCCGAGGCCTCCAAAATGCGCTTTTCAAGGAAACGCGAGCTGGGGATGACCGATCCGATCTGAAGTGGATGTTTCAAGAACTCCTGGAAAAAGGCAAACTGTCCATTCAGCAACTTCGCCATAATTGCTCCCCCAGACCTTCCGTCGGAGCGCCCCGGCGTTGCGCCGGAGGCCGGATCAGTGCTGGTGCTTGATGCCGCCGAAGTAATTCTCGGGCGGAACTTCGTGGATGACGGCGTGGATGTTCCGGGAATCGACGCCGGTGTATTGGTGGATCAGATAGGTGATGCGTTCGATCAGATGCGCTTTCACATCGGGGCTGCGACCCGGGTACATGAACACTTCGCACAACACGAAGTTGGGATCGCGATCGGCGTAGGTGCAGCGGTGCATATGGGGGCTTCCATACAGGACCACCTGCCCGACGCTGGGATCCAGTTTCAGCGTCTCGACCACGACCTCGCGGGTGCGTTTCAGAAAAGCCACCTTGGCGCCCTCGTCCATGAGGTTGGACACGTGGATGATGAGGTGCGGCATCCCTCGTTTTCTCCCTCTATCTGAAGATTTTCGTCGCCAGCTCGATGTCCTCCGGGCAGAAGACGAACAGGCACTTGGCGTCCGGTCCGGCCACCGAGCCGTAGACATAGTTGATGTTGATGCCTTCCTCCCCGAATTTCTTGGTGATGGCGGCGAGCTCCCCCGGCCGGTTCTCCAGCTGCAGGGCCACCACCGGCATCAGGTCGAAGAGGACCTCCTGCTCGGAGAGCAGGCTGACGGCCTTGTCGGTGTTGTCCGTCAGCATGCGGATCAGCGCGAATTCGGCCGAGTCCTTGCGCATGGAGTTGTAGCTGGCGGCCGAGGCGATGCGCTGCAGCGACTTCCCCCGGGCCTGGAACAGCTGCTGCACGTAGGCCGAGGCATCCTGGATCATGAGGGCGTCGATGTTCACGCCGTTGGCGCCCAGCAGCGCCGACAGCCGCCCCAGTTCGCCTGGCACGTTTTTTAAGAAAAGGGAGATTTCGGTGCGGACCATGGCGCCCTCCTGTCCACGCTCAACGAAGCGGAATGAATGTTCGCTATTCGATTACCGGATACCGGCGAAGATTACAACTGAATTTTGTTGGCTGCGCGGCGCCGCGGTCAGGGGGTGCGCCTGTCTTTAAGGATGTGGTTCGAGATCACGATTCGTTGAATCTCGGAGGTGCCCTCGTAGATGGTGAACACGCGGGCGTCGCGGTAATAGCGCTCCACGGCGTACTCCTTGGTGAATCCGTAGCCGCCATGGAGCTGGACGGCCTGGGCGGTGATGCGGTTGACCATCTCCGAAGCGAAGAGCTTGGCCATCGAGGCCTGCAGGGTATAGTTTTCGCCGGCGTCCTTCATCTGGGCGGCGGAGAGCATCAGCAGGCGGGAGGCTTCGATCTCGGTCGCCATGTCGGCGACCCTCCAGCGGATGCCCTGGAACTTGGAGATCCTCTGACCAAACTGCTCGCGCTCCTGGATGTACTTCACGGCGGCATCCAGCGCCGCCTGGGCCACGCCGACCGACTGGGCGGCGATCCCGATGCGTCCGCAGTCCAGGCCGGTCATGGCGATCAAAAACCCGTCCCCCTCGTTCCCCAGCATCTGGTCGGCCGGGACCCGGCAGTCTTCCAGGATCAGGTCGCAGGTGTCGGAGGCCCTCAGGCCCATCTTGTCCTCGAGCGGGCCGGGCTTGAGGCCCTTGGTGCCCTGCTCCACGAGGAAGGCGCTGATGCCGCGATGGGCCTTGCCTGCATCGGTCTTGGCGGTCACGATGATCAGCCCCGCGTTCTGACCGGTCGTGGTGAAGCGTTTGGCGCCGTTCAGGACGTAGCTGTTGCCGTCGCGCACGGCGCGGGTCGTCTGGCGGGCCGGGTCGGATCCGGCGTTGGGCTCGGTCAGCGAAAAGGCTCCGATGATCTCGCCGGATGCCAGGCGGGTCAGGAATTTCTCTTTCTGTTTCGGCGTTCCGTATGCGAGAACGCTCTCGCAGACGATCGAGTTGTGCACCGACATCACCACGGCCGTGGAGGCGCAGGCGTAGGCCACCTCCGCCAGCGCCAGCACATAGCTGACGGCGTCGGCCCCGGAGCCACCGTATTCCGGCGGCACCATCATTCCCATCAAGCCGAGCTCGGCCAGTTTTTTCAGGTTGTCCGCCGGGAAAATCTTCTTCTGGTCGCGCTCCATGGCGCGCGGGGCGAACTCCTCGCGCGCCAGGTCGCGCACCATCGACTGGATCATCAGCTGCTCTTCGGTGAATTTGAAAGACATGGTCCTCTCCCCCGCAAGCGAACAACTTGCTTGAAAAAGCGTTGAGCCTGTTACGGCGTGTAGATCACCACGAGCAGTTCGGCGCGCTCATTGCTGATGCTTTTGAGCTTGTGCGGAATGCCTGAATTGAAATGCAGGCTGTCGCCGGCGGCCAGCGTGTTGACATGGTCGCCCACCGTCACCTGGACCCTGCCGGAGAGAACGTAATCAAACTCTTCGCCTTCATGGAAATAATCGACACCCTTGTGCTCCTGCTGGGCTTCGATCACCACCCGGAACGCCTTGAGGTGCTTGTTCTCCGCGCCGGGGGTCAGCGTCGTGTAGGCGTAGTTTTCGGTGCGCTTGGTGTGGGCCTTGATGCGCGTCTCCAGCCTGGATTCGGGTTCTTTCAGCAGCGAGGCGGAATCGATCTCGAGCGCCCGCGCGATCTGCAGGATCGCACCGACCGGCGGGATGGCCTTGCCGGTTTCGACGTCCTTGAGATAGGCGGTCGAAAAGCCGGTCTCGTTGGCGATGCGCTCCAACGATATGTTCTTCTCCATCCGCACCTTCTTGATCTTCCCGCCGATGGGCACGCGTTGGGTCTTCTGGGTTTTAGGCATGGGTCCTCCGATGTTACGTGTACTCATAGAATCCCCGGCCGGTCTTGCGGCCGAGCCAGCCGGCTTCCACGTACTTGCGCAGCAGCGGGCAGGGGCGATACTTGGAATCCTTGAAACCGTCGTAGAGGGTTTCCATGATGGCCAGGCAGGTGTCCAGGCCGATCAGGTCGGCCAGCGCCAGCGGGCCCATGGGATGGTTCATGCCGAGCTTCATGACGCTGTCGATGTCTTCGCGGCCGCCGACGCCATGGTAGAGGCAGTAAACGGCCTCGTTGATCATGGGCAGCAGAATGCGGTTGGCGATGAAGCCCGGATAATCGCTGGCCTTGGCCGGGGTTTTGCCGAATTTTTCGGACAAGGCCCAGGTGGTCTTGAAGGTCTGCTCCGAGGTCGCCAGGCCGGGGATGACTTCCACGAGCTTCATGACCGGGACCGGGTTCATGAAGTGCATGCCGATCACCTGGTGCGGCCGCTGGGTCTGGGCGGCGATCCGGCCGATGGGGATCGAGGAGGTGTTGGTCGCCAGGATCGCGCCGGGCCTGCAGATCCGGTCCAGGTCGCGGAAGAGCTGGAACTTGATTTCCTGCTTCTCGGTGGCGGCCTCGACCACGAAATCCGCCGCCGCCAGGTCGTCGAGCGACACGCTGGTCTTGATCCGGCCGAGCAGGGCGTCCTTTTCGGCCGCGGTCATCTTGCCTTTCTCGACGCTGCGGCCGAGATTGCCCGCAATGGTCTTGAGCCCTTTCTCCACGAACGCCTGCTGGATGTCGTTCATGACGACATTCAGCCCGCTGGCGGCCGCCACCTGGGCGATCCCGCTGCCCATCTGCCCGGCGCCGATGACACCGAATAATTTTACTTCCATTTCGCAATCCTCCCTCTCTTGGATTGAAATATAGAGCATTTCGTTTTCAGGAGAAAAGGGTTCAGGGTTCAGGGTTCAGGTGAAAAAATTGAAGAATCTCCTGGGCGGCAATATCGTCAGCCCATTTAGTCCCTGAACCCCGAACCCTGGAACCCTATCTTTTTATCACCAACGCCACCGCCTCCCCCCCGCCCAGACAGAGCGATGCCAGCCCGGTCTTCAGGTCCCGGCGGATCATTTCATGAAGCAGGGTCACCAGGACCCGGCAGCCGCTCGCGCCGATGGGGTGGCCCAGGGCCACGCTGCCGCCGTTGACGTTGACCCTGGAGGGGTCGAGCTTCAGCTCGCGCAGCACGGCCACCGTGGAGCCGCTGAAGGCCTCGTTGATCTCGAACAGCTCCACGTCGTCGATGCCGATGCCTTCCTTCTTGAGGCACTTGGGCACGGCGAGGATGGGGGCGACCAGCACGTATTTCATGTCGAGCCCCGCCGACGCCTGGGCGCCGACCGCGGCCAGCACCCGGCAGCCAAGCGCGGCCGCCTTCTCCTCCGCCATGACCACCACCGCGGCCGCGCCGTCGCTGATCACCGAGGCGTTGCCCGCGGTGGCGAACCCGTTCTTCTGGAAGGCCGGGGCCATCTTGGCCAGAAGCTCGTAGCTCGTCTCGCGCGGGCACTCGTCCTGCTGGAAAGCGACCGGGTCGCCTTTGCGCTGGGGGATGGCGACCGGCACGATCTCGCCCGCGAATCGCCCGCTTTGGACGGCCGCCCTGGCCCGGCGGTAGGACTCGGCTGCATAGCGGTCCTGGTCCTCGCGGCTGACGTTGTATTTCAGCGAGCACAGGTCGTTGGAGATGCCCATGTGGAAATCGTTGACAATGTCCCACAGACCGTCGTGGACCATGTGGTCCTGCAGGGCCCCCGGCCCCATGCGGTAGCCGAAACGCGCCTTCTCGAGGTAGTAGGGCGCGCGGCTCATGCTCTCCATGCCGCCGGCCACGACCACGTCGGCGTCGCCCACCTGGACGGCCTGGGCAGCCAGCATGACCGCCTTCAGGGCCGAGCCGCAGACCTTGTTGACCGTGATGCACTCGGCCTCCCACGGCATGCCCGCCTGCACGGCGGCCTGCTTGGCCGGATTCTGGCCGTAGCCGCAGGGCAGCACCTGGCCCATGATGACCTCGTCCACCGCCGATGTCTCGATCCCGGCGCGCCGGACGGCCTCCGCGATGACGGTCGCCCCGAGCTGCGTGGCGCCGATGCCGGCGAGAGTTCCGTTGAAGCTGCCGAGGGGGGTTCGCACCGCACTGACGATGACTGCACGTCGCATTAAAATTCTCCTTTCGCAAGGCAAAGGGCAGAGTGCATAGAGCATGGGGCATGGGGCAAAAAGGGAAGGCGGAAATCGGAATGCGGAAGTCGGAATGTTGATGAAGTCTCGTTTCCTCTACTTTCCACCTTCCACCTTTCGAAATCCACCGTTGCTCTGCCCTATGCCATTACATATTCCTTCTATATTGTCCCCCCACCGCATACAGCGCCTGGGTGATCTGACCCAGGCTGCAGGAGCGCACGGTGTTCATGAGCTCGGCGAAGATGTTGCCGTTGCTCAGGGCCACCTGCTGGAGCCGCTGGAGCGCCGCCGGGGCCTCCTTTTCGTGGCGTTTCTTGAAATCGGCCAGTCGCTTCAGCTGGGACTGCTTTTCCTCCTCGGTCGCCCGGGCGAGCTCGAGGGTTTCGCTCATCTGGTCCTCGGAGGCGTGCGGGTCGCGGAAGGTGTTCACGCCGATGATCGGCAGCTCGCCGCTGTGCTTCAGGGCTTCGTA
>Ga0114938_1000704_pt1 | contig 24425 bp, 21 predicted proteins | sample AshMeaBigSpring_FD_88675 | JGI IMG/M metagenome (GOLD analysis project Ga0114938, IMG submission 88675) | Groundwater microbial communities from Big Spring, Nevada to study Microbial Dark Matter (Phase II) - Ash Meadows Big Spring | ecosystem: Environmental > Aquatic > Deep subsurface >...
CCCTTGATCTGCTTCTCCAGCGAATCGAGGCTCCAGTCACCCGGCTTCTGGCTGGGCGGGAATTCCTTGAGGGTCATGAGGAAGCGGCTGGCGACGGCTTGCAGGGGAACGAGCACGAAGGCGCGGTCGATCATCCAGTCATGGTAGGTGTTCGAGTTGTGCTGCGACTTCTCGAAAGGATCGCGGCGCAGGTTGAACAGCAGCGGCAGGCGCAGGTGGACGAAGGGCTCGCGCCAGACGTCGAGCTGCTCGGCGCGGTTTTCCAGGTAGGTGGCCTTCCAGTCGCCGACGCGGATGGCGACCACTTCGGCACCGTCGTTCAGATAGATGAACTCGTTGCGCGGGGATTCCTTCGCCTTGCCGCTGAGGTAGTCGAGCAGGTTGTAGCCGTCGATGTGGTTCTTGTAGGTGCGGCCGTTGAATTCCGCTCCGGCGAGGAGCTTTTCCTTCACGTCCGGCGCGCCGGCGGCGGCTGCGAAGGTGGGGAGCCAGTCCTCGTGGGAGACGATGCCGTTGAGGGTGGTGCCGGCGGGGAACTTGCCGGGCCACTTGATGAAGCAGGGCACGCGGAAGGCGCCTTCCCAGTTCGAGTTCTTCTCGCCGCGGAAGGGGGTCGTGCCGGCGTCGGGCCAGGTGTTGTAGTGCGGGCCGTTGTCGGTGGAATATTGGACGATGGTGTTGTCCGCGATGCCGAGATCGTCGATGAGCTTGAGCAGCTCGCCGACGTGCATGTCGTGCTCGACCATGCCGTCGCCGTATTCGTCCTGGCCGGAAATGCCGATGTGCTCTTCCTTCACGTGGGTGCGGAAGTGCATGCGGGTGCCGTTCCACCAGCAGAAGAAGGGTTTGCCCTCCTTGTTCATGCGGGTGATGAAGTCCTTGGCGGCGGCGACGGATTCGTCGTCGATGGTTTCCATCCGCTTCTTCGTGAGCGGGCCGAGGTTTTCGATCGTCTGTCCGCCCTTGCCGTCGGCCTTGCACTTCAGCACGCCGCGGGGGCCGAAGGTTTCGAGGAAGGTCTTGCCGTTGGCGAGCTTCATGTCGCGCGGGTAGTCGCGGTTTTCCGGCTCTTCCTCGGCGTTGAGGTGATAGAGGCTGCCGAGGAACTCGTCGAAGCCGTGCATCGTCGGCAGGTGCTCGTCGCGGTCGCCCTGGTGGTTCTTGCCGAACTGGCCGGTCATGTAGCCCTGGCTTTTCAGAATCGTGGCCATGGTGACGTCGGTTTTTTGCCAGCCTTCCTTCGCGCCGGGCATGCCGACCTTGGTCATGCCGGAGCGGACGGGCGCGGAGCCGCTGATGAAGGCGGCGCGGCCGGCGGTGCAGCTCTGCTGCGCATAGTAGTCTGTGAAGGCGACGCCTTCGCGGGCGACGCGGTCGATGTTCGGCGTCTTGTAGCCCATCATGCCGCGATTGTTGTGGCTGATGTTCCAGGTGCCGATGTCGTCGCCCCAGATGACGAGGATGTTGGGTTTCTTGCTCTGTGCGGTGGCGGCGGACGCCAGGGCGATCGCCGCGCACAACGCGGTCTGTAGGATTCGGGGTGGTTTCATGATGATGGTGGTAGTGGAGTTGTGGGAGAGCGGGGCTTGCGGATTCTCCATCCGGTGGCGATCCGTGCCGGGTTTCAAGCCGGTCCGCGGCCCAAGTGCGTCACAGGGACCGGAGGGGACTGGCATGAGGGTCGAGGGAGATTCGCGTGGAGGACAGTTCGCAAGGTAAGCAGGCTAGGGCATCGGGCGGGGGACGGAAGCCCGGGCACTATCCAAAAAACGAATGATTCTTCTTTCCCCGGCGCGGGTGGCGTGGTTAGCCTTCACTCAGTATTTTCGCCATGTCCGAACCATTTGCGAGTCGATCGAGCGTCGTCCGGCAGTCCCTGCATCTCAAGGGTTTCGAACCCGAGCGGATGGAGGAGATCATCCGTGGCGGTCGCTTCGAGCACTTCATTCTGAGCCGCTCGGAATGCGAGGTCCGGCATGAGCGGTGGGAATGCGGCGGATTTTCGGTGGATGCGGCGAGCTACAGCTTCGCGGCGCGGGCCTGTGGGGTTTTTGCCAAGGATCGCGTCTGCATCGGTTATATGCGCGGTTTTTCCGAGCCGACGTGGATCAATGGATTCGAGTGCGGATTGGAGGCCATCCAATTCTACCCGCCGGGTTGTGAAATCAATTACCGCGCCAGTCCGGGCGGGTCATGGGTGGCCATCGAACTCGACGAGGCGTCGTTGCAACGGGCCGCGCGCGAGCGGTTGGGGCATGAGTTGGATCTGCCCCGTGGCGGAGCGAGAAACCTGATGGTGTCCCGTGGCGGACGCGAGATCCTGGAACGCATGGTGGACCGCTCGCTACGCGAGCCGACGGCGAGCCGTTCCCTGATCGGACCCATCGTCGGAGCCGTCGTGGAGTTGCTCGCCCAAGCGCAGACCGGCCGCTTGGAAACCCTCGCCCGGCGTTGGAGGCATCGCGAATCGCTGCTTTCCAAGGCGGAGCGGTTCCTGCGTTGCAACCTCGGCCGGCCGTTTGATGGCAAGGCGCTGGCGACCGCGGTGGGCGCGACGGAACGCTCCGTTCAGAAGCATTTTCTGGAGGCTTACGGGATGCCTCCGGGGCAGTGGGCCCGCTGTCTGGCCCTTCATTATGCCAGGAAGCGCCTCCTTGAGACGGATCCCAAGCTCTTCACGGTGGAGGGCATCGCCCACGAGCTGGGTTTCCGCCATATGGGACGTTTCGCCGGACAATACGAGGAGCTGTTTGGCGAATATCCCTCGGCGACGCTGTCGAGGGCGGGTTGAATCCGGGCGCCCGCTCGTGGCGGGCACCCGGCGCGGGGGTGTTCAGAAGCGGAAGCGAAGACCCACTTGTGCCCCTTGGGCGGTGGCATCAAAGTTGAAGTCGCCGTTCTCGTATTCCTCACTGAGGTAGCGGTATCCGACGGTTGCCGCGCACCAGTTGTTGAACTGATAGTTCACGCCGCCGCAGAGGTCCCATTGGGCGCTGGAGCCCGAGAATCCGCCCGCGGTTCCCTGGAAGAACAACTGCCAATCCTGGTTGATGTCGTAGCTCAGTTTCGCGCCGGCGAGCGGGCTGACCCAGGTTTCGTTGCTGCTGTAGCCGCGTCCTGCGAGCAGGCCGGGCTTCAGCTCGAAATCCGCGGAAATGCTCCAGAGGCGCGCGCCCGCCATCAACTCGGCGTGGAAATCGCCCTCCAGCGGCAGGAGATACGTGAGGGCCGCGGTGGTGTAGAGATAGTCGGTCTCGAGGTCGGCTCCCGAGTAGAGGATACCCTGACGCAGGGTTTCGGTGTCCAGTTGGAGCCAGTTGAAATCCACGAGAATGCCCACCGCGCGGTAGCGGGCCAAGGCTTCGATCATGAAGGCCCCCGTGATCTTCGTGTCAAACCGTTGGACGCTGGGATCGCTGCCCGGACCGTCCCATGGCAGGCTGGAATCCGCCTCCAGGCTGGCGATCCAGACGTAGGGGGCGAGTTCGAACGACCAATCGTCACGCTCCTCGGTCGGGGCGGCTTGGGTGATTGGTGTCATGGCAGTGCTGGTGCCTGCGGATGCGCACAGGGACGAGGCCAGCAGGAAGGCGGGGACGATGGTATGGATTTTCATGATGGATGGGGTTTGAAGTGTTTCGCTGGACCGGTGGCGGGCCTTGGTTGAGGGGCGGCGCGGCGGTTGGGTGGGATGCTGCGTTCGTGCGGCGAGCCTTGTCCAGCCTGCCGGGGAGGAAACCGGCCACTTTTTTTCCGGCCTGATCGCCTGGGACGCGGTGCAACGGGTGACTTCGCGAGATTTTTGAGAAACCGCTCTTGTCCGCTGGCGAATCCGTGTCCTACGCTCGCCCAACCAATCGCAGGTGTGCCTCATTCCAACCCCAGCATCCACGTTCTCGGTGTCCTGCCTTCCCGCTGGGGCTCCACCCGCTTCCCCGGAAAGCCGCTCCATCCCATCGCCGGAAAACCCCTGATCCAGCACGTTTGGGAGCGCTGCCGCCAATGTTCGCGGCTCGATGAAATCCTCGTCGCGACTGATGACGAACGCATTTTCCAGTCTGTTAGCGCGTTCGGCGGCAAGGCGGTGATGACCAGCCCGGACCATCCGACCGGCACGGACCGCATCGCGGAGGCCCTCCGCGCCGTTCCCCAGGCCACCCACATCGTCAATATCCAGGGCGACGAGCCGCTCATCGATCCGGCGCTCATCGACGAACTCGCCGCCGCCATGGCCGCCGATCCTGCGCTCGACATGGCCACCGCCGCCAATCCGCTCGATCCGGCCGATCCCGTGGTCCGCGATCCGAACGTCGTGAAAGTCGTCACCGCGCTCGATGGCCGGGCGCTCTATTTCTCCCGCTCGCCGCTCCCGTTTTTCCGCAATGCCGTGGAAGGCCTGCCGGTCCTCCGCCACAAGGGCATCTACGCTTACAGCCGGAGCTTTCTCGAACGCTTCGTCACCTGGCCGCCCTCGCCCTTGGAACGGGCCGAATCCCTCGAACAGCTCCGCGCTCTTGAAAACGGAGCCTCCATCAAAGTCCTCATCACGAACGACACATCACCGGGCGTCGACACTCCCGAACAAGCCCTCGAAATCGAAGCCATCCTCTCCGCTCACTACTCACTCCCATGAAATACATCTTCGTCACCGGCGGCGTCGTCTCCTCACTTGGCAAGGGCCTCGCGGCCGCATCCATCGGCACCTTGCTGGAGGCCCGCGGCCTCAAGGTGCTGATGCAGAAGTTCGACCCCTACCTCAACGTCGATCCCGGCACCATGTCGCCCTATCAGCACGGCGAGGTCTATGTGCTCGACGACGGCGCGGAGACCGACCTCGACCTCGGCCACTACGAGCGCTTCACCTCCGGCGTGCTGTCCCGGATGAACAACCTGACGTCCGGCCAGGTGTTCGATTCCGTCATCAAGAAGGAGCGCCGCGGCGAATACCTCGGAAAAACCGTGCAGTTCATCCCGCACGTCACCGATGAGATCAAGGACCGCATCCGCCTCGTCACCGAGAACAACCCCGAGGTGGACGTGCTCATCACCGAGATCGGCGGCACCGTCGGCGACATGGAGGGCCTGCTGTTCCTCGAAGCTCTCCGCCAATACGCGTTGGAAGTCGGCAAGGAGAACGTCTGCTTCATCCACGTCACGCTGCTTCCCTACATCAAGGCCGCTGGCGAGGTGAAAACCAAGCCGACCCAGCAATCGGTGGCCAAGCTCCGCGAGATCGGCATCCAGCCGGACATCATCATCTGCCGCACCGAGGCGGACCTTGATGAGGACAACCGGAAGAAAATCGCCATGTTCTGCAACGTCGAGCGCAAGAACGTCGTCGCCTTCCGCGACGTGGCCCACACGATTTACGAGTGCCCGCTCGACCTGCGCCGTGACAAGATCGACCGCCTCGTCGTCGACAAGATCGGCCTCGGCCACACGCCGTCGCCCGCGCTGGAGGATTGGGAGCGTTTCGTCCAACGCGTGATCCATCCGAAACACAAGGTCACCATCGCCGTCGCAGGCAAATACATCGAGCTCCAGGACGCCTACAAATCCATCTACGAATCGCTCATCCACGCCGGAGCCCACCACGACACCAAGGTGAAGATCGTCCGCGTGGATACCGAGGCGGTCGAAGACCAGGGCGCCGCGTCCGTCATCGGCGATGTGGACGGCATCCTGGTTCCCGGCGGTTTCGGCGACCGCGGCACGGAGGGGAAAATCCTCGCCGCCAAATACGCCCGGGAAAAGAAGATCCCGTATTTCGGCATCTGTCTGGGCATGCAGATCGCGACCATCGAGTTCGCCCGCAACGTCTGCGGCCTGAAGGGGGCGAATTCCACCGAGTTCGACAAGACCACCAAACACCCCGTCATCTGTCTTCAGGAGGAACAGAAAGGCGTCGAGGACATGGGGGCCACCATGCGCCTTGGGTCCTGCGAATCCATCCTCTTCGCCGGCACCAAGGCCGCGGAACTCTACGGCAACAAGGACCGCATCCACGAACGCCACCGCCACCGTTACGAGGTGAACTCGGACTATCAGGACCGCCTCCAGGAGGCAGGACTCGTCATTTCCTCGGTCTCCGCCAACGAGGGCCTCGTCGAAATCATCGAACTGCCGAACCACCCGTTCTTCATCGGCGCGCAGTTCCACCCCGAGTTCCAGTCCAAACCGAACTTTCCCCACCCGCTCTTCGCCGGATTCGTCGCCGCCGCGCTCGATCACTCGCAGCGGACGCCGTGAGACGGGCCGCCGGGGCAAGCCTCAGCTTTTTTTCGCAAACCCTTGCCAGTCCGGAGGCTGTGGTTTAAGCCCGCCCGCCTATGGCAAACTATCGCGTGCTGGTTTCGGACCCCATCTCGGAAAAGGGCGTGGACGCCCTGCGCAACGCCCCTGGCATTTCCGTCGATGTCAAAACCGGTATTTCCTTCGACCCCAAGTCGGGCAAGCCCACTGAGGAATTCCTGAAACTCATTCCCGATTACCACGGTCTGGTGGTCCGCTCGGAAACCAAGGTCACCGCCGAGGTCTTCGCGGTCGCCAGGAATCTCAAGGTCATCGGCCGCGCCGGGGTCGGCGTGGACAATATCGACCGCGCCGCCGCCACCGACCATGGCGTGATCGTGATGAACACGCCCACCGGCAACACCATTTCCACCGCCGAGCACGCGTTCACCCTGATGCTCTCCACCGCGCGCAACATCGGCCCGGCCCATGCCGAAGTTCTCAAGGGCAACTTCAAGGCGGCCCGCAAGGCCTACCAGGGGATCGAACTCAACGGCAAACGCCTCGCCGTGATCGGCATGGGGCGCATCGGGACCGAATTCGCCAAGCGCGCCCAGTCGTTCAACATGGACGTTGTCGCCTATGATCCGTTCCTCAGCCAGGCCCGCGCCGATCAGCTCAAGGTTGAGCTTGCCGCCACTCCGGACGCGGCCATCGCCGGTGCCGACGTGGTGACGCTCCACGTCCCCTTGACCGATGACACCCGGCACATTCTCAACGCCGAACGCCTTGCCTCGATGAATCCCGGGGCCCTGGTGATCAACTGCGCCCGCGGCGGACTGATCGACGAAGCCGCTCTCAAGGCCGCCATCGACTCCGGCCACATCGCCGGCTGCGGCCTGGATGTGTTCGAAACCGAGCCTCCCGCCGCGGATCATCCGCTCTTCACGCTTGGCAAACATGTGGTGTTCACGCCCCACCTCGGAGCCTCGACCAATGAGGCCCAGGAAAACGTCGGCATCCAGGTGGCGGAACAATTGCGCGACTACTTCGTCACCGGGGAAATCCGCAACGCGGTGAACATGCCGAATCTCGACAGCCGCACGCTCGAAAGCGTGGGACCCTACCTCGAACTCGCCACCTCGCTCGGCAAGCTGCTCTCCAAGATCGCCCCGGCCCAGTGCGATACCCTCAAGGTCTCCTATCTCGGCCCGGTCTCCGAGCTGGATACCGAGCTCATCACCCGCACCGTTCTCGCCGGCTACCTTGCCTTTGCCCACGAGGAATCCCAGGTGAATCTGGTCAATGCCCCCGCCGTCGCCAAGGCCTTCGGCCTGCAGCTTACCGAGTCCACCGTCGCACTCGCCACCAACTGCACCGAGCTCATCGAGGTCTCCGCCGTCAAGGGCCGCGAGGTCTGCACCGTGGCCGGCACCTTCTACGGCAAGGCCGCACGCATCGTCCACATCTCCGGCCACAACGTGGAAACCACCCCCTCCGGCCGCTTCCTCTTCGTGGAGAACGACGACCGCCCCGGCATCGTCGGCCTGATCGGCACCTCGCTGGGCGAGGCGCAGGTCAACATCGCCAACATGGCCCTCAGCCGGAATGCCGACCACACCCGCGCCGTGACCGTCATCGAGGTGGACACCGAGCCTCCCGCCAAGCTGCTCGAAACGCTCCGTTCCACCCCGGGCATCATCCGCGTGCTCAGCTTCGAACTCTGAGCGGGTTGATTTTTTCACAAACGGCTTGAGAGGTGCTGACTGGCGGGTGAAAGTCCGCCGCACCGAAACGCTCCATGGAAAGCTCCTCCAACAGCACCCTGCACACCGCCTACGATTCCAAGATCGAGGGCAACGTGATCATCACCCGCGTGGACGCCGCCATCAACTGGATGCGGAAGAACTCGCTTTGGCCGATGCCGATGGGCCTGGCCTGCTGCGCGATCGAGATGATGGCCACGGCCTGCTCGCGCTTCGACCTCTCGCGCTTCGGCATGGAGGTGATGCGTTTTTCCCCGCGCCAGGCGGACGTGTTGATCGTTTCCGGGACGGTGACCTACAAGATGGCGCTGGCGGTGAAGCGCATCTGGGACCAGATGCCGGAACCGAAGTGGTGCATCGCCATGGGGGCCTGCGCGTCCAGCGGCGGCATGTACCGCAGCTACGCCGTGCTCCAGGGGATCGACCGCCTGATCCCCGTGGACGTGTACATTTCCGGCTGCCCGCCGCGTCCGGAGGCGCTCATCGAGGGCCTGATGAAGGTCCAGAAGAAGATCGAAGGTGAGGAATCCACGATGGAGCAGAAACGGACGTTCTTCGAAGGAGTTGCCTGATCCATCCCACCGCCATGTCCGCCATCAACGACGTCACCCGGCTCCAGGAGGCTTTTGGAGCGAAGATTCTCAAAACCGTGGAGTTCCGCGGCGAGCACACGCTGCACGTGGACGCCGCGGCGCTGCACGAGGTGCTGGCGGAATGCCGGAACCGGCTCGGCTACGAAATGTTGCTCGACGTCTCGAGTCTCGACCACTTCGGCGACGATCCGCGCTTCGAGATGGTGTATGAAATCGCCTCGCTGGATGACTCGAAGCACCTGCGGGTGAAGGCGGCTTTCTCCGAGGAGGAAAAGGTGCCTTCGGTCACGGATTTGTGGGCCGGAGCGGATTGGCACGAACGCGAGGTCTGGGACATGATGGGCATTCCGTTTTCCGGGCACCCCAATCTCAAGCGCATCCTGATGTGGGAGGGTTATCCGTTTTTCCCGTTGCGGAAGGATTTCCCGCTGGCGGGCAGGCCTTCGGAAATGCCGGATGTGGCGTTCTCCGGTGTGGCTCCGCTGGAGGGCGGGCCATTCGTCACCTGTGCCGGAGGCGAGGATACGGTCCGCCGCGAACCGCGCGCACGGGTGCTGGAATAATCGCCGTGGTTTTCCCGATCTCCCGCCGTCATGAGTGTTTCCGGTGGGGCGTTTTCCAATGCGGCGCGGAACGCCGGAAAGCTGGCCCGCTCGCCAGTCTCATGGGCTTTCGCCGTGGTCATCCTCGCCATCCAAGCGCTGGTCGGGTCCGCTGGCGGAATCGATGCGCTGGGCTTCTGGTATGAGAATCTGGGACTGAGCCGCGGCGGTTTCCTGGCGGGCAAGGTCTGGCAGATCTTCAGCTACGGATTCCTTCATGGAGGCTGGCTGCATGCCGGAGTGAACGCGCTTTTCGTGCTGGTCATCGGGTCCAGGGTGGAGGACATGGCGGGACGTCCGATGACGGCGAAGGTGGTGGTGGCGGGGATTTTCGGCGGCGGAGTGGCGCACCTTGCGCTCGGCTCGGGCTTGCTGGTCGGCCTCTCTGGCGGATGCGTGGCGCTGCTTTTGCTCCTGACCACGCTCTCGCCGCAGTCGCGGATGTTTCCGGTGCCGGTCACGGGCAGAAGCCTCGGACTGGGAATCCTGGTGGCTGAGTTGTTCATGGCCTTGGTCAACCCGGCGAGCGGATGGCCCGTGCTCTCGGACATCGGAAGATGGTTCGAAGGTCACGGCATGGCCTCATGGTTCGATCTGGGCCACGCCTGCCATTTCGGCGGCGGGTTGGCCGGGTGGATCTGCGGGCGTTGGATCCTGCGCCCGCGCGTGACCTTGGCGCGTCTCCGGCAGGACCGCGCCCGCAGGGAGGGGGAGTGAGGCCTCAACCGTCGCCGAGGCTGCGGATGCCGCGGCGATTGCCTCCGTCAGTCCCCGGATGGTCCCGGCGGTTCGGCCGGGATGGCTGGATCTGGGGTTGGTCGCCTTGCGGCGCGGGAGCCGCCGATTCCACCGGAGCCGGCTGGAAATTGGGGGTGCGCCGCCTCACGGAATTCTGGTTGGGAGTCGGGCCGGTGACCGGCGTGTTGTATGCGGGCGGGAGTCCATTGCCACTGCGCTGGCGGATTTGTGGCGCCGAAGAGGGCGGGGCTTCCTGGCGGTACTGTGTCTCGGGCCGCTGGCGTGATCCGCGATACGTGCCTTGGTTCTCGTAGCCTCCGCGCCGCGGCGGATATGTGGCGTTTCCGGACGAGTAAGGAGCTTGCGGGCCGTAGCGGGTGATGGGTTGGCGGCGTCCCTGATCCGCCCATCCGCCATCGGAACGCCTGTAGGCGGAGCCGTAGTTGCTGTAGCCCTGCAGCGGGACATTTCTCACCGAACGCGGCGGCGGGGCGTAGCGGGAACCCGGACGCCACCCGTATGGATGATGTGCCCCGGGATACACCGCAGGCCGGTAGCCGATGGGGTAATAGCCGTGGCGATAGGGATCGTAGTAACAACGGCGGCGGTAGTCGTAGTAGCTGTAGGTGTAGGGATCGTATCCCCAGCGCGGATCCCCCGTGCTGATGAAAAGCGAGGTGGAAACTCCGCTGGGGCTGTAGCCGTAGCCGCTTCCGTAGCTTCCCCCCATGGACGTGTAGTAAGGGTCGTAGGTGCAGGACGGGAATGCGCACAAGGCCGCGGCCCCGAACGCGGCGGCCGCCCAATGACGAAGGGTTTGCTTCATGCGTCTACGACAGCACGCGTCAGGGGTTTATTCGAAGGGTTTTTTCCGCGAATTTGCCAGGTCGGGTTCCGTTGGGTTGACAGCCTCCGGCATTCTCCGGTTTGATCCGTCCGGAAACTCATGACCTCATCGAACGCGCCGATTCTCGTCACCGGAGGGGCCGGATACATCGGCTCCCACACCGTCCGCCTGCTGGCCAGCCAAGGAAGGAAAATCGTCGTGCTGGACAACCTCGTCTTCGGCCACGAACGGGCCATCATCGATCCGGGGGTGGAATTGGTCGTCGGCGACGTCGGCGATCAGGACTTGGTCCGTGCCTTGTTCCGCAAGCACGCCTTCGGTGCCGTGATCCACTTCGCCGCCTACGCCTACGTCGGGGAATCGGTCACCAATCCGCTGAAGTATTACCAGAACAACACCGCGGAGCCGATCAAGCTGCTCCAGGTGATGCAGGAGTCCGGCTGCAAGGTCTTCGTGTTTTCCTCCACCTGCGCCACCTACGGCGTCCCGGACAAGCTGCCGATCACCGAGAGCAACACGCAGAATCCCATCAATCCCTACGGACGCAGCAAGCTGATGGTCGAGTGGATCCTCAAGGATTGCGGCGAGGCCTGGGGTCTGCGCAGCGCATGCCTCCGCTATTTCAACGCCAGCGGCTGCTCGCCCGACGGAAAAATCGGTGAGGACCATGATCCGGAAACCCACCTCATCCCGCGGGTGATGATGGCCCTCACCGGGGAGATCGATTGCATCGAGGTCTTCGGCACCGACTACAAGACCCCGGACGGCACCTGCATCCGGGATTACATCCATGTGGAGGATCTCGCCGATGCCCATGCCCGCGCCCTCGACCATCTCGCCGCCGGCGGCGATTCCGTCCGTTGCAATCTGGGCACCGGCGTCGGGGTCTCGGTGAAAGAGATCATTTCCGCCGTCGAGGAGGTCACCGGCAGGACGGTTCCGGTCAAATACGGTCCTCGCCGTCCGGGCGATCCCGACTCGCTCGTGGCCGATCCCTCGCTTGCCAAGGAACTCCTCGGCTGGGAGGCGCAGCGCAAGGATGTCCGGGAAATGGTCCGCCCGGCATGGCTCTGGGTCAGCGGCCCGAGCCAAGGCAGGTTCCCCGGAAATACGAAGGGTCAGTAACTGCGATGTATTGACATTTTCACTTGCGGAGCGCTGGAGATCGAAGCAAGTTCCGCCAACCCGATTCAATAAACCCATGCAATCGATTCGAACGAAACCGAGTCCCGGATGGACACGCCGTGCATTCACCTTGGTGGAAATGCTGGTCGTCATCGCCATCATTTCCATCCTCATGACGGCGGGCTCGATCGGCTTGAGCGGCATGGGAGGGAAGGGCGTGACCAGCGGTGTGGCCACCGCGGAGTCGCTGTTCGACGAGGCCCGCACCACGGCCGTGGGCAGGAATTTGAGGGCTTGCGTGCTGGTGGCCAAAACCCTCACCAACAATCCTGCGGAGGATCTCCGGCGGATGGTGGTGGCTTATGAGGAGGCGAACACCGACGGAACCGCGAAGGCTCCAAACTCTTCGGATCCGAACTGGGTCCTTTCAAGCCGCGGGGCGGTGCTCCCGGATCAAACGTTCTTCAGCGAGAAATTCAGCAAGTGGAAGGACACGAATGGCGGATCAATCTCAGCCGATACCATCAAGTCGGCCAAGCTCGTCGGCGCGAAAAAGACCTTCGAAGGTGAATACTTCGCATACAGGTTCAATGCCCAGGGGATCAGCCTGAACCCCGGTTCCAGCTTCGTCATCGGCAGCGGAGCCAGGAACCTCTCCAAGAAGGCCTCCGAGGCTCCGCCCAGGATCACGGCCAGCGCCAAGCGTGATTTCGGCGGTTTCGTTGTCTGGAGGAACGGCCGGACCTCTCTCTACCGTAACCCCGACCAGATCTCCCAGAGCCTGCCCGGCACCGGCCAACCCTTCTGATTCATGAAAACCCAATTTCAAACATTCAGGCGTGGTTTCACCCTGCTCGAAACGGTCATCGCCATCGGCGTTCTCGCCGTGCTTCTCACCGGCTTCATGATCGTCTTCGCCCCGGCCGCCGCCGGCATCCGGAAATCGATGACCGTCCAGGAGGCGGACCGCCTGGCCTCGACGATCGAGCAGGAGATTGTCAACCTCCGTTCCGGAGAGGAATCCACCGACTATGTCACCGGCTTCGACAAGGCCTACCGGTGGATCGAGGATTCAATGAAGAAATCCTCCCCCGAGGTGGTGTTTGTCTATCAATACCGCGGCAGTCTCACGAAGTCGCGCACCGATGGTTCTCCGGAGCCGGTGAAAGCCACGGACGGCGTGCCCGGAGCTGACTACGCGGTGGTTCCGATGGCGAGGCGCCGCACCTCCCTGACTTCGGGCTCGGATCCCTTTTTCGAGAAGGATCTGCAGGCTCTTGAGGGCAGGGTTTACGCGGTGAAGGTCAAGCAGTTGGTTTACAGTGGTGGCCAGATGATCGCCAGTACGAAGGAGGTCATTGAGGATCCCACTCCGGGCGAGGCGATCACCGGAACCACCCCGCCGGTCTCGGGAAAATATCCGGAGGCGGTCATCGCGTTTTCCGCCGAGTTCTACAATCTGCAGAGTTCCTCGCCCTCCTTCCTCAAGACAGGCGGTAAATTCGATTCGTCCAAGCTGAAAACCCCTGTCTTCACCCGCAATCTTGCGGTGCGGCGCTAACCCGATTTTTCGCGACATCCCCATGAAAACCCAGCGGGCATCCACTTCCAAACGCGGTTTCACCCTGATGGAACTGATGGTGGCCATGGCCATCACCACCATCATCGTCACGGTGTTGGTCTCCATCACATCCATCGCCATCGACACCTGGAACCGCAGCCGGGCCGAACTCCGGGCGTCCCGTCAGGCGAAGGCGATGATCGACACGATGGCGCGGGACTTCGAGGTGCTGGTCACCCGAAGTGGAAACAAGAATGAATGGCTCTCGGCGGAAGCCGATCCCCCGGGAGACAGTTCGAACGCCTCGCGCCTGGTGTTTTTCACAGCCGCGACGGACCGCTACAACGGAGGCGTGGGCGGAACCAACGACAAAGGCGGTGATGTGTCGTGTGTCGGCTACCAGCTCGCCTACCGGGATCCGATCAGCGGTGCCGGGTCCACCAATCAGACCTTCGTCCTCAACCGCTACCTGGTGAATCCAGATGCCACGTTCGAGTATCTTCTGGGCAAGACCGACAAGACCACCACCCTGGCCAGCGTCTTCAAGAAATACGAGTCTGAACTGGACAAGGTGGAGAACTTCGTCTGCGAGAACATCTATCAATTCACCATCACTTTCCAGATCGAGGTCTCGAAGAATGTCGGCAGCGCGGCGCAACCGAAGTATCAGAAATTCATCGTGCCCATCGGAATGAGCGAGTCCACCGCGGGCCAGCGGGTCAAGGGTTTCCGGCTCCTTGGAACTGGCATCGAAGCCTCCGTCGGAGCGGCCAATATCGGTGGTGTGAGCATCACGGCGGATGAGATCAAGGCCGGTCGCCTTGCGGCGGTTGAGATCTCCGCGACGGTTCTCTCGGATTCCGGCATCGACACCTTCCGGAAGAATCCGACAGCGGCGAGTAAGCCTGAGTTCCTGGCGAAGAACTCTTATCAATACACCAAGCTCGTCCAGTTGCCCGGGATGTGATCGGGAGTGCCACCGCAGTCCAAGGTCACAGCGCTCCGAAGCGGCGGTGCCTCCGCTGGTATTCGCGCACCGCCTCGATGAGGTCGTTGCGGCGGAAATCCGGCCAGTACTTTTTCACGATGACGATCTCCGCGTAGCTGATCTGCCAGAGCAGGAAATTGGAGACGCGCATCTCACCGGAAGTGCGGATCAGCAGGTCGGGATCTGGGATGCCCGCGGTTTGGAGGCGTGAGGCGAAGAGTCCGCCATCGATCTGTTCCGGGGAAACCGTTCCCTCAGCGGCATCCGCGGCGAGGGAGCGGGCGGCGGAGAGGATTTCCTCACGCCCGCCATAGGAGAGGGCCAGAACCAGCGTCATGGCCGTGTGGCCGGCGGTCTCGGCCGTGATTTTCTCCAACAGCGCGCGGGTTTTCGCGGGCAGGCGCTCGATCTGGCCGATGGCGAGCAGGCGGATGTTCTGCTTCTTGAGGTCCTTGAGTTTCTCCGTGAGGAAGCGGTCGAGGAGGGCCATCAGAGCCTTGATCTCGGACTCGGGACGGTTCCAGTTTTCCGAGGAGAATGCATAGAGTGTGAGATACTCGACGCCGAGTTCGATGCAGGTGTCCGTGACCTCGCGCACGGACTCGGCACCCGCGCGGTGCCCCTCGCGGCGGGGAAGTCCGCGTTCCTTGGCCCAACGGCCGTTGCCGTCCATGATGATGGCGATGTGGCGGGGGATGTCCGGGAAGTCGGGCATGGTTTTTGACAGATCAGTCGGATCGGACGGATCAGTTTGATCCCACCACCAGCGTCTGAACACGGTCCGGTCCCACGCCGACGAATGCGATGGGGGCTCCGCAGAGTTCGCCGAGGCGGGCGAGGTAGGCCCGGGCACGTTCCGGAAGTTGGTCGTAGCGGGTGCAGCCGGTGGTGTCGCATTTCCATCCCGGCATGGACTCATAAACCGGCACCGCCCGGTCCCATGCCGAGCGGTCGGCGGGAGGAAGTGCGTGGATTTCACCGTCGATGTCATAGCCGGTGCAGATCTGGAGAGTGTCGTAGGCGTCCAGTCCATCGACGTTGGTGACGGCCAGTCCGGTCACGCCGTTGACCATGCAGGCGAAACGCAGCAACACCGTGTCCAGCCAACCGCAGCCGCGCGGGCGGCCGGTGGTGGCGCCGAACTCGCGGCCAAGCCCGTGCAGGTAGTCCGAGAGGCCTTCGTCGCCGGTGGGGAAGGGGCCGGAGCCGACGCGGGTGGTGTAGGCTTTGCAGACGCCGATGACCGCGTTGATCGCCGTGGGCGGCAGGCCGGACCCGGTGCAGGAGCCTCCGGCCGTGGTGTTGGACGAGGTGACGAAGGGATAGGTGCCGAAGTCGATGTCGAGCAGGGTGCCCTGGGCACCTTCAAAGAGCAGGGTTTTCCCGGACTTCCACGCGGCGTGGAGCACGGGAATGGTGTTGGTGACATGCGGCCTCAGGCGTTCGAAGGCGGAATAAACCTCGGCGATGACTTCCGCGGCCACGAAGGTGGTCAGATCGTATCGGGCGAGGATCTCATTCGCCTCGGCCACGCGGCGGGTGATCTGTGCGGTGGTGAATTCCCGGTCCAGAAGGTCCGCCATGCGGAGTCCGCAGCGGTTGATCTTGTCCGCGTAGGACGGGCCGATGCCGCGCCGGGTGGTGCCGATCTTCTGGTCGCCGAGGGACGCCTCGCGGGCCGCGTCGAGTTCCTTGTGAAACGGCAGCACGATGTGCGAGCGGTCGGAGATTAGAAGCTTGTCGGCGGTGATGGCGATGCCCTGGCCTTCGATGCGTTCGATTTCCTGAACCAAGCCGACCGGGTCGAGCACGACGCCGTTGCCGATGACGTTGATCTTGTCGTCCCAGAGGATGCCGGAGGGCAGGAGGTGCAGCACGTATTTCGAGCCGCCGGCGATGACGGTGTGTCCGGCGTTGTTGCCGCCCTGGCCGCGGATGACGACGTCGGCGGATTCCGTGAGGTAATCGACGATCTTGCCCTTGCCTTCGTCCCCCCACTGGAGGCCGGTGATGATGGTGTTCATGAAATGGAGATGATCAGAAGGATCGGTCCGATGGGTCGGATCGGATTTATGGTTTGGTGGAATCGATCAACGCCGCGAATTCCTCGAAGAAATAGCTCGCGTCGTTCGGCCCGGGGGCGGCTTCCGGGTGGTATTGCACGCTGAAGACCGGCAGGGATTTGTGGCGCATGCCTTCGACGGTACCGTCGTTGAGGTTGACGTGGGTGACCTCGACATCCGCCGGCAGCGAATCCGGATCCACGGCGAACCCGTGGTTCTGGGAGGTGATGGAGATTTTCCCGCTGCGCAGGTCCTTGACCGGTTGGTTGCCGCCGCGGTGGCCGAATTTCAGCTTGAAGGTTTTGCCGCCGAAGGCGTGGGCGAGGAGCTGGTTTCCGAGGCAGATGCCGAAGATCGGTTTTTTGCCGATGAGCTGGCGGAGTTCTTCATGGATGTAGCCGAGCGCTGCGGGATCGCCGGGGCCGTTGGAGAGGAAAACACCGTCCGGGTTTTTCGCGAGAACTTCGGCGGCGGTGGCGGTGGAGTTGACCACCTCCACCTCGAAGCCGGCCTGGCGCAGGCGGCGGAGGATGTTGAACTTGATGCCGAAATCGTAGGCGACGATGCGGTGGCGCACCGGCGGCAGTTCCTCGTAGGGGCCGGGATGGCCGGTGGAGGTATTGGGAAGGACCCATTCGCGAGACTCGGCCTCCCAGCGGTATGGCTTGGGTGTGGAGACTTCTTTCACGTAGTCCATGCCTTCCATGGAGGGGGAGGCTTTGGCTGCGGCAATGGCCTGCTCGCAGGTGAGTTCGGTGCTGACGCAGGCGCGCATGGCTCCGAGCGAGCGGAGGTGTTTGGTCAGCGCACGGGTGTCGATGCCCTCGATGCCCAGAATGCCGTGCTGGGAGAGGTATCCGGAGAGCGGTTGGGTGGAGCGCCAGTTCGAGGGCGCTTCGCAGAGTTCGCCGATCACAAAGGCGCGGATGTGCGGATTGGCGGATTCGCCGTCCTCCGGGTTGACGCCGTAGTTGCCGATCTGCGGGTAGGTCATGGCCACGATCTGGCCACGGTAGGAGGGATCGGTGATGACCTCCTGGTAGCCTGTCATCGAGGTGTTGAAACAGATTTCCCCGGTGGTGGTTCCGGTGGCTCCGAACGCGGTTCCTTCGAAACAGCGTCCGTCTTCAAGGGCGAGAATGGCGTTGATGGGCACGGCGGCGGGAGGCTAGGCATCCGGTTGAGGCGATGCAAGCGCGGGCTTACTCGCGGAGACGGCTGTCGATGAAGATGGTCACCGGCCCATCGTTGACCAGGGAAACCTTCATGTCCGCCCCGAAGACGCCGCGGGCGACCGGTTTGCCGGTTTCCCGTTCCATGGCGGCGCAGAAGTCTTCGTAAAGCGGTTCAGAAACGGCCGGGGCCGCCGCGCGGATGAATGAAGGGCGGTTTCCTTTCTTGGTCGAGGCATGCAGGGTGAACTGGCTGACCACAAGAACGTCCCCTCCGGCTTCCACCACCGAGAGGTTCATTTTGTCCTCGGGGTCCGCAAAAATCCGCATTCTGGCGATCTTGCCGCTGAGCCATTCGACATCGCTGTGGTCGTCGATTTCCTCCACTCCCAGAAGGACCAACAGTCCGGGACCGATCCGTGATACAGCCTGTCCTTTGATGGAGACGCTGGATTCAATCACTCGTTGGGTTATCGCTCTCATGCGAAACGCTTCAGGCGTGGCCGAGATTTCCGGTGACCAATTGCATGGCCTTGCGGGCGCTGCCGTAGGCTGCGGCTCCGTCACCGCCAATTGCCCACTCGATGCGGGTGGTGGGTTCGTGGGGCGGCAGCGGGCACTTTTGGTAGGGAGCCATGGCGCGTTCGGCGAATCCCTTGCGGACTTCGTCGATGAACCAGTCCCGGAACCCGGTTTCCGAGAGTCCGCCGCCGATGGCGATCAGGCCGGGATCCAGGATGCTGGCGAGGTCTCCGAGTCCGTGGCCGAGCACGTTGGCCTGCAGGGCGAAGATCGAAAGGGCGAGCGCGTCGCCATGTTCCGCGAAGTCGCGGAGTTTGAAGGCTTTTTCCTCGATGGGTGCATCGGATTTCGCCAGCGGATGCTCCGCGTTTTCCGGGCGGGCCAGGGCTTTGCCGAGTTGGCGGCGCAACGCCATGAGGGAAACCCAGCCTTCCAGGCAGCCCTTGCGGCCGCGGCCATCCACCGGGAGTTCGCCATCCTCGAAGCGTGGGACCGACAGGTCGCCGACTTCCAGGGCTAGGCCGTTGGTGCCCTAGTAAAGGAGTCCGCCGGGCAGCACCAAACCGCCGCCTAAGCCTGTGCCGGGAGCCACATACAGCAGGCCACCGCCGTGCTCGGGGCGGTACATCCACTCGCCGAAAGCTGCCGCGTTGCAGTCGTTGGTCATGAAAACCGGCTTGCCGATTTCCTTGGAAAGTTCGCCACGGATATCGGTGCCCACCCAGTCTTCGGCGAGGTTGGCCTTGCCCCAGACCACGCCGTTCGAACAGGGCGCGGGAACATCGAGTCCGACTGCGGCGATTTCCCCGACGGTGATTCCCGCGTTGGCCGCCAGCGTGGCCATGGCTTCATGCAATTGGCCGAAGGTCCGCCGAAAGCCCTCCTTCACGAAGCTTTTCACTTCAATGATCGGTCCCGCCGCTTCGCCCGCGGCATCGACGAGCATGCATTTGATGGTGGAGCCTCCGATGTCGAGTCCGGCGAAATGTGTTTTCATGAGTGTGTGGGGAATGATTGCGGGATGAATGTGGGGCAAACCGATGTCAGGTCCGCCTGCGGATGTCGAGCACAGGCTAGGATTCAAGGCTGGGAGAGCTCAACGGAAGCCCTGCGGCAGCACCACATCCTTGCGTCGTGATTCGGGGGTGACCTTCAGCGCGGTGATTCGGCCGCTTTTCAAGGTCGCTTCGACCACGGTCTTCCGCGGGGCATGGAGTTTGAACGAAACGTCCCATTCCTTCGGCCATGCGGGGAAAATCAGGATCTTCTCGCCCGAGTGCTGGAGCAGCATGTAGTTGATGGTGGCCATCAGATTGCCGCCTTGGCATTGGTCCGGCAGCCAATCGTAATTCGGCCCCCAGGTGGCGGGCCAGCGGTAGGCGGCGTTGGCGTTCGCCATCTTCACCTTCATGATGCGCGCGGCTTCATCGGTCATGCCCAGCAGCGCGGCGGCATTGCTGTCATATCCCCAGCCGACGTCGTTGTGGCTGCCGCGCAACTGATACGCATTGCGCGCCTCCTCCAGCATCGGGCGTTCCAGACCGAAGACGCGGAACGGCCAGATCGGGAACAACTCGGGGTTTTCCACATTGGAGCGCTTCGGATTGTATTTCTGCGCCACTGCGATGCGGCGCACGGTCTTGCCGCCGAGTTGCGCGTCCTCGACGGGAATCACCGGTGCGGCCGCCTTCATGTGGGTGAAAAATTTCCGCTGCTCGAGCGTGACCCACTTCTCCGGCAATGCGCAGAGCCGCGCGCTCACGTCGTTCAACCCGGCTACGCTGGGCGTGTCGTTGATCACCTCATACCAGTAGGTCTCCACCGCCTGGGTGGGATCGAGCACAATGCGCCCTTCTGCGTCCTTGCGGAAACGGGTCTCGAAGTATTTCAAGACGGAGGTTGCCATCGGCAGCAGGCGTTTTTCCAGAAACGCCCTGTCGCCGGTGTGTTCGTAGTAATCGAGCATCAACGCCACCACTTCGAGGCCCTGGTTCCAGGCGAAGCGCCAATACATGCAGTCCACGTCCTTCGGTTGTTTGCCTTGGCGGTCCCAGCCGTAATCGCGGTTGGCGTAGGTGCCCCAAACGGTCATGGTTTCGGCGAAATAACAGCCCTCGACATTGTGATAGAGCTTCGCCCTGGCCTCGGCGAAGGGGCGGATGCGCTCGAAGGTGTCGAAGAGCGGCATCATCAGGTCGAAGTCTCCGGCGGCCTGCATCGCGTGATAGGGCATCCGGACATTCTGCCACCAATGGCAGTCACCCCAGCGGCGCCAGTCGGGATTGCCGTCCTTGCCGAGCGGCTTCGGCTCGACGGTGAAGATGCTGCCGTTGAATTTGATCGGAAAAACCGAGCGTCCGGCGCAAGCCTGCATGTAACGCTGGAGCGTGTGCGCCTTGCCGACCGTCATGCTGGCGATTTCGGGCGATACCTTTTCCTGTCCGAGGAAAAGCCCGTGGCGGGTGGTCCCGGTGGGTGAAAGCGCGGAGTCAACTTGTGCGACCGGCTTGCCATCCAGATAGATCGCCATGCCCGCGAGTTTCGGATCGAAGGTGGCGGCGACATGCTGCCACTGGCCCGGCTTTAGGGCCGCCGGCGACAGCAAGGTGGTGCTGCCGACGATCAGGCGGAGCTTGCCACCCGGTTGGATGTCGAACAGAAAGCCGTCGTCCGCGCCCGCGGTGACCTTGTCAACGATGCGCGCGGCGACAGCCGAGTCCGGTTTGATCCATCCTTCCAGGCTGAGGCCTTTCTTGAAATCCGATGCCGCGGGTGTTGCTGGTGCCTTGGTCTGCGGCTCGGACTTCGCCAGAGCGGCGATCTCTCCAGGGGAAAGCACACGGTCCAACACGCGAAAGCCGCCGATCGATCCGTGGAAACGATTTCCACCCGCCGAATCAACGCCGAAGCGGACGGGGTGGGAGTTTGGCGGCACGCCGAAACCGGCACCGGTATCGCAACTGACCCATGAGCGGTCCCAAAATGCATTCCAGTATGCGACCGTCCGGGCGAGGGCGGCTTTTCCATCCTCCGCACGGTTGGCGATGTCTGCTGCGGAAGCCAGCCACGCATCGGCGGTCGGCGTTTGTTCGCTCGGGCTGGCAACGCGCAGATGGAACGCCTTGACCGGCTGTGGCGTGGCGAGTGTGCGGTTGTCGGTCGACTGGAATCCGGCGGCGGTGACCCAGCCGCCGAAGGTGCGGTGCAGCAATGGGTCCTTCAGAGTCCCGCGGATCGGCTCCAGCGATTGCACCCGGACGGTTTCCTCGAAGGCGAAGGAGTTCTCGTTGCGGTGGTACCAAGCCACGGAATCCGCGCCGGCCTTGGGAAACACGTCGGCCGACTGCACGAGCTTGTGCGGGCCCTTCGCAAGCGTCCATGCCGACTCGCCGGGCACGTTCTGCGGCTCCGTGCGCCAGCTTTCCACTTTGGCGGTGACGGTGAGAGGTAGGCTGGATTCGCCGAGCAGATGGATCACCGGCGCAGCGGAATCGACAAACACCCTGAGTTTCGCTTCCTTGCCCGCGGGGCCGGCGGTGATTTCGGCCACTCCTTCGCGGAGCTTCAGTTCATGCCGGAATGGCGCGCCGGTGGAGAACGGATTGGGCGAAAGCGAAACCCGGAGCTGGCCGACCTTGCAGAGTTGGGAAACCTCGCTCAACGAATCGTTGCGGCCAAGATAGAACAGCAAATCGCCGTTTTCCTCGACCCACAGGTTGATGCCGAGTTCTCCATTGCCGAGCGGCATCGAGTCCGCCGAAGATTTTCCGGGCGTGGTCCACACGACGTTGTGGGCCTCGATCAGATGGGGTGCGGCCGGGCTGGCGAGCGTGAGTGCCACGGTGAGCACGGACAGGGCGAGGCGTTTTGCGGAGGCGGAAAGGGGATTCATGAATTTGGATGAAATGGCCCAAGACAGGCAGATGACGTGGCTGACGGGGCGGATGTTTCAGCCGGATCGGCGCGTCGGCAGACCGCTGATCACGGTCCGGAGTTATTCACAAGTAGTTCGCCGCCTGCCAAGATTGACGTGCCGGGGGCCAGCCTGCCATTCTTCCGCTCCCTTATGGCCGTCGAAACACCCACCGCACCCTCCTTTCCGAAAACCGCGTCGCTGCAACAAGGGGCGACGACCGTGGACGATGTGACCCGCGCGTTGCCGCATGCGCTGGGGCCGGAGAAAAGCTTGCTCTCCTCGATGTTGCAGGACCCGCAGGAATACATCGGCGTGGCGATCGAGGAAAAACTCACCAAGGAGCATTTTTATCTGCCCGCTCACTCGACGCTTTTCGGTTTTCTCGTCGAGTTGTTCGAGGGCGGGCAGGAGTTCGAGCTGGTTTCGTTGGTGCAGCGTCTTCTCGACCGCGGCCTTCTCGATCGCGTGGGCGGCCCGGCGGCATTGACGGATCTCTACACGTATGCGCCGAGTCCCGGGCATTTCCGGCACCACCTCCAGCATGTGAAGGACAAGTACGTCCTGCGCTCGATCATCCAGAACTCCAACGAAGCCATCGCCCAAGCCTACGATGCCCCGGACGAGGTCGCCGCGCTGCTGGACTCCGTGGAGGCGAAGATCCTCGCCATCCGCGAGGGGGCGGAAACCAACAAGGCTCCCACCATCAAGCAATCTGTGGAGGAGGTGTTCGAGCAGTTCCAGAAGCAGCTCGCCGGGGAGAAGGGAGCCAAGGGGATCTCCACCGGATTCGAGGAGCTGGACCGCATGTGCGGCGGCCTCAAGCCCGGAGAAATGTTCGTCATCGCCGCACGCCCCTCGATGGGAAAGACCTCGTTCATGATGAACATCGCCGAGCACGTCTGCATGGACCTCGGCAAGCCGAGCATGGTGTTTTCCTGCGAAATGAGTGCCTTCCAAATCGTGCAGCGCCTGGTCTTCTCGCGTGCGAAATTCGCCCTCAGCCAGCTCTCACGGGGCTACACGCCCAACAAGGGGGACCTCCAGCGCATCCAGCGCGCCTGCATGGAGACCGCCACCGCGAAGCTCTTCATCGACGACACGCCCGGCATCTCGATCAACGAGCTCCGCGCCAAGGCCCGCCGGAAAAAACGCGACGAGGACATCCAGTTCATCGCCATCGACTACCTGCAACTCATGAAATCCCGCACCAAGCAGGCGGAGAACTCGCGTGAGCGCGAGATCGCGGAAATCTCTGCGGGCATCAAGGGACTGGCCAAGGAACTCGGCATCCCCATCGTCATCCTCGCCCAGCTCAACCGCGGCCCGGAAAGCCGCACCGGCAAAAGCCTCGGCGTCCCACGCATGTCCGACCTCCGCGAATCCGGCTCCATCGAACAGGACGCGGACATGGTGGGTCTGCTCTATCGGACGGCCTACTATGCGGAAAACGCCGAGGAAAAGGAGGCCGAGGCCGGCAAGGCGGAACTGGTGCTCGCCAAGAACCGGAACGGCGAGACCGGACACATCCCGCTCACCTTCATCGCCGAGCTCATGCGCTTCGAGACCGGCCCGCCGGCCCGCGAGTCCGAGTAGCCGCAATCGCGGTCCAGCCGGGTATCCAGCCGCGATTCATCATTCTTCGGTCCGAGCGCCTCCATATCCCCGGGGTGACCTGGCGGGGTCCTCGTGTGAGCTGCGGGATGGCTGCCCCGGACATCCATGTTTGCGGCTCGGTCTGCAGCGAACCCCTGTGACTCATCTGTGGATTTCCCCGGCCGAGGAGCGCACTCCTAATCCCTTCTGCAAATTGATAAATGTTCGCGAACAAACCTATCCAGAAAAATAATAGGCATATTTTGATTTGCGCGCCATCCCATGGACCGCCTCGGAGGTGGCGTTTTGTCGCATGGATGGGGAGTCCAGAGCCAAATGGTGCTTCGCTCCGTCACGCATCCGTCTCTCAAAAGAAGTCGACATGGAGGATTCCCAGTCAATTCTCCGGAAGCTTGCTCAAACGATTTAACTCTGGCGGATTGTCTGCAGAGCGGAAAGTCGAATGAGCGGTGATTCCACTACCCCCTAACCCCATGAAAAGCATCACCACGCTTGAGCTCTATCCGTGCCCCAAAGGCCCGGACCGCCCCCAACACCCCCTCCGGAGCCATGTTGCACCGGCGGCATCACTGTCGAGTCGTTCGCCATTGCTGCGGACCATCCATCGACTGCTGTTCACCCTCCTGCTCTGCATCCTGCCCTATGCGGCGGAGGCGAGCCACTTCCGCTACGCCAACCTGAACTACG
>Ga0114938_1000705_pt1 | contig 24406 bp, 17 predicted proteins | sample AshMeaBigSpring_FD_88675 | JGI IMG/M metagenome (GOLD analysis project Ga0114938, IMG submission 88675) | Groundwater microbial communities from Big Spring, Nevada to study Microbial Dark Matter (Phase II) - Ash Meadows Big Spring | ecosystem: Environmental > Aquatic > Deep subsurface >...
GATACATTTCATTTGAAAATTGCAATCGCAGATGGGGGTGATGGTGTTTATGATTCTGGAGTGTTTTTACAAAGAGGGAGTTTGTCTAGCTATGGTATAAGCCTTGGCAGTACAACCAATTCGATCTTAGGATATCAGAATGCAGTGGAAGAATGTGTTGATGGCATTATATATTTTACTCGCTATCCTGTAACTGCAGATACTTCTGTGGTACATTTTGTAATAGAAGGTAGCGCCATTATGGGTACAGACTATCTTGCGATACCTGATAGTGTTACTTTTTATCCAAATGACACAACCGTGTCTATAATGATAGATGCTATACAAGATAATATACTAGAATCAGCAGAAACAATTACAATATCAGTCTTTGGTGGTTGTGGATCTATACCATTAGATAGCATTACCATGAATATCGTTGATTTTTTACCTTCTTCTCAGATACTTACTCCCGATCAAATTATATGTCCTGACGAAGATATACCTATAGTAACAGGAGGCGTAGGCATAGGGTATTCATGGTCCCCTAGTTCCTCATTGAGTTGTTATGACTGTCCTAATCCTATTGCATCTCCCGAATATACTACATTATACCATATTACATTTACAGATACTACAAGTTGCCCAGTTATAGATTCTATTTTAATAACTGTATCAGAGCCTATAGCTAATGCAGGACCCGATGTTGCATTTTGTCCTGGTGCTTTTGATACTATAGGTGCTGCTGCTTTACCTGGCTATACTTATTCTTGGTCTCCTAGCACGGGATTATCTTCCACTACTGCCCCTAATCCTATGGTAATTATAAACAATACAGGCTCTACAGATATCCAGACCACTTACATACTTACTATCACTAATATAGATGGTTGTACTGAAAATGATACTACTGTAGTTACCACCTATCATACTCCTTATGTAGATGCTGGTAATAGTGTGGAGATCGCTATAGGCGATAATTATACTATGCACACAACTGTAGAGGATCCTGCAACTAATATCTATCATTGGCAGCCCTATGAGTCTAATAATATGAATAACTATACAATACAAAATCCTACAGTAAGCCCTACAGTAAGCACTACTTATACATTCATTGTGTTGGATGACGAAGGATGTATCGGATCAGATACAGTTACAGTAAGAGTTTTCATACCACCATTTATTGCTGTTCCTAATGGATTTAGTCCTAATGGAGATAGGCAGAATGATATACTCAAAGTATGGTATTATGGTATTACTGAGATTACTAGTTTTAAGATTTTTAATAGATGGGGAGAGGAAGTATATAGTATAAATAATGTCTCTCTCAATCCTACTCCTCCTGTATATAATTCTTCAAGTAATATTGCACCTGATATAGAATGGGATGGAAAATACAAAGGGATCTTACAGCCTCTTGGGACTTTTGTTTATGTGGTAAGAGCAAAAGATTATAATAATGCTGACGTACAATATACAGGAAATATCACTATTGTTCATTAATCAATTTATATTTATAAAAACCCATATAATGAAAAGATTTTTTTTAAGTTTAATTTGTCTCAGTACATGTTTTTACAGCAAAGGACAGGATATTCATTTTACACAGTTTTATCATGCCCCTCTATTGCTCAATCCTGCTATTACAGGATTGTATGATGGTGATATACGTGGAGGCTTAAATTATCGTACTCAATGGACAGGATTTACAAAAGGCTTTAATACCTATTCTTTCTTCATAGATGCCCCATTAAAATATTTGAAAGCAGGTAAAAATAATGTACTTTCTATAGGTTTAGCATTGACTAATGATAAAAGTGGCGATGCAGTCTTAAATAATTTTAAGATTGATATACCTATTTCATTTCAACTTGGATTAGCGGGTGGTGATCATATCCTAAGTATCGGTGTCCAGCCCAATTATTTTATACGTAGAATTGATGAGAGTGCCATCAATTTTGGCAATCAATTTGACTATGATATTCAAGATTTTAATGGAAATCTATTTAGCGGTGAGGTATTTAATAGCAGTTCTTTTAGAGCATTTGACATGAATGCAGGCCTCGCATATAAAGGCAACCCACGTAGGTATATAAACTATACTATAGGTGTCGCAATAAATCATCTTTTATCACCCAAAGAAACATTTCTAAGTGACAATAATATATTGCCAATGCGTATTACAGCACATGCTACAGCAGATTTAGGATTGGGCAAAAATCAAAAATTCCATATTATGCCTTTATTTTTATATATGAAACAGGCCAAAGCCAAGGAGATGACACGGGGTCTATTATTCGGATACCATCTCAATCCTTTGTCGCCGGATGATATAGAAATATTTGCTGGGGTAAGTGAGAGATTAAAAGATGCAATACATTTTATTATAGGTGGTGATTGGAATGGGATTCGTTTAGGTATGAGTTATGATTATAATACAAGCGATCTCAAATTAGCTAGTAAAGGATTTGGGGCTATAGAAGTTTCATTGATGTATATTAAAAAAATTAAGAAAGCAATTCCTCCCAAAACTATCATGCCTTGTATTCGATTCTATTAATATTCATTTTTATATAAAAGGTAGAAAAATAAAGTACACACATTTAAAATAAATTATTCAATATGAAATATATATTAATTTTTGCATTAACCTTTATTGGTCCATTTCAATGTATAGCTGGTGGAGGGAAAAGTGGTAACAATTTGCGTACTGCAGATGAGCTTTTTGCTATAGGCCGTTATTATGATGCTATTACTTATTACACAAAAGCCGCAGAAGCAGATCCAAAAAGTAGCTATGTAGTGAGCCGACTTGCAGAATCTTATTACCTTGCTAGAGACTATGTCCATGCAGAGACTTATTATAGTAAATTATATGAAATGGATGCCGCCAACTATAAAAAAGCTCTATACTGGAAAGGCATAATGATGAAAATGAATGGTAAATATGACGAAGCAAAAAAAGTGTTGGATGAGTTCCAAAAATCTATAAAAGGTAGTGACGCACAAGATTGGAAGCGTAAAGCAAAAACCGAAAAAGAAGGTTGTGATCTAGCCAAAAACCTATTAGCCAAACCCCTAAATTGTACCATTGACCATTTAGATAAAAGTATCAATTCTTATTATACCGAATATGCGCCTAAGCCACTCGGATCAAATGAAATTTTATTTTCATCTATGAGAGCAGATGAAGATATTGTATTAGATTTTGATGGCCCCAATAATGTATTCGCTCAATTATATATTGCTAATAAAGTAAATGATAAAATAAATAATGAATGGCACCATGCCAAGACTATGACCGGACCTTTCAATACCAGTAATGCACACATTGGCGATGCTTGTTATAGTACTGATAGAAAGCGATTTTATTTTACACGATGTGAAGTAAATGATGATGGTATCATGATATGTTCTATATATATGAGTGAAAAGAAAAATAATGAATGGAAATCACCCAAAAAACTAGGCGAAGAAGTAAATGCAAATGGTGTCAGTAGCACTTCACCGTCTGTAGCTATAGTAAAGGGAGGCACAGAAATTTTATATTTTGTAACAGAAGGACGCACAGGAGGCGTAGGCGGTAAAGACATTTGGTTTGTAAGCATTGATAAATTTGGCAACCTTAAAAACCCCACTAATTGTGGACGTAAAGTCAATACAGAAGGTGATGAGATTACTCCTTTTTATGACACCAAGGCTTCTGCACTTTTCTTTTCTAGCAATGGCCACCCTGGTGTGGGAGGCTTTGATATTTTTATTGCAAAAGGTAATTCAAAAAAATTTGCCGATGCAGTCAATATTGGCATGCCTATAAATAGTTCTGTAGATGATATGTATTATGTTACGGATAGACTGGGGGATGGCTATTTTGTATCGAATCGGAAGGGAATTTATGGATTAAAAGGAGAGACTTGTTGTGATGATATATTTGCATTTACTTATCCCAAACCTATTCGTATTGCCGTAGAAGGTTATGTAGTAGAAAGTATTGACAACGATAAATACTATTCCAATGGAGGTGCCACAGTATCCTTATGGAGTTTAGATGGAGAAACAAAAGAAGAAGCTATCATAGCTTATGATACACTCACAGCCAAGCGACAATATTATTTTGATATATTCCCTAATATGGCGTATAAACTCAGTGCATCTAAAGATGGTTACCTCACAGGGTTTACTACTTTATCCACTTTGGGACTAAAAGCAAGTGATACCTTGCAAGCCGATATTACTATTATTAAAATTATACAAAATAAATCTATCGTTATCAAAGATATATATTATGATTTTGATAAAGCAACTTTGCGACCGGAATCCCAAATAGGTCTTGATTCTGTTTTATTGTTTTTAAATGAAAATCCTGATATCATAGTCGAACTGAGCGCACATACTGATAGCAAAGGTAGTGATGCGTATAATTTAGACTTATCGCAACGCCGTGCACAAAGCGTAGTAGATTATTTATTGATCGCAGGTATTGATTCTACTCGATTGGTAGCTAAAGGATATGGCGAAACTCGCCCAGTAGCATTAAATGAAAACTCTGATGGTACTGACAATCCTGATGGACGACAGCAAAACAGACGCACCGAATTGACTATAATAGGACAAGTCAAAGGAGTAAATATTAACTATGAAAGTAACCGCACTAAATATGTAAGCATAGAAGATAAAGCAAAGGCAATAGCCGATAGTGTAGCTATTACAAAAAAAACTATACAAGATGCAATCAAAAAAGCTGAAGAAGAAGCTGCAAAAAAAGCTGAAGAAGAGACAGCAAAAAAAGCTGAAGAAGATGCAACTAAGACAAAAATTGTAATTAATGATAAACCAAAAGATAAGGATAAGAAAACTCAGAAAGAAATAAATACACCATGTACGCTTTATGAACCACTACTTGATAAGAACGGCCTACAAGTAATAGAGCGTCACCGCACTTTATTTGTGAAAAATATAACTATAAAAGAAGATCCGAGTACAGATTGTAAAAACTATATACCATTGATGGATGCCAGTGGTAAACAACGCAAAGAAAAAAGTAAATTGCTTTGGTATCGTTGGGAAGAAGGTATCAAAGCTGATTCAGTATTAGCAATAGAATTGGCCGAGAAAAAACTCCAGGAAGAAAGAGATAAAATCAAAGACTTACCTACAGATGATATACCTAAAAACAAAGATGTAAATATAAATCAAGCCAAAACAGAAACACCACAAGCGGAACCATGCAAGGATTATAAACCATTTAAAAATGATGATGGATCACAGAAATTTAAAGATGGAATAGGATTATTTTATCTAGACATACCAGCTGGAGCTAAAGCATCTAAATCACCTGATTGCAGCAACTATAAAAAAGTAATGTCCAAAGATGGTAAGGTACATCTTAAAATAGGAGATAAAGCCCTTTACTCTAATGAAAATATAAAAGAAGGAACTTCTATTAACTCTGGCAGTATAGCTGTGGGGTCATCATCACCTTGTAAAGATTTCAGCATCGTAAAAGGACCTGATGGCAACCAAATTATCAAGGATGGTACCAAAGCATTATTCATCAAAAATATAGCTCCCGGTGTTAGTCCAGATAAAAGCGCTGATTGTAGTACATTCAAACCTTTGATGGCCAAAGACGGGAAAACTCAGATAAAAAACCCTGAAGGTAAATTATTGTATTATAAAGAAATAGCTGGAAGTAGTAGTACTAGCGGTGGACCAAATATAGGAGCTAAGAATCCATGTGATAATATGGAATCTTATCTTGATGCTAATGGTGCTCAAATCAAAATAGATGGAAAATCAGTCTATTTAGGACCCAGCGGATGCAAAGACTTTACCCCCATACTAGAGCCTGACGGCAAAACACAAAAGAAAACACCCGATGGTAAATTGATGTTTTTTTAAAAAATATGGTGCAGCTTTATTGCACTTAATTGGAAACCTTAAAACCCAAAACCAATCCCTATTGTAAAATGGGGATTTTTTTTGGCACATAAATTGACCATACATAATAAATAAATTTAAAAATTATAAAAAAATGAAAAAAATTATCTTAGGCATTTTAATCTGCACTATAGTAAGTGCCAATGCCATCGCACAATCTACGATCTCGAATGAAACCCCAAAGAAATCAGTAAAACCTGCCAAAACAGAAGTCAAAGAAAAAGAAGATGTAAAAGATAAAGCCGATGTAAAACCAGCAGGCAAACCAGCTCACCCTAGCAAAGGTGAAATTAAACCTACTACAGAAGTGAAACCAACACAAGAAAATTCAGGTAATACTATAAAACCAGGCAAAGGAAAAAACAAAATCAAGCGGGGCAATAATGGTAATCACTATGGTCAAATAAAGAATGCCGACAAACCAAATGAAGCATCTAAATTAAAAGAGAAAAATGCTGAAAAAGGCAATATGGATAAAGCTGATAATGAAAGCGAAAAAAACAAAGCAGAGGCTATACGTGAAAGCGAAAAAAACAAAGCAGAGGCAATACGTGAAAGCGAAAAAAACAAAGCTGAGGGAAAACCAGAAGGCAAACCAAATCACTCTAGTCAAGGTGAAGTTAAACCTTCTGTAACAGTGAAACCAACACAAGAAAATTCAGATAATACTATAAAAGCAGGCAAAAGAAAAAACAAAATTAAACCTGGCAATAATGACAAAAAAGAAATAAAACATAATCAAGACTAGTATAAATCAAAATATTATTTTTACACTAAAACAGCTGCAATAATGGCAGCTGTTTTTTTTTGATAAAATTTTTTTGTTATCATTAGTACTTTGATAAATTCATAAATTGAAAAATCCTATACAAATAATGTACAATTAATTCATAAATATTTTTCACAAATCACACTCTTATATCAATTAGTAAGCAAAATTTTTTATAATTAAAATATGTGTTTTATATTAAATAAAATAATAAGAGCGTTATATACGTATAGGTCCGTAATCAATCCTCTACTATATCGTAATAGAAATGCACTTGGTCAAATACTACATATTCGGCATTTACTTTAAGACGTAATTTCATGGGCGTAGTATTTACTGTGATCCAATGATCTCTCTTACCATCATAAAATTTTATTGGCATTTCAAAATTTTTTTCAGCACACTCCCAATAGCAATTTAGTAGTGTATTGCGTCCTTCTTTGCTCCATTTTACATGTAATTTGGGTAATTTTGCATGGCGTAAGTATTGATTAAATATAGGGGTATAATCTTTTCCAGTATGTGTATGTATCAAATCAATAAAGTCTTGTGTAGAAGCATGACGTGGCACATTGGTTGTAGCAAAATCATATATTATACGCCACCATACGGAATCATTATTAAGCACATGACGTAGCGTGTTCAGAAATAATGACCCTTTAAAATATTGATCACCCGTGGGCTGTGCATTGACACCAAAATCTTCAATAATAGCTCGATCATTCAGTACCTTAGTTTGCTGATTTTTATAATAATTCATAGCTACTTCATATCCATATAGTTCTTCTACATAGACTCCCTCGCTATATGTACAAAATCCTTCGTGTATCCACATCTCAGCAGCATCATACATACTTACTGCATTGCCCCAATACTCATGCCCGCTCTCATGAATTATGATATAATCAAAATCTAGGTTTTGTCCACTCATATCCATACCCAGATATCCTTTTTTATAATTATTACCATAAGCTATACAGCTTTGATGTTCCATACCTAGGTAAGGTGTTTCTACTAGTTTATAACCATCCTTCCAAAACGGAAATCGACCCAATCTTTTTTCAAATGCTGCCAGCATAGGTTTTACTTGTTGAAACCACTCTTTGGATTTCTCAAGATTTTCTGGCAATACATAATAATCTAAGGTAAGCGTATCCCCAGCACTAAGGTATATATCCTGCCAATGTTCATAAGCAGTTATATTCAATGCAACTCCATAATTATTAATAGGATAATTTACTTTCCAAATAAATGTCGATGTGTTTTCTATATGTTGTGTATTTATAAGCCTACCATTACTTACATTCATTAGCCCTCGAGGTACAGTGCAGCTTATCAGCATACTATCTGGCTCGTCACTTAAATGATCTTTACATGGCCACCATAGGCTAGCTCCTATCCCTTGTACGCTAGTGGCAATAAAATCCGCATTGCTCTTAGTTTTCTTAAATGTAAAACCTCCGTCCCATGGAGCCATTTTAGCAATTATTGGATTGCCATGATAATAAATAGTTATGGCAATTAGTTTTTTACTTTTAATTGCTTCATTTAGATAAACAAAAGTGGCGTTGCCTTCTCTTATATATTTTTGTTTTTGGGCATTATATACAATACTGTCTATAGTTAAATTATCGAACAAATCTATTTGTATAGTATCTGTACGATGTAGGGTGAGCAGTAATATTTCATTGCTACCGCTGATATATTTTTTTTCGGGCCATACAGATACTTTTAGGTCATAGTGTTTTACATCATAATCTCTATAGTGATTCAGGCTTCCTCTGAGGCTATCTTGTCTAGTATATTGAGCCATAAGTGGTTGATAAAGCGATAGGATTAGTATTATATTTATATATATAGTGTATAATTTCATCTGCTGTATATTATTTTTTAATAAAATATTAGGGATAAAATGTAATTTCTATTAAATTTACAAATTAAATAATAGAATTATATGCCAAAATAAAGAATTACATAATAATTTTTATAACTTTGTCGTTCTATTTTTTAATAAAAACTTTAAAATTAAATATTATCACATGAAAAGATTTCAACACGTATTATTTTATTTGTTATTGTTTTTAGCATTAGCTCCTTTATTGGAGGCATGTAAGAAAGGTCCAGAAGATGCTTTTCTTTCTTTTCGTAGTCGTAAGAACCGTGTGGTGGGTGAGTGGGTAGCCACAACGTATACACTCAATGATTTTGATCTTTTGGTTGATGTCGATCTTGATACACTTGTTAACCCCTTACAGATAGGGGTCATACCTCCTGCTGAATGTAGTAATGCCAGTTCTGATAAAAGATATTCTACTACTACCACTACCCTCACTCCTAGATGGATTTTTAGAAAAAATGGAACTTTTTTAAATAGTGATCAGACAGTACTAGAAGTAAGATATGATTATGAAATCGATACAGCAGCTGCATGTAAGGATTTTTCATTTATATCTAGTGATAATACTTTGTCATATAGTGGTACATGGGTATTTGGAGGGGCAGTAAAGCCATATAAAAACAAAGAACAACTCGTAATCAATAACCCTGATAACAATATTACTACTGTATGGGATATAGTGAAATGTGCTCATAAAATGATGAAATTAGAGCGTACTTTCATAGATGCAGCCAATAATAGTAAACATTATGAAATAACATTAGAACCTGATTCCGAATAAACGATATACTTTGTTATATATTAAAGGAGATGATATACTCATCTCCTTTTTTTTATTTTTTATTTAATTTCATGATTCTATCGATGTCTTTTTTATTCTCTTTAGCTTTTATTGCATTTCTTTTATCAAAACTTTTTTTGCCTTTGGCTAATGCAATTTCTATTTTTACAAATCCTCTTTCATTGATATACATACGCACAGGCACTATGGTATATCCTCTTTCTTTTACTTTACTTTGTAATTTATTTAGCTCTTTAGCATGTAAGAGTAATTTGCGCTCTCTGGTAGGTATATGATTGAGGTAGGTGCCTTTATCATACTCTGATATGTGTATATTCTTGATCCATAAAGCATTATCTTTGAATATACAGTATCCATCTTTGAGATTACATTTACCTAATTTTATACTTTTAATCTCAGTACCTGTCAATACTATACCCGCTTCATATTTCTGTAATAGGAAATATTGAAATTCTACTTCTTTATTTTTTACTTCTACTTTTATCATATAATATAAAAAAGTCCGCTCTAGAACGGACTTTACTGTAGTTGCAGGAACAGGACTCGAACCTGTGACCTTTGGGTTATGAGCCCAACGAGCTACCAACTGCTCCATCCTGCGATATGATACAAAGGTACAATAATTTTGATGAAATTCAAATATTCAATTTTTATTTGAAGTATTTAATTTACTTTTAACAAAAATTTGTACTTATTATCATTACTATAAATGAAAGAATTTTGGAGTAATTATTTTAATTTCACTAGGGCCGAGCGTAATGCCATATTAGTTTTAGCATGGATAGCTATCATCATTTCTCTAGCCCCTAGTATTATAAATCATCTATTCCCTAAAAAATATATACTCAATCAAAATGCACAAGAATGGTTAACTGCACTGGAACATGACACCATCGCTACTCAAGACAAAACGTATAATCATAGCACGTACACTAAGCATAAATATTATGATAATCAGGAAATCAATGAACATATTTTTGATAATGATAATATAATAAGACCAGTTATATTCGATCCTAACACTGCTGATCTTAATACCTTGCTGCACTTAGGATTCAAAAAATATGTGGCTGAAAACCTCATCAAATACAGAGCGACAGGCGCTAGGGTGAAACAAGCTAAGGATTTATTAAAAATATATGGTATGACCAATGAATTGTACCAAAAACTATTACCCTATATTGTTATAAAAGAGTATGTCGAAGATTATACAACCACGACTCCTTCTAGTACTTCACCCTCCCCATCGAGTAAGGCTGTTACTACAAGTAATTACAGCCGCACTCAGTATATTGTTGATATCAATACAGCTGATACTAGTGATTTCAAAAGATTACCCTATATAGGAACTAGGCTAGCTGACCGTATTGTAAAATATCGTAATAGCCTTGGAGGTTTTATTTCTGTTAGTCAATTTGCTGAAGTATATGGTATTCAAGATTCTATATTTCAAAAACTTCTTCCGCAATTGCAAATAAGTAAAATGAATGCTATCAAAAAAATAAATATCAACCTTACAACTATTGAGGAATTGAAACATCCTTATCTCAATAAAAATTTAACAAAATTAATAATAGAATACAGAAATCAACACGGTGAATATACTGACTTGGAGCAGCTCAAAGAAATAAAGCCGATGGATGCAAATACATATCAAAAAATCATTCCTTATTTATCTTTATGACATTACAAGAGAAAATTGAATCTAGCATACGAGATATACCTAATTTTCCTAGAGCTGGGATTCTATTTAAGGATCTTACGCCATTATTATTAATGCCAGATTTATGTGACGAAATGCTTTCATGTATCTTTAATAAATTTAAAACACATAAGATAGATGCAGTTGCTGGTATTGAGAGCAGAGGTTTTTTGTGGGGTACACTTCTAGCGCAGAAACTGAAAGCCCCTTTTATAATGGTGCGGAAACATGGTAAATTGCCTGCCGATACTTATATACAATCATATACTCTTGAATATGGTCAAGCTACAATTGAAATCCATAAAGATAGTATTACACCCAATATGAAAGTATTGATTCATGATGATCTATTGGCTTCTGGTGGCACAGCCACTGCTGCTGCTCAATTGATACAGCAAGCCAATGGCTTAGTAATAGGATTTTCATTTATCGTAGAGCTATTGTATCTAAAAGGAAGAGATAAACTGTATGCCTATTCTGAAAATATAGATGCATTAATAAAGTATTCATGACATTTCAATCCGGTATAAATAATGCTTTCAATTCTGTAGCTTCATTGGGTTTCATTTTGCCTGCCAATATCAACCTTAATTGTCGGCGGCGCAATGCACCATCAAAAAGCCTTATTTCGTCAATAGATTCTGGTTCTAATACCGGCACTTCGATAGGAATGCCTACTTCATTTAATGCTACAAAAGTGTAAAAGGCCTCATTACTTTTAAAACTACGCTTAGTGACATGGTTCTCAACCCATACTTCCATGTGTATTTCTATACTCGTGCGAAATGCCCTAGTAGGCTTGGCTTTAATGGTGATCACACTCCCTAGTTTGATCGGATTTTGAAAGGATACATTATCTACACTAGCTGTCACAACTTGTGCATTGGCGTGTTTTCCTGCTGCCAATGCAGAGGCTATATCCATCCAATATAGCAGTCTGCCTCCCATCAAATTACCCAATAAATTACTATCATTAGGTAATACTAATTCAGTCATTACTATAGTAGATTCGCTTGGTTTTTTCGGACTCAATATATGCATTTGATCGTAGTTATGAGGGTGCAAATTTACCATAATAATCTCAGTCTATATTAATAGAAAAAATATTATATGGGGTAAAATTAAATAGTGATTAGCTTTGTAATAATTAATAAATAAACTTATTTGAATCTTTTATTATCACGTATAGCAGATATAATAAAAGCCGACCTGCCTCAATGGATAGATGATATTTCTATACATAATGTAGCTATAGATAGCCGTCAGGAAGCTATACCCTTTCGCACGCTTTTTTTTGCTCTGATAGATAAGCGTGACGGTCATCATTATATACATGAGATGTATGACAAGGGAATTATGGCTTTTGTGATAAGTCATGATATTCAATATGATGCTTTCCCCAATGCTAGTTTTTTGAAAGTAAAAAATACATTAACTGCATTGCAATCGTTAGCATCTATGTATCGCAGCAAGTTTAAACTACCTGTGATTGGCATTACGGGTAGTAATGGTAAGACTATTGTAAAAGAATGGCTCTATCAAATGTTACATACCCACTATAAAATATGTCGTAGTCCAAAATCATTTAATTCGCAAATAGGAGTACCATTGAGTGTATTACAATTGAATGAACGACATACATTGGCTATGTTTGAAGCAGGTATATCTACTAAAGACGAAATGTCTCGTTTGCAGAAAATTATCAAACCTAATATAGGCATTTTGACTAACATAGGTGATGCACATGATAGCGGCTTTGAAAATAAACAACAAAAACTCAATGAAAAATTAAAGCTATTTACAGCCTGTCAAAAAATCATTACGAGGGATATATACATTATGTCATTATCCGATACATCTCGATTTGTACAATGGAGCTATAATAACGCAGAGAGTTGTGCTGCTTATAAATTTCAGAGAACAAAAGATAATAACCTACGTTATTGTACTTTGTATTTTCAAAATGAACAACAAGAGTTTATACTCCCCTTTCAAGATAAAGCATCGGTCGAAAATTTTCTGCATTGCTATGTATTAATGCATCAGTTGGAATTCTCTCATGATGAAATAATGGAGGCTGCAATGCATATCAGCGCTTTACCCATGCGTATGGCTATGCAAGAAGGCAATAATAACTGCACTATTATAGATGATGCATATAGTAATGATATAGCCTCTTTAAAAATAGCACTGGATTTTCACAAGCATCAGGCTATACATCAAGCACATATATTAATCTTGTCTGAAGTAGATACAAAAGAATATGAACTGGATCAGTATATAAAACATCTAATCTCTTTACTGCCTTTATATCCTTTGCAAGAAATATATTTTATAGGCACATCATTTGAAAGGTATGCCGATGATTTCAAAAATATAGATGCGTCTTTATATTATATACCAGATATCGTACAACTCCGATATAGATTATTGCAGCAAGCTTTCAGCGATACTTGTATATTGATCAAAGGAGCTCGTGTTTTTCAATTAGAGACTATAGTGGATATGCTCATAAAAAAAACACATCAAACCCATCTTGAAATAAATCTCAATGCACTCACCCATAATCTCAATATATATCGTAGTAAACTACGACCTACTACACGTATGATGGTTATGGTCAAGGCCTTATCATATGGTAGTGGAGGATATGAGATAGCATCATTACTGCAAAACCAACAAGTAGATTACCTTGCTGTAGCATACGCTGATGAAGGAATAGAACTCCGACAGCAAGGTATACAATTACCTATCATGGTGATGAATGTAGATGAAGAATCAATGGCACAAGTTATCGCTTATAATCTAGAACCTGAGATATATTCTTTCACACAATTACAATTGTTTGGGGAATATGTTTCTCAACGTAATGAGCTGGCTTATCCAATACATATCAAATTAGATACCGGTATGCATCGTTTAGGATTTATACAGGAAGAATTAATACAATTATGTATATATCTTCAATCATATCCTTATGTAAAAATAGCGAGTGTATTCTCTCACCTTGCTGCAAGTGATGAAGCTAATCATGATGATTTCACACATCTACAAATAAAAAAATTTATACAACTATCACAATATATTTCGCAAAATATATCTTATCAATTTATACGACATATACTCAACTCTGCTGGTATCACTCGTCATAATGATGCACAATATGAGATGGTAAGGCTTGGTATAGGTTTATACGGGGTAGACCCATCGCCTGCTATGCAATCCTCGCTCGAAGTAGTAAGTCAATTGAAAACATATATCTTGCAAACCAAAGAAGTAGCACAAGGACATACTATAGGTTACAGCCGCAAAGGAGTTGTGACCACATCTATGCGTATCGCTATTGTAGCGATAGGTTATGCTGATGGACTGCCTCGTGTATTATCCAATGGAAAAGGCCAAATGTTAATTCACGGACAACTTGCTCCTATTGTTGGGAATATTTGTATGGATATGACTATGTTAGATATTACAGCAATACCTGAAGCGAAGGCCGGGGACGAAGTGCTCGTTTTTGGCCATTTACCTACTGTAAGTCAGGTAGCTATACAAGCCAATACAATAGCTTATGAAATCCTCACAGGAATCTCATCTAGAGTGAAAAGAGTCTATATAAGTTAGTCTTTGTTTTTTTTCTCAGATTGTATATTGTTGTAGTACCCATCAGTAGTAATGGAAATATAGGCATCCGAAATCTAGCATAAGCAGTGATACCACTCATAGCTGCAAAATATCCTACTATAAGCAAAATAAATAATCTAAATAGCCAATGCATATCACCGTATAGTATCCATAGCAAAAAAAGTATGGTCAGAACTATGCTTGCTATAGTAGTCAAAAATAATAAAATGAAAACAATAGGGTTTATGTTTTTGAAATAATTAAATATACCTTCAATTCCTTTTGTTTTGTATAAATGAATGAACCCTTCTTGTTGCTGGTCATTCATAGGTATAAAGTGCATCATATCAGTACGCCCTGGATCAATAAAAAAATTGATCATTCCTTTGATTTGATATATCATAAACTGTTTTTTATATGTATTGATGATAGCATAGCATTGATTTAATAGATACGCATCACTAGTCTTAAAGTCATGCAATTGAGCGGCTTGAGCCTGTAAAGTATATCGTACGCTATCAGCAGCTATGATTCCTTTCTCATTTTGTATCAAAGCATATACAGGACAAGTAAGGAGATAAAAGCTTTTAATAGAACTAAAATGAAAGTACCCGGTATGATAATAATTACGTGTACTCCACCCTAGAGCGGTTATACCTAGTAAGCTGGACCATGCTATTACTTTCCAGTCAGGAAGTAATTTCCAATATATAATGGCAGAAAAAATAAACATGGGTAACCAGAAATATATTAGCACAGGCTTGATCAATAGCGTAATAGATAATAAACAATTGGCATATGCCCAATACTTTATTTTTTTTTGCAGTATAAATTGTAATATACAATATATAGAAGTAATGAGTACTACTTGCATTAATGCCTCACTCATTACCATTTGATGTAAAATAAATTGACTTGGAAATAATACTAGAAAAAGTAGCCAGACTTTTGAATTAATCTTTTCACTTGCTTGTGTCAATTGATAAGCTATATATAAACTGATGATACATAATAAAGTCTGAATAAATAATAGAAAGCGGATATGTTGTGAAATGAAATTAACGATAGCAATAAATACTGAATAACCCGGTGGACGTAGCGTATAGTAGGATGGATTTAATGGTTTTTGATATGCATCACAATAGGAAGTATAATGCTGACTTATATTATGAGCTTGGTAAGTATATTCTGTGCTATCAGCCGTATGAGGCTCACCATATAGTACACCGAGTATAAAGTATATAAATGAAAGGACTATTATCGTTAATAATATCAAACGATGGGTTCCTTTGTTTTTCATTTAGTATCTATTATTGGTATGGGGAAATCTCAGTTGCCGGCTTTATATCTCTTACATTTAGCTGATAGGCTGCCACACCATTCCATTCATTCTCTTCTATAGAGAAACATAGATGGAAAGGCTTACTATCAGTGATTAAGTCGATACTATTGCCCATACCGAAAGCGATACAATTAAATATCTGATTGCTACTTTGGTCTTTTACAAAGAAACGTAAATGATTCTCACCAACTATATTTATTTTTCCATGAGCGATCACATGCTTCACTACAAATACGGGTTTCATATTACAAGGTCCAAAGGGAGCAAATTGTTTTAAAACATTATAAAAAGAAGTATTTATATTATTTAATGATATTTCCGAATCAATTTCTATCTCAGGGGTCATCATACTTTCTTCCATTGTATTACTTACTATCTCTTCAAATCGCTTTATAAATATGGGTATATTTTCAGTTTTTAAAGATAGACCAGCGGCGTATTTATGACCGCCAAATTGTTCTAATAATTCACTACAAGACTCAATGGCTGTATATATATCAAACCCCATCACCGAACGAGCACTACCATTGGCTATACTATTATCGCCAGACAGTACTATAGTAGGTCTATAATATTTGTCAATTAGTCTAGAAGCTACTATGCCTAAGACTCCTTTATGCCAATGAGGCTGATATAACACAGTAGATTTTTTTTGTATTGCGGTAGGATCATTATCTATTAATGCTATGGCTTCCTCTGTAATACCACTATCTAATGTGCGACGCTCTGTATTGTCAAGTTGTAGATCAGCAGCCATAACAATTGCTATATCATATGTCTCAGCCAATAACAGTTTTACTGCTTTACTGCCATGTCCTATGCGTCCTGCAGCATTGATACGAGGTCCTAATGTGAATACTATACTAGAGATAGTGACTTCTCCTTTCAGTCCGGATTGATCTATTAATGCTTTGAGACCACAGCTTGGGTTTGCATTGAGCTGTAGCAAACCATAGTAAGCCAATGTCCTGTTTTCATCGTCAATCGGAACTATATCAGCTGCAATACTTACAGCTACTAAGTCAATGAACCGAATGTATCGTTCTGGTGCAATATTTTGTTTTTGTGCAAATCCTTGTACCAGCTTGAATCCAATACCGCAACCACTTAATTCCTTAAATGGATAATGACAATCTAATTGCTTAGGATCCAGTATTGCTACTGCAGGAGGAAGCTCATCACCCGGCAGGTGATGGTCACAGATGATAAAGTCCACTCCTAGTGATTTAGCATAAGCAACTTTTTCTATAGATTTAATACCACAATCTAATGCAATGATTAATGTATAGTTATTTTCTTTGGCCCAATCTACACCTATAATTGAAATTCCATAACCCTCAGCGTATCTATCAGGTATATAAAAATCTATTTTCTGATAGATTTGTTCGAAAAATGAATACACCAATGCAACCGCTGTGGTACCATCCACGTCATAATCACCGTAGATTAATATTTTTTCACCTTGGCTTATGGCTTGCTCTATACGAGTAATCGCTTTGTCCATTCCTTTCATGAGGAAAGGATCATGTAAATTGTCTAAAGAAGGACGAAAAAATTTTTTTGCAGCATCATAGGAATTGATTCCACGATGCACCATCAGTTCGCATAATATAGGATTGACTTTAAGTACATCGTTTAGATGGTTTACAATTTGGTTTTCCGCACGCTTCAAGACCCATCGCTTCTGTAGCATTATATTTATTTTTAATTATTATTGACATGTTGGACTTAATATTTATATAATAAAAATACAAACTTTTATAGTAATGGTATTGAGTTAAATAATATTTTGTTTACTTTAAGTAGGTAAAACTACAATAAATTCTTTAGAATATTTAGTTATGTGTCAAGTTTTTATATAAATATTTAATTTATTAAGCAAAAATTTTGATAAAATTATTGTATTTTTACCTAGAAACCCAATACTATGAATAAATTTATATTATTTATATTAGTCACGTTTTTTATTGCAAAAGTATCTATTGCTCAATTTCCTGAGCAAGATTGCTTTGGGACTATTTCTATCTGTCAGGGTCATTATGAGCAATTAGTCTCTTATGAGGGCTATGGTGAGGAGTTTGAAATTGGTGAAGGATCCTTATTGGGCGAAGCTGCCTCTTGTGGCACACATGAACAGTATTCAGTATGGTATTCATTTTCAGTTTCCACAGCAGGCACATTTGAGTTTATTTTAGATAATTATCCTGGTACTGCTGATACTGATTATGATTTTGTAGTATATGATATCACAGATGTAGGCTGTGATGGTATTTGGGAGGGTACCGCAGTGGAGGTATCATGTGATTATACTGGTACTGCTGATTCTACAGGTATATTTGGAGATGGTACACTTACTGCGTTTGAGCCAGCCTTAAATGTAGAAGTAGGTCATACGTATGTAATCATGATTGATCATTATTCATTAACATCTATAGGATATACCATTGACTTTATGGGTAGCACTGTACTAGAAAATTCGGATAGCCCGGCACAGTTATTAGGGGCCATAACACCAATTACATGTAGTAATACAGATACAATACGGATCATATTTTCTGAACCTATTTTATGTGATAGCATAGCCTTAGATGGTTCAGACTTTATCATTACAGGACCATCCCTTGTTACAGTAATAGGATACTCTAATATCAATTGCGAAGCAGGGGGATCATTTGCTACTTATATTGATTTAGTGATAGCTGACCCTATTGCTATAGGTGGATTATATACAATCGAAATCGTAAATGGTACTGATGAAAATAGTCTCATGGATGCTTGCTTTAATGAAATAATGGTTGATGATCCTGCTACTGATGATACTTTAAACATACTTTTGCCCGATGCTTTAGTTGCTAATATTACTTTTGATTCTAGTAAGTTTTGTAATGGTGACTCTGTTTATTTTCAATCAAACGTCGTTAGTTCAGTTGCTTATTCATTGGTTTGGAATTTTGGAGATGGCACTACCAGTACCTTGGATAATCCTGCACATTTTTATGACATATCAGGTAGCTATACAATAGTCCTGAGTATACAGACATTGACAGGAACATGCGCATTTGATTTAGTAGATACCTTAAATATAGTTATCCCATTTAATGCTGCTTTTCTATACAGCCCAAGTACTGTTTGCGAAGATGCGCCGATCTCTTTTACCAATACTTCATTAGGAGCCTCTATAGCTTCTAGTATATGGAATTTTAGTGATGGTGGTTTGGATAGCACTACTAATACTGTACACACTTTTGCTTCACCAGGTATTTATACTGCGGTATTGATTATTACTAGTACTGATGCTTGTATTGATACTACTCAACAAACAATTATAGTCAATGAGGAAGTCATAGCTAATTTTGGTTTTAGCCCTTCTTATATATGTGCAGGGGATGAATTCACATTTACGGACCTTAGTACTAATAGTCCGGTATCCTGGGAATGGGATTTTGATGATGGGGCTACATCTAGTTCTCAAAATCCTATACATACGTATTCTAGTCCTGGGGATTATTTGGTAATGCTTAATGTTTCAAGTGCGTTGTGTGGCAGTATGTTTTACACCCAATTACTTACGGTCGAAGAATACCCATATATAGACTTAGTGGAAGATACTACTATTTGTGATGGACAATCTGTAGATATTAATTCTAATGTAGTAGGGTATGATATACTTTGGTCAAATGGTGATACTACTCAAAGTATCACTATTACTGCAAACGATGAACTTTTATCTATCATAGTAGATAATATTGGATGTAAATCAATGGATACCTTACGTGTCAAATCTAATTGCGGGTTATTCTTACCTAGTGGCTTTACTCCTAATGACGATAATGTGAACGATGGGTACATGCCTATTATGATAAATGTATTTACTTTTACAATGAAAATATATAACCGCTGGGGCGAAATGATATATCAAACCAATGATAAGTCATTGCCTTGGGACGGTAAGTATAAAAATATAGACCAGCCTGTAGGTACTTATATGGTAGTGGTGGAAGCTATATTGCCCAATGGAGAGTACGTTTTCGAATCAGGTAATGTAACCATTGTAAGATAATATAGTATTGTGTATGAGGTAGTATTGTTTTTACTATTACACTAAAAAAAACAACTATAATGAATAGTTTGAAAAAAAACACTGGGTGTATCAATCAGTCAGTGCTTTTTTTGGTGATATATTTCATACTTTAATACGAAACCTTGCCATTATACCGAAGTGGAATATGTAACAGACTAAAACTTCGTACCTTGTTTTGTTCTTTACATATTTTAGTGCTTGGCATATACCTCTGTAAGAAATATAAGATTTTGAGTTGTCTTTTATCTCACATAGGTATTACTTGATTCATTTTTCTATATTAAAAAAAATGACATTTTTTTTGTAATAAAAAATAATGAATAAGATAAGCTAAATAAGGAAAAAAAAATAATTGGAGGTAGCATTATGAACGAAGTCTTGCTTTTAATTCATTTTATAAATAGCGTCAGCCCCTAACTTATATATTATAATAAATTTGTCAATTGCTGTGCTTTGTGATACCAATTGACACCCCCTTTTGCTGTACCTTGTCTTATAATTATTATGTTTTTTTCAGGACATATATAGAGCATTTGACCTCGAAGACCCGCCGCATAGTAATCTTTACTTGACTTGACTATGAGAGGATCAGGACTTATATCTTTCCACCAACCATATCCATATTTATAACTTTTACCTTTATTTATTTCATTATTTTTACAATGCGATATCCATGATTGACTGACTACTTGTTTATTGTCATACTGACCCTCTTGTAACATTAACTTCCCTATTTTTGCTAGATCTATAGGGCACATGTTCAGTCCACCAAAAAACTTTGGGGTACCCAAATACCTATCTAGATTCCAGTAAGCATTATGAGCAGTGTGTAAAGGCTGCCACAACTCTCTCTGTAATACATGTGTGAGCGATTCGCCATATACTTTCTCTAAGCAATAACCCAGCACTTGAGTGTCAAAGGATTTATAAATAAATTCTAATCCCGCCGGAAATTTCATGTTTACTTGGGTGATAATATTATCTAAATTATCACTATAATATAAATTGATAATTTTGCCGAAATTTTCATAATCATTAAAATTAAATCCACTACTCATATTGAGTAAATGATACCAAGTGATATACCTACGATCATCTTGGCTATAAGACGGGATGTAATAATGTATTGGTTCATGTAGTTCTTTGATAAGCCCTCTATCTAAGGCTATTCCCGCTAGCAATCCTACTATACTTTTTGTAATAGAAAATACTCCAATCAAAGAATCCCGATGCATTCCATTGAAATAGTTTTCGTACAAAATACTATCATTTCTTATTACGATAAATGCCACCGTATGTGACTGTTGCATAAATTCATTCCAATTAAGCTTTTTGTTTTTAGGAGAAATAGTATCCTTCCAACGTGTTAATTGACTCTGGATATTGGTATTTGAAAAACAAAATTGGAATGGAGACCGATCAGATTTATGAATGGTAGCAGTAGAAAAAAATTGATGGTCTGCAATATTTGCTTTGCGAAAAAAACTATGACCTCCTATACAGGATATCATATATACAGAGCTTAAACTTATAATTACTAAATAACGAATCACAACATCAAAATTATAATGTAAGGAATGGTTGTTTATAAAAATTAGGTTAAGATTTATATTTTTTTTTGTAATAAATTTACCTATAATCATATTTTATGATTTAGTGAATTAAATAATGGTATTTTATCTATCTTTTATACTAGAGTGATGATTTGATGGCTATGCATCGATACTACAAGGATGCTAAATTCATAATTTTCTTAGTAATTATTTTTATTATTACGATAGTATAAATATACGCACACGCTGAGGCGTTGAATGGCATATTGGCATATCAGATACATCAGTAAAATTTGATCTTTATTTTAATACTTATCTAGGTGTTTATTGGCAGGCCACTAAAAAATTATATACTTGTTTCAATTTTATACTTTGTAGTGATTATAGCGATTTTTGAATTTATGGAAAATAATATGATGAAATTCTATTTTGAAAAAAAATGATTAAAAAAACTATTTTTCAGAGGGGTAACTTGAATGGTACATTAAATTATATATGTACATGTCCGCTCTTGCTAGATATTATTAGTATAAAATACCTTGTTTTAAATATTATTATCTAAGTTTGCTAGCCATGTGTATGGCTATAACTTGGCACTTGAAAATAATAATAATTTTACTTTGTGGAATGTTGATGGATTATATTATTAGCATGTTGTTCATAGCAGTTTTTGGATATTTAGTCGGAATAATAATATATGATATTTTGCAACTAATAGATTAATGGGAGTAATAGAAAATTTGAATCATTCCTTAGAACTAACTAATAAAAATTTATTAAGTTTGAAATATATATATTATGTAGTTTATCATCCCAAATACTTCAGTTTATTTATAAGAAAAAAATCAGAACAAGAATTGCGTAACATAGAAAATATAATACTGGCTTGGAGAGCTATAATGAGTAATTCACTCATTACTATTATTACAATGAGTATTATCGCCGTGGGTATTACTAGCTTAGTAGGTACACTCACCGCAATAAGTGTGTTATCAGCTACTATCAATAATAGTTTCTCTGCTTTAGGTGCCAATAGTTTTACAATACGCAATAATGAAATGAACTTTGAGGGCGGAGGTCGTCGCCGAGTACGTAATGAATTGATAAATTATGATCAAGCACATGACTTCAAGAAGAGATTTGAATATCCTTGTGATATAGCTATTTCCTATATGTGCAGTTTTAATGCTGAGCTGTATAGTGGCAATAAAAAAACAAACCCGAATATTTCATTATGGGGCATAGATGATAACTATTTGAAAGTTTCAGGATTTAGTATAGCATATGGAAGATCTTTCTCAGAATTAGAATTACAAAATGCGCATAATGCTATTATCATTGCTAATGGAGTGGTACAAAAGCTATTTATAAATGCAGCGAGTGCCTTAGGCAAGTCCATCACCATCAATAATGAACCCTATAATGTCATCGGTGTATTAGAGTCAAAAGGTAATAGTGGATTTATGAATACTAATAATATCGCAATGATTCCATTAGAAAAAGCTCGATATATAAAATCAGATTTCAAACCATCTTATGTAATCTCCGTGGGGGTAAAAGATGCACAAGCATTGAGTGCAGCCAAAGATGAGGCTGCAGGTGTTTTTCGCATGAGTCGAGATTTGAGGCCCGATGAAGAAGATAATTTTGCAATACAAAGTGCCGACCAAATAACCAACTCTGCTATGAATCAATTACAATATGTAACCATAGCTGCTACAGCTATTGGTTTGATTACATTATTTGGTGCTGGTATAGGTTTAATGAATATCATGTTGGTATCCGTAACTGATAGGACTCGTGAGATAGGTATAAGCAAAGCTATAGGAGCTACCAAAATGAGTGTACGTGTTCAGTATCTTACAGAAGCGATAATGATATGTATTTTGGGTGGATTGATGGGGATTATTTTGGGTATTATTGTAGGCAATCTTGTTGGTATTATTCTTAAAGGACCATTTGTGGTACCCTGGATATGGATACTACTGGGATTATTATTTTGCTTTATTATGGGTATTATAGCAGGATTTTATCCGGCTCATAAAGCATCCAATCTGGATCCAATAGAAGCATTGCGCTATGAATAATTATTTCTTTTTTTTTATTTATAATTATATTATTTTACAAATACTATGAAATTTGATTTCCCTAAAGAATTTTTTCTAGGCACTAGTACTGCTGCGGCACAGATCGAAACCCCCTTTCAGCATCAAGGGAAAGGCTTGCCGGCTAAAGATGCTAGCATTTTCAATAATACTATAAAGCACGAAGTACATAGTGATAAAGATATAGAGTTTATTACTCCATTCAGCGAAGTATATCGTATGAGTATGGATTGGAGTAGATTACAACAAGCACCTATGGCTGAATTTGATAAGGATACGCTAGCACATTATATAGAATTTTTACGTAAATTAAATCACAGAGAAGTGAAAGTAATGCTGGTATTACATCATTTCAGCGACCCACTTTGATTTCAGGACTTAGGAGCTTAGAGTAAGAGGGAGAATTCCATGTATTGATTAGATTTTGTTTGATAAAGTGTATTAAATTTTTCTCCATTTATTAGCTACTGGAATACATTTAATGAACCCAATGTATATGCACTTAATAGTTATCTATCGGGAGAGTTTCCTCCCTTCAAAAAAAATATATTTACAGCATTAAACGTAATAAATAATCTCAGCGAGGCGTATTATGATACAGTAGCATTATTA
>Ga0114938_1000706_pt1 | contig 24406 bp, 20 predicted proteins | sample AshMeaBigSpring_FD_88675 | JGI IMG/M metagenome (GOLD analysis project Ga0114938, IMG submission 88675) | Groundwater microbial communities from Big Spring, Nevada to study Microbial Dark Matter (Phase II) - Ash Meadows Big Spring | ecosystem: Environmental > Aquatic > Deep subsurface >...
CGCCGGCGACCGTCCAGCGCGTGCCCTGGAAGGCGTGCACCCCGACCACCGATGCGAGCAGGCTCGTACGCACCACCTGGCCCCGGCCGGTGCGCTCCCGCTCGAGCAGGGCGGCCAGCACGCCGGACAGCCCGGTGAGCCCCGCGAGCAGGTCCGCGATGGGCACGCCCACCCGGGTGGGCTGCCCGGGCGGGCCGGTGATGCTCATCAGCCCGGCCTCGCCCTGGGCGACCTGGTCGTAGCCGGGACGGTCCCGGTCGGGGCCGTCGTGGCCGAACCCCGTGATCGACAGCACCACCAGCCGCGGGTTGAGCGCCTGCAGCCGGTCCGGGCCGAACCCGAGGCGGTCCAGCCCGCCGGGCCGGAAGTTCTCCACCAGCACGTCCGCGCGGCGCACCAGCTCGGTGAGCAGCCACTGGCCGTCCTGGCTGCCCAGGTCGGCGGTGACCGACTCCTTGTTGCGGTTGCAGCACAGGTAGTAGGTGGAGATCGGCTGGTCCGGCGGCCCGACGAAGGGCGGCCCCCAGGTGCGTGAGTCGTCCCCGTGCGGCGGCTCCACCTTGATCACACGCGCGCCGAGGTCCCCCATGGTCATCGTCGCGTGCGGCCCGGCCAGGGCCCGGGTGAGGTCGACGACGAGCAGTCCGTCGAGGGGACCAGGCACGCCGACAGACTAGAAGCGACCGCTCGTCGCACCGGGGTGACACCCCCGAACGAACCCGGGCGAGCGCTGCCGCACCATTCGAGATGCCGTCGCGGCGGCCGCACGGTCACACTGGTGCCTGTGCCCCAACCCCCCGGGGACGCTGGAGGACAGATGAGTCAGGGAACCGTCGCCGTGCGCCAGGTCGGCTACGACGACCTGGCCCGTGATGTGCTCGCCGCCTCCCCACGGCTGGGCGTCGTGCGCCTGGTGACCATCGACGGGCCCAGCGGGGCCGGCAAGTCCAGCCTCGCCCGGCGGCTGTGCCGGTCGCTGCGACGGGTACCGGTGGTACACCTGGACCACCTGTACGAGGGCTGGACGGGCCTGGACGGCGTGGGCGACCGGCTCGATGCCTGGGTGATGACCCCGATGCGCAACGGGCTGCCCGGCCAGCACCTGGTCTACGACTGGCACCGCGGCGCCTACGCCGAGTGGCGCGAGGTGCCGCTGGCGCCGGCTCTCATCGTCGAGGGCGTCGGCGCCGGTCAGCGCCGCTTCCACGACGCCGCCGTGCTGCGGATCTGGATCGAGGCCCCTGAGGAGCTGCGTCGGGACCGCACGCTGGAGCGCGAGGGCCCGGTGCTGCAGACGGCTCTGACCGAGTGGTGGCCGCGCGAGGAGCGGCACTTCTCCGCCGAGAACACCCGGGCCCGCGCCGACCTCGTGGTGGACGGTGCCCCGCACGCCGGGGTGAACCGCGACGAGACGCTGGTCGTGCTCGAAGACCGCCGATAGCGCCTGCCCGCTACAGGCGGCAGGCGTGGATGTCGGTCACGAGGATGCCGCGCGCGCCGAGGTCCCACAGGTCGTCCATCACGCGCTGGGCGCCGTCCCGCGGCACCATCGCCCGCACCGCCACCCACCCCGCCCGGTGCAGCGGGGAGACCGTGGGCGACTCGATGCCGGGCGTCAGCCGGCAGGCCGCGTCCACCCGATCGACGGGGATGTCGTAGTCCATCATCACGTAGCGCCGGGCGACCAGCACGCCCTGCAGCCGCCGCACGAACACCTCCAGGGCGGGGGTGTCGGGCGCGCCCTCGCGCCGCGCCAGCACCGCCTCGGAGCGCAGGATGGGCTCGCCGACGACCTCCAGGCCGGCCTGCCGCAGCGTCGTCCCGGTCGACACCACGTCGGCGATGACGTCGGCGACACCGAGCCGCACCGCGGTCTCGACGGCCCCGTCGAGCCGGATCACCTGCGCCGACACCCCGTGGCCGGCCAGGTGCCGCGCGACCAGCCCCGGGTAGGAGGTGGCCACCCGCAGCCCGGCCAGGTCGGCCTCGACCGCGACGGTGCCCGGGCGGGCGGCGAACCGGAAGGACGCGTCGGCGAACCCCAGCGGCATCAGCTCCTCGGCCGGTGCGCCGGAGTCGAGCAGCAGGTCGCGGCCGGTGATGCCGACGTCCAGCGTGCCGGCTCCGACGTAGACGGCGATGTCGCGGGGGCGCAGGTAGAAGAACTCCACCCCGTTCTCGGGGTCGTGCAGCACCAGCTCGCGGCCGTCCGAGCGCTGCCGGTATCCGGCCTCGCGCAGCATGGTGGCGGCGGGGTCGGCCAGCGAGCCCTTGTTCGGGACGGCGACGCGCAGCGTGCCGCGGCCGTTGGCCGGCAGCGTGGGGTCGGGCGAGGTCACGGGGTCTCTTCGCTCTCGGGGCTGGCGGCTACAGGTGGGCGTACACGTCGTCGAGGGTCACGCCGCGGGCGAGCATGAGCACCTGCACCTGGTACAGCAGCTGCGAGATCTCCTCCGCCGCCCGGTCGCTGCCCTCGTGCTCGGCGGCCATCCACGCCTCCGCGGCCTCCTCGACGACCTTCTTGCCGACCTCGTGGACCCCGGCGCGCACCGCCGCCACCGTCCCCGAGGAGGGGTCGGCGGCGGCCACCTTCGCCGTCAGCTCGACCCACAGGTCGTCGAAGGACTTCACCCGGCCAGGGTACGGCGCGGCGGTGGCGCCCGCGTGGCACCATCGGGAGCATGGCCGGGTCGAACGACGACATCGAGCGCCTGCTCGCCGAGATGAACGCCCTCACCGAGCAGGCCGACAAGGCCCTCGCCGGGCCGACCGCGACCGGCGACGCCACCGCGGTGGCCCGCCGGCCCGGCTCCCAGCCCGAGCCGGCGACAGCAGGGCAGCAGCCGGCGAAGGGCGGCATGTCCCCGGCCCTGCTGCGCGCGCTGGCGGTGAGCGGGGTGGCGACCGGGCTGGTGTGGGTGGTCTTCCTGCTCGTCCCGTTCATCGGGCTCGGCCTCTGGGACACCGTCGCCGTCTTCGCCGCGTCGCTGCTGGTGGCGGCGTTCTACGCGTTGCGCGGCCGCGGCTGAATGCTGCCCTCGCTGGGCACCACGCTGTCGACCGGGGCCTGTGGGCCCCGTGATCCCGACGCGGTCTGGACGGCCTACGCGACCCCGGCGCTCTGGCCGTCCTGGTCGCCGCAGGTGCGCGAGGTTCGCTGCCCGCACCCGGAGGTGACGGTTCGGGTCGGCACCCGAGGGCAGGCGCTGGGGCCGGGCGGCCTGAGGGTCCCGTTCGAGGTCACCGAGGTCGACCACGAGCAGCGCCGGTGGGCCTGGCGGGTGCGGGTCGGACCGCTCGTGCTGGCGATGACCCACGGGGTCGCCGTGGCGTCCGAGGGCGGCAGCTGCGCCTGGCTGCGCATCTCGGGCCCGCTGCCCGTCGTCGCGGGCTACCTTCCGCTGGCCAGGCTGGCGCTGGGCCGCCTGGTGGCAGGACCGGAGACGGCGTGAGCCACTGGCGCGACATCCACCGGCCCGAGCTGCACTGGGCACCGTCCGGGCTGCCCGGCTGGATGCGACGGTTGCCCGGCTGGGCCGCTCGCGGCCTGTCCGAGTCCCGGCTGCCGGTGGAGGCGGCGAGCCTGCTGACGTCCCCCCTGCTACGCGACCCGTCGCTGCCACGCGGGCACGGGGCGAGCGTGCTCGTGGTGCCGGGGTTCGGCTTCGGCGACGCCTCTGTGCTGCCGATGCACGCGGTGCTGCGCCACGTCGGCTACCGCACGGTGCGCTCGGGCATCGTGGCCAACGTGGGCTGCTCGGACCGCACCGTGGACGCACTCGCCCGGGTCGCCGAGCAGGAGGCCGAGCGGGCCGGCGGACGCATCCAGGTGGTCGGTCAGAGCCGCGGCGGGATGCTGGCCCGCGGCCTGGGGGCGCGCCGGCCGGACCTGGTGGCCCGCGCGGTCAACCTGGGCGGGCCACTCAACGACGAGTTCGCCTTCTACGAGATCCCGTCCCCGCTCGTGTCGGCCATCTATGCCTCGCACCGGTTCCGCTCCGAGCTGCCCGACCCGCGCTGCCTGCGCCAGGACTGCCCTTGCCCGTACATGCAGGCCGTGCGCCGGCCGATGCCGGCCGAGGTCGAGCTCGTCTCGGTCTACTCGGTCTCCGACGGGGTGATCGACTGGCGCTCGTGCGTGGTGCCGGGGGCCCGCAACGTGGCGGTGGAGAGCTCCCACCTGGGCATGGGCGTCGACCCTCGGGTGCTGCGCACGCTCGTCCTGGAGCTGGGGCGCCCCCTGCCGGGATGAGGCGCACCGACCCAGGGTCGCAGGCATGCCCGGCAGCCCGCGTGACCAGCGGACCCGCCCCCGCCGGCCGCCCCGCCGGCCCGGCCACCCCGGCGACCCCGGCCGCGAATGACCACGTCACCTTGGCTCGCCGGCGCTTGGCGGGGCATGCACGCCTCGCCAAGTGCCCGAACGCCTCCTTTACGTGATCAGCGCGGAGGGCCGAGCCGCTGGGTGCGCGGGCGCCGTGGGCGCGGGGGGCGCCGTGGGGTGGGTCAGCCGGACGGGGACGGTGCCCAGGCCGGGGGGCGGCGCTGGACGAAGGCGGTCATGCCCTCGGCCGCCTCCGCGGAGGAGAACGCCTCGGCCGAGACCTGCTCGGTCCAGGCGAAAGCCTCGCCGCGCTCGAGCGCCGGCACCCGGCGCAGCACCTCCTTGGTGCGGGTGAGCGCCTGCGGCCCGCCCAGCCGCAGCTGCCCCACCCACGCGGCGACCGCCTCGTCCAGCGCACCCTCGTCGGGGACGACCCGGGTGACCAGGCCAGCCTCGCACGCGCGCTGAGCGCTCACCCGCTCGCCGGTGAGGAACAGCTCGATGGCCCGGGCCCGGGGCATGCGCTGCAGCGCCACCACCGACACGATCGCCGGCACCGCCCCGACCCGTACCTCGCTGAAGGCGAACCGGGCGTCGGCGACCGCGACCGACAGGTCGCACCCGGCGACCAGGCCGTTGCCCCCGCCGGCGACGTGGCCCTGCACCCGGGCGATCGTCGGCTTGGGATGGTCGAGCAGCCGCGCCAGCACCCCGGTGTAGCGGGCGGTGAAGTCGGCCGCCTCCCCGCCGGTGCCGCGCAGGTCGGCCCCGGCGCAGAACGCCCGGCCGGTGGCGGCCAGCACCACCACCCGCACCGCCGTGTCGGTCGCGGCCTGGTCCAGCGCGGCCGACAACGCCGCGAGCGACCCCCCGGACAGCACGTTGCGCGCCTCCGGCGCGTCCAGCGTCACCCTCGCGACGCCGTCGGCGATCTCGTAGCGGACGGGTCCGGCAGCGTCCTCGCTCACTTGCCCATGCCCTCGAGGACGGTGAGGATGCGCAGCATCACCTCGTCGGCGCCGCCGCCGATCGACAGCAGCCGGGCGTCGCGGAAGTAGCGCGAGGTCCAGGTCTCCTCCATGTAGCCCATGCCGCCGTGGTACTGCAGGCAGGTGTCGGCGACCTCACGTGCGAGCCGTCCGGCCTTGAGCTTGGAGATGGTGGCCATCCGGGTCGCGTCCTGCCCGGCAGCCACCCGGGCCGCGGCGGTGTGGTTGTACTCCTTGAGCAGGTCGACCTCGGCCAGCAGCTCGGCGAGGCGGAACTTCAGCGCCTGGTTGGCCAGCAGCGGCTTGCCGAACGCGTGGCGCACCCGCAGGTACTCCACCGTGCGGCGCAGCGCGATCTCGGCCGACGCGGTGGCGCTGTAGGCGCCCATCAGCCGCTCGATCTGGAACTGCTCCATCTGCATCTGGAAGCCGCGCCCAGGCTCGCCGATGGTGTTGGCGACCGGCACGCGCATGTCGGTGAACGACAGCTCGGCGGTGTCGGAGGAGTGGTTGCCCAGCTTGGACAGCTTGCGGCTCACCGCGAACCCGGGGGTGTCGGTCGGCACCACGACCAGGCTCATGCCGCCGTACCCGGTGGAGCCCTCCTCGGTGCGCACCAGCAGGCAGATCCAGTCCGCCTGGGTGCCGTTGGTGATGTAGAGCTTGCTGCCGTTGATCACCCAGTGGTCGCCGTCGCGCACCGCCTTGGTGCGGATGCCGGCCACGTCCGAGCCCGCGTCGGGCTCGGAGATCGCCACCGAGCAGACCTGCTCGCCGCGGATGACCGGGGCCAGGTAGCGCTCCTTGAGCTCGTGGCTGCCATGGTTGGCCAGCGCGGGGGTCGCCATCGACGCCTGGACCATGATCGCCATCGGGACACCCGCGCAGGTGGCCGCGCCCATCGCCTCGGCCATCACCATGCTGTAGGTGTGGTCGAGGCCCAGCCCGCCGTAGGCCGGGTCGTACTCGATGCCGAAGATGCCGATCTCGCCGAGCTTGGGGAACAGCTCGTGGGCGGGGAAGATCCCGTCCCGCTCCCACTCGTCGACGTAGGGGTTGATCTCCTTCTCCACCACCTCGTGGACGACGCGGCGGAAGTCCTCGTGCTCCTGGGTGAGCGTCATGGTCGGTTCTCCTCGGTCAGCGGGGGTTGGCGGGGGTGAGCGGGACGTCAGGGTGCGGTCGGGTCGGGAGCAGGGTCGGGGACGGCCAGGCCTACGGCCCGCGCCCACAGCCGGGTGATCTGCTCGGCGTGCTCGGCCGGGCTGCCGGTGGTTGCGGCGGTGCGCCGGGCGAAGGTCTCGACCATGCCGGTGAGCGCGGGTGCGGCCACCTGCGGGTCGAGGTCGGCGGCGACGAGCCCGTCCTCGCGCAGCCGTCCCAGCGAGCGCCGGGTGCGTTCGACGTAGGTCTGGCGCAGGTCGTCGAGCAGGCCGTCCCAGCCCGGGTCGGTGGACGCGGCCTCCTCCACCACCGCGAGCATGCGCGCGTGCCGGCGGTAGCCGACGAGGAAGCGGACGTTGGCGGCCAGCAGCCGCTGGTACGGGTCGTCGGGGGCGTCGCGCGGCTCGCGGGCCGCGGCGAAGACCTCCCCGACGATCCCGTGCGCCACTTCGCGCAGCAGCTCGTCCTTGTTGGCGAACCAGGTGTAGACGGTGCCGTGGCTGACACCGGCCTCGGCGGCCACGTCCTGCATCCGGGTGCCGGCATAGCCGCGCTCGGCGAAGACGCGACGAGCCGCGGCCACCAGTGCCTCACGGGTGCGTCGGCCCCGCTCGGTCAGCGGCGTCGGGGGGACGGCCGACGACGCGGCCGGGACGACGGTGGAGGTCACGCCGGCCCCGGGGGGTCCGCCGACCCCGTGCCCGGCAGCAGCGCGACCGGGACGTCGACGGGCTGGGCCCGCACCCACTCCCCCAGGCCCTTGGCCTGCGGGTCGAGGCCGAGGTTGTCGGCCACACCGCGGCCCAGGTGCTCCCACACCACCACGTTCACCGCGCGCAGCGTCGGGAAGGCGATCACGTCGACCCGCTTGTCCCCCGCGGCGGGCACCCAGCCACGTACGGCGTCGGGCGTGACGGTGGCCAGCAGCCACGGGTAGGCGGCCTCGTCGCGCACCCAGAGCCCGACGTTGGCGTTGCCGCCCTTGTCGCCCGAGCGCGCGCCGACGAGGGTGCCGAGCGGTGCCGGGGCGGTGGGGCCGGCCGGGACGGCTGCCGCCGGCGCCGCCGGCGCGTCCACCCGGGGAGGCTGCCCGGCCAGCGGCGAGAGGCTCGGCACCCGGGCCACCTCGACACCGTCGAGGCTGACCACCTGCTCCACCCGCGCGGCGGGCACGAGCGTGGGCCAGTAGATCGAGTAGGGGCTGGCGTCGGCGGGCGGCGCGGTCGGGTAGAACCCGGCATAGGAGGCCAGGGTCAGCTCGATCACCCGGTTGCTGAACGCCCGGCCGACCCTCGTCGCGTCGGGGTCGATCGCGGTGATGCGCAGCTCGACCTGGAGTGGGCCGTGCGACACCAGGGTGAAGGAGTGCCGGGCGACGCCGGCGAGGGTCTCGGCGAGCTGGCGCTGCACGAGGTCGGCCTTCGCGTCCAGGTCGAGCCCGGTGAGCATCACCCCGATCGTGTTGCGGAACCCGCCCAGCGTGGTGACCGCGACCTTGAGCGTGTCGGGCGGAGGGTCGCCGCGCACCCCGCTGATGAGCACCCGGTCGGGGCCGACCTGCTCGAGTGTCAACGTGTCGAAGCGGGCGACGACGTCGGGACCGAGGTAGTGCGGGGTGTCGACCTCGTAGAGCAGCTGGGCGGTCACCGTCCCCACCGACACCTGCCCGCCGGTGCCCGGGTGCTTGGTGATGACCGACGAGCCGTCGGCGGCCACCTCGGCGATGGGGAAGCCGAGGTGGCTCATGTCGGGCACCTCGGTGAAGAAGGCGTAGTTGCCGCCGCAGGCCTGGGCTCCGCACTCGATGACGTGCGCCGCGGCGACGGCCCCGGCGAGCGGGTCGAGGTCCTCGTGGGTCCAGCCGTGCCACCAGATCGCCGGGCCGACGGTGAGGGCGGCGTCGGTGACCCGGCCGGTGATCACCACGTCGGCCCCGGCCTGCAGCGCGGCGGCGATGCCGAACGCACCGAGGTAGGCGTTGGCGGTGACCGGCGACAGGCCGAGGTCGCCCAGCCGCTCGCCGGTGTTGACGTTGACCAGGTCGCCGAGCAGCTCGGGCCGGGCGGACAGGTCGTCCCCGGTGACCACCGCGATGCGCGGGGACAGTCCCTGCTCGGCGGCCAGCTCGCGCAGCGCCTGCGCGCAGCCGTCCGGGTCGAGCCCGCCGGCGTTGGAGACGACCCTGATGCCACGGTCCAGGCAGGTGCCGAGCACGTCGCGCATCTGGGTGAGGAAGGTGCGGGCGAACCCGGCGCCGGCTCCTCGCTTGAGCCGTTGGCGCACCAGGATGAGCATCGTCAGCTCGGCCAGCCAGTCGCCGGTGAGAACGTCGATGGGCCCGCCCTGCACCTGCTCGCGGGCGGCATCGACACGGTCGCCGAAGAATCCCGAGCAGTTGGCGATGCGCACCGGACGCGGCTGGCGCGGGTCGGCGGCGCCCGCAGTGGCGGGCTGGGTGGCGTCAGGCATGGACGACCTCCTCGACGGCGGCGGGCTCGAGCACCACGAGCACCTCGTGCGCGTCGACCGCGTCGCCGACGGCGACGGCCACCTCGAGCACGGTGCCGTCGGCGTCGGCGCTGATGCGGTGCTCCATCTTCATGGCCTCCAGCACGACCAGGGGCTGGCCGGTGGTCACGCTGTCGCCGGGGGCGACGTGCACGGCCACGACAGTTCCCGGCACCGGCGAGGACGGGCCACGGGCCGCCTCGCTGCGGTCCCCGGCCGGCAACCGGGCCGGCTCGACCCAGTCGGTGGACCAGCCGCCGGCGAAGACGTGCACACCCCGGGCGTCCTCGTCGGGGGGTGCGCCCAGCAGGACTGCGGCCTGCCGGCGCAGCCCGTCGAGCTCGAGGTCGAGGTGCTCGCCGTCCCAGCCGTGCACGAGCGCGACCTGCGGCGCCTCCGCCCCCACCTGCACGGTCGTGCCGTCCCGCCCGGACCGGACGGTGACCGTGGTGCTCTCGCCCGCGCGCACCAGGGTGTGGGTCTGCTCCGCCGCGTCCAGCGACCGCCAGCCGGGTGGGACGGCCGCGGGTGCGGCGGCCGCCGCGGCCGCGTGCACCGCCAGCCCCACGGCGGCCGCGTGCAGGTCGAGCACGTCCGGCGGCGGGCCGGCGAGCCAGGCCTCGGGGCGCGACTCGACCAGGTCGGTGGTGGTGCGCCCGGCTCGCACGTCGGGGTCGGCGAGCAGGGCGAGCAGCGCATCCCGGTTGGTGGCCACCCCGACCACCCGCAGCCCGCGCAGCGCGGCGGTCAGCCGGTCGAACGCCTCGTCCCGGTCGGTGCCGTGGGCGATGACCTTGGCCACCAGCGAGTCGTAGTGCGCAGGGACGACCGACCCGGTGCGCACGCCGGTGTCCCAGCGCACGCCGGGCACGTCGGGGGGCTCGAAGCGGGCCACCACGCCCGAGGACGGGACCCAGCCGGTGGCGGGGTCCTCGGCGACGAGCCGGGCCTCGACCGCGTGGCCGGCCCGGCTCACCTGGTGCTGGGCGAGGCCCAGCGGGGCTCCGGCTGCCAGCCGCAGCTGAAGCGCGACGAGGTCGAGCCCGGTGACGGCCTCGGTCACCGGGTGCTCCACCTGCAGCCGGGTGTTCATCTCCAGGAACCAGAACGGCGCCGCCGGGTCGGGGGCCACCGGGCCGGAGCCGGGCGCGCCCCCGTCGTCCTCGACCAGGAACTCGACAGTGCCGAGGCTGGTGTAGCCGCAGGCGGCCGCCGCGGCGACAGCGGCCTGCGCCATCCGGGCGACCACGTCGGGGTGGGCGCCGGGCGAGGGCGACTCCTCGATGACCTTCTGGTGCCGCCGCTGCAGCGAGCACTCGCGCTCGAACAGGTGCAGCAGCCTGCCGTGGTCGTCGCCGATGACCTGCACCTCCACGTGCCGGCCGCGCTGCACCAGCCGCTCGGCGTAGACGGTCGGGTCGCCGAAGGCGGCCTGGGCCTCGCGCCGAGCGGCCTGCACGGCGGGGACGAGCCCGTCGACGTCGGGCACGACCCGCATGCCCCGACCGCCGCCGCCTGCGGAGGCCTTGACCAGCAGCGGGAAGCCGAGGGCCGCGGCGGCCTCGCGCCAGTCGGCCGGGTCGTCGGAGTCCAGCAGCGCGCTGGGCAGCACCGGCACACCCGCCGCGGCCACCAGCGCCTTCGAGGCGACCTTGCTGGCCATCGCTCGCATCGCCGCCGGCGACGGGCCCACCCAGACCAGTCCGGCGTCGAGCACGGCCTGGGCGGCGTCGGCGTTCTCGGCGAGGAAGCCGTAGCCGGGGTGCACGGCGTCGGCCCCGGTGCGGCGGGCCGCGGCCACCACCGCGGCGACGTCGAGGTAGGTGTCGGCGGCCGCGGTGCCGGGCAGCCGCACGGCCAGGTCGCACTCGCCGACGTAGGGCGCCGTGGCGTCGGCGTCGCTGTAGACCGCGACCGTCTGGACGCCGAGGCTGTGCGCGGCCCGGGCGATGCGGCGGGCGATCTCGCCGCGGTTGGCGATGAGCAGGCGTCGGATCACGGGGGTCACATCCGGAAGGTGCCGAAGGTCGTGGTGCCCTGCACAGGGGCCGAGTGGACGGCGGCCAGCGACAGCGCGAGCACGGTGCGGGTGTCGCGCGGGTCGATGATGCCGTCGTCCCAGAGCCGGCCGGTGGCGAACAGGGCGGTGGACTGCCCGTCGATCTGGCCCTCCACCGCGGCGCGCATCGCCGCGTCCGCCTCGTCGTCGTAGGGCTGCCCGGCCGACTCGGCCTTGCCGCGGGCGACCATCGACACCACCCCGGCCAGCTGCTTGGCGCCCATGACGGCGATGCGGTGCTGCGGCCAGCTGAACAGCAGCCGCGGCCGGTAGGCCCGTCCCGACATGCCGTAGTTGCCGGCGCCGTAGGACGCGCCGAGCATCATCGTCAGGTGCGGCACGGTCGAGTTGGCCACCGCGTTCACCAGCATCGAGCCGTGCTTGATGATGCCGCCCTGCTCGTAGCGGGTGCCGACCATGAAGCCGGTGATGTTCTGCAGGAACACCAGAGGGGTGTCGCTGCGGTTGGCCAGCTGGATGAACTGGGCGCCCTTCTGCGACTCCTCGCTGAACAGGATGCCGTTGTTGGCCATGATGCCGACCGGGTAGCCGCCGACGTGCGCCCAGCCGCACACCAGCCGGTCGCCGTAGAGCGGCTTGACCTCGTCGAGCTCGCTGCCGTCGACGACGCGGGCGATCACCTCGCGCACGTCGTAGGGCACGGCGAGGTCTGAGGGAGCGACGCCGAGCAGCTCGTCGGGGTCGTAGGCAGGCGGCTCCGGGGCGGTGGTGACCGGGCCGGGGCCGAGGGCGCGGTGGCGCAGCTGGCCCACGATGCGCCGGCCGAGGCGCAGCGCGTCCCGCTCGTCGACAGCGAGGTGGTCGGCCAGACCGGAGCGGCGGGCGTGCATCTCGGCGCCGCCGAGCTCCTCCTCGTCGGCGTCCTCGTTGATCGCCATCTTCACCAGGGGTGGGCCGCCCAGGAACACCTTGGCGCTGCCGCGCTGCAGCACCGTGTGGTCGGACAGTCCGGGCAGGTAGGCGCCGCCGGCGGTGCTGCTGCCGAACACCAGGGTGACCGTGGGGATGCCGGCTGCTGACATCTGAGTCAACTCTCGGAAGACAGCGCCGCCGGGGACGAAGACGTCGGCCTGCTTGGGCAGGTCGGCCCCGGCCGTCTCGGTGAGGTTGACCAACGGCAGCCGGTTCTCCCGCGCCACCTCCATCACGCGCAGCACCTTGCGCACGCTCGTGGGCGACTGGGCCCCGCCCTTGACGGTGGGGTCGTTGCCCGACACCACGCACCAGGTGCCGGCCACCTGGCCGATGCCGGCGACCACGCCGCCGCCCAGCGGGTCGTCGGAGCCCCAGCCGGCCAGCGGAGCCAGCTCGAGGAACGGCGAGCCGCGATCGAGCAGCAGGTCGATGCGCTCGCGAACCATCAGCTTCCCGCGCTCGCGGTGCCGGGTGACCGCGCGCTCGCTGCCTCCCGCGCGCACCTGGGCCATGGCGGCCTCGACCTCGGCGAGCAGCGCGGCAGTCTCGACCCGGTTCTGCACGAACTCGGGGCTGCGGACGTCGACACGGGACCTCAGCCGGGGCACAACCTGACACTAGCGTCAGGTTGTGCAAGCGGCCAGGCCCGCGGCGCAGCCGTCCGGTGCGACCTGCGTCACCCCCGCCGACGGCGGCGTCCCCCCGCCGCGGGCGGCGTCCCCCCGCCGCACTGATCACGTTAAGCAGGCGAGTGGTGGCTTTGCACGGCATAGAAGCCGTGCAAAGCCGACCGAAACCTGCTTAACGTGATCATTTCAGCCGCCGGACGGGGCTCCGCCAGCCGCCGGACGGGGCTCCGCCGGGAGGGGCCGGCTCAACGGAAGAGGACGGCGCTCACCTTGCGGAAGGCCTCCTTGACCACGGGGCTGACCTCGAACGAGTAGACGTCCAGCGGCGCCGGCAGGCCGAAGACCGGGTGCACGATCGACTTGGACCGGCCGAAGGCCCGCAGCCCCTCCTCGCCGTGGATGCGCCCGTAGCCGGAGTGCCCCAGCCCGCCCCACGGCAGCGCCGGCACGGCCCCCTGCACGAGCACCGCGTTGATCGACACCATGCCGGTGCGCAGCCGCCGGGCGATCTCGGGCCCGTGCTTGCGCGAGTACACCGCCGCGCCCAGGCCGTAGTCGTGGGCGTTGGACTCGTCGATGGCCTCGTCCCGGTCGCGCACCTTCTCCACCACGAGCAGCGGCCCGAAGGTCTCCTCCGCCATGATCACCGAGTCGTCCGGGGCGTCGGTGAACACGACCGGGTCGATGTAGGGACGGTGGAACGACTCCTCGCCCCCGAAGCGCAGCCGCGCGCCGTGCGCCATCGCCTCGTCGAAGTGCCGGCGCACCAGGTCGTACTGGGCCGGACGGGTGACCGGCCCGTACACCGCGTCCTCGGAGTCGGTGCCCGCGCGGATCTCGCGGACGGCCACCAGCAGGCGGTCCATGAACTCCTCGTACACGTCGGCGTGCACGAAGACGCGCTCGACGCCGGCGCAGGACTGCCCGCCGTTCATCAGCGCCCCCCACAACGCGCCGCGCACGGCCCGGTTGAGGTCGGCGTCGTAGTCGACGATGACCGCGTCCTTGCCGCCCGCCTCCGGGCTGTAGGGGATGAGCCGCTCGCCGCACAGCGCACCGATGGTGCGGGCGACCTTGGTCGAGCCGGTGAACGACACCTTGTCGACCCCGGCCTCGATGAGGGCCTGGCCGGTGGGTCCGTAACCGGTCACGGTCTGCAGCACCGGCTGCTCGGGCACCACCCGGGCGAACGACCGGGCCAGCCACACCCCGGTGGCCGGGGTGAACTCGCTGGGCTTGAAGACCACGGCGTTGCCGGCGGCAAGGGCGTAGCTGATCGAGCCCATCGGCGTGAACAGCGGGTAGTTCCAGGGGCCGATCACACCGACGACACCGTGCGGCTCGTAGGAGATCTCGGCGCGCAGGTGCACGAAGATGCCCGGCGAGACCCGTCGCGGCTGCAGCACCCGTTCGGCGTTCTTGGCGGCCCAGTCCAGGTGCAGCAGCGTGGTGATCACGTCGACCGACTCGGCGTCCCAGCGCGGCTTGCCGGTCTCGCGATGCACCAGGTCGGTGATCTCGTCCATGTTGCGGCGGATGTCGCTGCGCCAGGCGAGCAGCCGCTCGCGGCGCTCCTTCCAGCCCAGGTCCCACCACCACGACTGGGCGATGCGGGCGCGGTCGACGGCGGCGCCGACATCCTCCGCGTCGTGCACGGGGAAGGTCCCGACCACCGAGCCGCGACCGGGGTCCAGCGACTCGAAGGTCCCCGTCGTGGGTGGGGTCGGGGTGACGTCGGACACGGCAGGCTCCTCGCGTGCTGGCTACTCGTCGGTAGCCTCAGTGTGGCCGACGCGGTGCCACTGCGCCAGGGTCGGCGCCGAGCACCTACCGTGAGACTCGTGCTCTGGCTGCTCGCGCCGCGCTGGCTGCTGCTGCACGTGGCCACCGTCGCCGCCGTCGCGGGCGCCCTGCTGCTCGGGCAGTGGCAGATGCGCTCCTACGCCGAGCAGGAGCAGCGTGACCGCGACGCCGCCGCAGCGGCAGCGCTGCAGGCCGAGCCCGAGCCGGTGGACGCGGTGGTCCCCGTCGGCCGGGCCCTGCTCGCCTCGTCGCTCGGGGCTCTCGCCACCGCCACCGGGCGCTACGAGGCCGAGCAGACGCTGCTGCTGCCCGGCCGCGAGCTCGACGGGCAGGACGGCTACCACGTCGTCACCCCCCTGCTGGACGGCACCGGGAGGGCCACCCCGGTCGTCCGCGGCTGGGTCGCGACCCCGGACGACCCGGCCGTCGAGCCTCCACCCGGCACCGTGGAGGTCGTCGGGGTCGTCACCGGCACCGAGTCCGACCGCGACGCCGCCTCCGACCCGCGGCAGGAGCTGCCCGACGGGCAGGTGCCCGCACTGACCACCCCCGTGCTGTTCACCTCCTACCCCTACCCGCCCGGCCAGGTGCGCCAGGCCCTGGTGGTGGCGGTCACCGAGCAGCCCGCGCCCGCTGCTGCCCCCGACCGGGTACCGGCGCTGGAGGCGGTCAGCCCGCCGGGTGGCGTGTCGGCCTGGCGGCACCTGTCCTACGCCTGGCAGTGGTGGCTGTTCGCCGCGGCGGCGATCGTGTTCTGGGTGGCGTTCGTGCGCGCCGGGGTGCGCGACCGACGACCCGCACGCGCCGAGGACGCCGCCGACGCCGTCGCCCCTCCGCGGTGACGCCTCGCGAGCCGCGTGGGACGGTGGGGTGATGCGGGTGGGGCGCCGGTCGGGGGACGGCTTCGTCGCGTGCGCCTGCGGGTCCCGGCACTGGGGACGCTTCGGGGCGGCCGGGCTGCTGGTGCTGCGGGGGGACGCCGTGCTGATGCAGCACCGGGCGCGGTGGAGCCACGAGGGCGGCACGTGGGGGGTGCCGGGTGGGGCGCTGGACACCGGCGAGTCGCCGCTGCAGGGGGCGCTGCGCGAGGCTGCGGAGGAGGCCGGCGTCACGGCGCAGGCCGTCCGGGCCCGGCACGCCTGGACCACCGACCACGGCACCTGGGCCTACACCACCGTGATCGTGGAGGCGGTCGGGCCGTTGCACCCGCGCCGGCTGGACGGGGAGAGCGAGGAGCTGCGCTGGGTGCCGCTGCGGGAGGTGCCGACGCTGCCGCTGCACTCGGGCTTCGCCGCGGGTTGGACGGCGTTCGGGCCACTGCTGGCCCGGCACGAGGCCGTGGTCGTGGACGCGGCGAACGTCGTCGGCTCGGTGCCCGACGGCTGGTGGCGGGACCGGCGGGGCGCCTCCGAGCGCCTGGTTGCCGGGGTCGCCGGGCTGGCCGAGGACGGCGTCCCCGCCTCGGCTGGGCTGCTGCCCGAGATCTCGGGCAGGAGCCGAGCCTGGCCCGACTGGGTCGTCGTGCGCGAGGGCGCGGCCCGCGGCGGGCGCGTGCCAGCGGCGGGGACGTCCCCGGGCCGGGTGGGGGTCGTGGACGCGTCCGGCAGCGGCGACGACGAGATCGTGCACCAGGTGCAGGCGCTGCGGCAGCGCGGGCGGGACGTCACCGTCGTCACCGCCGACCGGCAGCTGCGCGACCGCATCGGCGAGCACGGCGCCCACGTGACCGGGCCACGGGCGCTGACGCCGCTGCTGGGCTGACGCCCGCGACCTCAGCCGGTACCGGCCCGGCGCCTCTCGGCCTCCGCGACGCTGCGCCGCAGCGCCTCCATCAGGTCGACCACCTCGGCCTCCTCCCCCTCCGCCGACGGCGGGGTCACCACCTCGCGGCCCTCCACCTTCGACGCCACCAGCTCCTCCAGCGCGGCCCGGTAGTCGTCGCGGAACTCCTGCGGCTCGAACGGCGAGGTCATCGCGTCGATGTAGGAGGACGCCATGGCGAGCTCCGGCTCGCGCGGCTGCACCTCGCGCACCTCCTCGGGCAGCTCGGGGCTGCGCACCTCGTCCGGCCAGAGCATCGTCTGCACCACCAGGGCGTCGCCGCGGGGGCGCAGCACGGCCAGCCGCTCACGCGAGCGCAGCGACACCTTCACCACCGCCACCCGGCCGCTGCCGGCCAGCGCCTCGCGCAGCAGCACGTAGGGCTTGGCATCACCGGCCGGCACCGCGTAGTAGGGCCGGGCGTAGGCGGCGGGGTCGATCTCGTCGGCGTGCACGAACTGCAGCACGTCGACGGCCTTGCCCGAAGCGACCGGCAGCCCGGCCAGGTCGTCGTCGGTGAGCACGACGAGGTCACCCTCGGGCAGCTCGTAGCCCTTGGCAATCTCGGCGTAGGGCACCTCCTCGCCGTCGGCCTCGGCCACCCGGCGGTAGCGGATCCGCGAGGCGTCGCGACGGCGCACCTGGCGGAACGTGACGTCCTTCTCCTCGGTGGCGCTGACCAGGCGCACCGGGATCGAGACGAGCCCGAACGAGATCGTCCCCTTCCACACGGTCTGCGCCACGTGCGCCTCCTCGGTGTGCCCACGGCCGCGCGGCCGCCGGTCGATCATGGCGCACCCAGGCCACCCGGTCGAGGAGGACGGCGTGGCAGCCGGGTTCTGTCGCAGGCCCGTGGCAGCGTCGTGGACGTCCCCACCCACCCGTTGGGGGCGATCGGAGGGAGCCGACCATGAACGAGTCCAGCACCTGCCCCGCCTGCGGTGAGGCGGGCGAGCTCGACCTGCTTCCGGTCGAGGACGGGTTCGACGCCGGCGAGCGGCTGTGTCTGCGCTGCGGCCTGGCGCTGTGGGTGCCCACGCCGGCCCCGACGAGCGCGCGGCCCAGGCTGGCGGCGAGCACCCGCGCGGGCTGAGGGCATCGCTACGGCTCGAGCGTGGCGTCGGCAGCGGCCTCGCGAGTCTCCAGCCACGCCTCCAGCCGGGGTCGAGCCTGCTCGTAGCCCATCTGCGCCACCTCGCGCACCCGCTCGAAGTCCAGGACGCCGACGCCGCGGATGTCCAGGTCGAGCAGCAGGTCGATGGCCCCGCTGGCGACGACGGCGTCACGCTGGTCCAGTGAGCCGGTGATCATCGACCGCATGAGCACGGCCATCATCCCCGGGTAGCGCTTGTCCCGGCCCACCGAGGCGCGCAGCGCCTGCCAGCCCGACACCGACAGCCCGAAGTCGGCCTTGGCCCGTGGGCCCTTCGCCGGTGCGCTCTCCACGGCCACGACCTCGGCGGTCGGGTAGATCCGGCGCAGCACGTCGACGGGCAGGTTGTTCGTGACCCCGCCGTCCACGAGCAGGTCGTCGCCGAGCGGGACGGGCGGGAAGGCGCCGGGGATCGCCACCGACGCCCGCACCGCGGTGGCCAGGTCGCCTCGGCGGTGCACCTGGGCCCGGCCTTGGGTGAGGTTGGTCGACACGCAGAAGTACGGCAGCCAGAGGTCCTCGACTGCCCACCCGTCCATCTGCTCGCGGATGGCCCGCGAGGTCCGCTCCCCCTTGAGCAGCGACACCACGGGCAGGGTGTAGTCCAGCAGGTTGTGGAACAGCCGCTCGGTGACGTCGACCAGCTCGTCCGGCCCGAGTCCCTGGGCGAGCCCGGCGCCCATCGTCGACCCGATCGAGGTCGCCCCCACCGTGTCGACGGGCAGGCCCAGCTCGTGCATCGCCCGGTACACCCCGAGCAGGCCGAAACCCTTGGCCGACCCACCGCCGAGCACCAGCGCGAGCGGGCGTCCCCCGAGCAGGCGGGCAAGCCGGGCCAGGTCGGACGATGAGCCCCCGCGCACGTGCAACAGGTGGTCCGGGCTCCACCGCGCCAGCGCCGCCGACGCTCCCACCGGTCGACTCGCCCCGTCGTCCTGGAGCAGCACCAGCACGCGCAGCGTCCGCGGTCCGGCCGCGTCCAGCAGCGCCGACACTCGGGCGGTCTCCCGCTCGTCCGGCTCCGGGGAACAGGCCACGGCCACTACGTCGCAGCCACGCAGGGCCCGCCGGGTCCAGGCGGTGTCGTCGACGTCGGGCTCGAGCAGCAGGTACTGCGAGTCGTGCTCCACCCGGGCGAGGAAGTCCAGCAGGCGCACCTCCCCAGGGTCGCCGGGGACCGACTGGGCGATCCCGGGCCGGTCGAGGACGGTGTCCACGATGCTGCTGCTCAGCCGGGTGAGCCGACCGAGCGCCGCCATCCCGGCCGCGACACCGTCGACCAGGCTGTCGCCGAGCCCCGGCGCGGTGACGGCCAGAGCCACCGATCGGTCCACCACCCTGCGTCCGCCGTCCCGGCCGCCGGCCAGCGACAGCACGAACGGCGCCATCGTGCGTGGCTCCTCGGCGAGCAGGTCGAGCAGCGCCGCGGTGGGAAGTGAGGCGACCACGCTGTCGCGCACGGCGTCGACAGCGGTGAGGTAGCGGCCACCATCGTCCAGCCCCTCGTGGCCGAGCACCGAGCCGGGCCCGAGGTGGCCGGTGACGTGACCGTCCGGGTCGAGCCGGCGCAATCGCCCGCTCACCACCACCAGCACCCCCTCAGCCGGGGCGCCGACCGAGGCGACTTCGTCGCCGGCGGCAAGGTCGCGCACCTGCGCCCGCTCGGCGAGCCGTCCGGCCAGGTACGCCCGGTCGGGACCGAGCACACCCGCAAGCGCGTCGTGCAGGTGGGTCGAGCGGATCCGCCGCACCGCCTCGGCTCGCACCGCCGAGCACAGCGCGGCATCTTCGGCCAGCATCGCGTCGAGCACGTCGCGTGGCACCCGGCGCACCTGGCTGGGGTCCAGCGCGGTGACGGTCGCGCTGCGGGGAGCGCCGGTGAGTGCGGCGAACTCCCCGAGCAACGACCCGGACCCCACCTCCCCCACCCGGGTGTCGCCCTCGCCGGTCACGGCCAGCCGACCCGACTCGACCCAGAACGCGTCGTCGCCGGTATCCCCTCGACGCAGGAGCACCTCCCCCGGCGAGCACGCGAGACTCTCGAGTGTGTCGACGCCCCGGCGCAGGAGCGCGGAGGACAGCAAGTCAGACGGGGTACGAGGGCTGGGCACGGCGGGACCCTAGGCCACCCGCGCCGACCCGGACGGCCGCTCGGCGAACGTGGCGGCCCGCGTCCCGGCTGTCGTCGGCCCCTCGGGCTGACGACAGCCCGTCGATGCGGAAGAGTTGAGCCCGTGACCGGGCTCGCGCGCTACGTGCCGACTGCGGCGTTGGCGTGGCCCGGGCCTGCGGCCATCGGCGACCAGCCGCTGCACCGCGAGGTGGACGGCACCCTGGTCTTCATCGACGTGTCGGGCTTCACCGCTCTGTCCGAACGCCTGGCCCAGCGCGGCAAGGTCGGGGCCGAGCAGCTCACCGACGTGCTCAACGCCGTGTTCGGGTCGATGCTCGACCTGGCCGCGGCCCGTCGTGGCACGCTGCTGAAGTTCGGCGGTGACGCGTTGTTCCTGCTCTACACCGGCCCTGACCACGCCGCACAGGCGGCGTCGTCGGCAGTCGAGATGCGTTCGTCGCTGGCCGCGGCGACGAAGATCCCCGGTCCCGCCGGCCGGCTGCACCTGCGGATGTCGGTGGGCGTGCACACCGGCCCGGTCGACCTGTTCCTGGTCGGTGACTCCCACCGCGAGCTCGTGGTCGCCGGTCCGGCCACCACGGCAGTGGCCTCGATGGAGGCCGCCGCCAGCGCCGGGCAGATCCTGCTCAGCCCCACCACCGTCGAGCGGCTGCCGTCCACCGCCGCGGGCGACCCCCTCGGCCCCGGCCGGCTGCTGCGCTGGCGGGCGGCCCACGCGCCGCTGCCCGACCTGGCCTCGGACGGCCAGACCCCGCACGACGCCGCCCTGTTCGTCCCCACCGCGCTGCGGGCGCTGCTCGCGGCGGCCGAGCCCGAGTCCGAGCACCGAACCGCCGGAGTGGCCTTCCTGCGCTACACCGGGCTGGACGCGCTGCTCGCGCACGACCCGCAGGACGCCGCCGACGCCCTCGGCACGCTGGTCACCACCGCGCAGGTGGCCGCCGACGAGCAGGGCGTGACCTTCCTGGCCACCGACCTCGCCGAGGACGGCGGCAAGATCATCCTCGTCGCCGGCTTCCCGGTGACTGCCGAGGACGACCAGGGACGGCTGCTGCGCGCAGCCTGCGACGTGGTCTCGACGGCTGCCCGCCAGGCCTGGCCACTCACCGTGCAGGCCGGGGTCAACCGCGGCCACGTGTTCGCCGGTGCGGTCGGCTCGGACCGCCGAGCCACGGTCACCGTCATGGGCGACACGGTCAACCTCGCCGCACGGGTGATGGCCCGCGCGGAGGCGGCCACCGTGCTCGCCACCCCGGCCGTGCTCGACGCGGCCCAGACCCTGTTCGCCACCCAGGCGGTCGAGCCGTTCATGGTCAAGGGCAAGTCCCGCCCGGTGACCGCGTATGCGGTCGGGGAGGAGATCGGCCCGCGGCCGCCCCGTGGCCTCGGCTCCTTGCCCTTCCTCGGCCGCGACGCCGAGCTCGGGATGCTCGTCGACGCCATGGCGGGAGCCTGCAGCAGCCGCGGCTCGGTGGTCACCGTGGTGGCCGACGCAGGCATGGGCAAGTCGAGGCTGCTCCAGGAGAGCCTGACTGCAGGCCCATCGCTGGCCGTGCTCGCCGTGCGGGCCGAGCCGTATGGCGCGGCCACACCGTACCGGCCGCTGCGCGACCCGCTGCGCGCCCTGCTCGACCTCGCCCACGCCGAGCCCTCGATGTTGCCTGCTCTGCTGGTCGACCGGGTCAGCAGCCTCGACCCAGCGCTGGCGCCGTGGGCGCCGCTGATCGGCGACGTGGTCGGCGTCGCAGTCGAGCCCACCGCCGCGACCCGTGACCTCGACCCGGAGTTCCGGCCCGAACGCACAGCCGATGCGGTCGTCGCCCTGCTGGCCGCAGCGGTGCCCGGACCGCTGCTGGTGACCTTCGACGACGCGCACTACTCCGACGACGCCACCGCCGGGCTCATGGCCCGGGTGGAGCAGGCGTGCGACGAGCACGCCTGGCTGCTGGTGGCCGCCCGTCGGGAGGAGGAGATGGACGGCTACCGACCCGCCGGCGGAACCATCGTGCGGCTCGAGCCACTGTCCGATGAGGCCACCCGCGCCCTGGTGCTGCACGGGACCGAGGCCGCCCCGCTGCGCCCGCACGACGTCGACAGCCTGGTGGGCCGGGTGGCGGGCAACCCGCTGTTCCTCGAGGAGACCCTGCGCGGCCTGCGAGAGCACGGCGACCTCGACGCGCTCCCCTCGTCGCTGGAAGACCTCGTCACCGCGCAGATCGACGCCCTGCCCCCGTTGGCCCGCCGGCTGGTTCGTCGGGCCTCGGTGCTCGGCCGCTCGTTCCGCGTCGCCGTCCTCGCCGACCTCTTCGAGGGCGAGGACTTCGCGTTGGACGAGGCGACACGCAAGGAGCTGTCCGAGATCCTCGAGGAGGACGGCGCGGGCCGGCTCAGGTTCCGCCACGCCCTGCTGCGCGACGGGGCCTACGACTCCTTGCCCTACGAGCAGCGCCGGGCCCTGCACCGGCTGGCGGCGAAGTCGATCCTCACGCACAGCCGGCGCCGGCCGGAGGACTACGCCGACGCCCTCGCCCTGCACTACTCCCTGGCCGGCGACCACGAGCAGACCTGGCGCTGGTCCAAGCTGGCCGGGGACGAGGCGCGCCGGGCTTACGCCAACGACGACGCGGCGACCCAGTACCAGCGCGCGCTCGCCGCCGGACGGCGCCTTGCCGCCTTGCCGCCACGGGAGTACTTCGCCACCTGGCTGACCCTGGGCGAGGTGCTCGAGCAGGCGGGCCGGTACCCCGACGCGCTGCAGGCGTACAAGGACGCACGCTCGGCAGCAAGCACCGCCACCGACGTCGCCCGCGTCATGGCACGCCGCGCGGTGGTGTACGACGGCATCGCCCTGTTCAGCCGGGCCCTGCACGGCACCGCGGTCGGCATGCGGGTGGCGCAGGAGTCCCGCGAGCCCGACACGGCGGCGGTGCTGGCCGACCTCTGGACGATCCGGGCCGGCGTGCTGGTCAAGCAGGAGCGCTACACGCTCGCCTGGCAGGCGGCAGTCGAGGGCGAGCAGAACGCCCGAGCGGCGCAGGACGTGCGAGGGCTGGCCAGCGCGTTGACTCTCAAGGCCGAGGCCGCACACGGGATGGGTCGCGATGACGCGGACCTCTACTCGCAGGAGGCACTGCGCGTCCTGGAAGGGAAGGGACTGCTGCGGCTCGAAGCAGTGACCACCGCCACGTTGGGGGTCATCGCCTTCTACCGTGGCGAGTGGGACACCGCGGTCGCGGCCTACAACGCCAGCAGGCGGGTGTTCCTGCAGATCGGTGACCTGAGAACAGCGGCGACGTTGCAGTCCAACCTCGTCGAGGTGCTGGTGCTGCAGCAACGGCACGACGAGGTCGACGGCGCGGTCGAGGAGGCCGTGCGCACCTTCCGGGCCATCGGCGTCGACGGCACCCGGCACTTCACCGAGATGCTGCACGCCCGCTCGCTGCTCGACCGTGGCGACGCCGCGGCGGCCGGCCGGATCGCTCGCGAGGCATCTACGCGGCTGTGGGACCTGGGCGCGCAGGGGCAGGGACTGCTGGCCGACCTCGTCTGCGCGGAGGCAGCCTTGAGGGGCGGTGAACCGGCCGAGGCCCTCGCCATGCTCGACGCCTCGGCCGACCGGTACAGCGGGGAGTGGCAGATCGTGCGAGCGCCGGCGTCCCTCACCCGGGGCCGGGTGCTGGAGGCCCTCGGACGGCAAGACGAGGCGATCGCCGAGTGGCAGCACGGGCTGAGCACCGCCCGCAGCATGGGCATGACCTTCGAGGCGGCCCAGCTGACGCTGGCCCTGGGCTCGGTCGGTGCCGCGTCTCCGGGCGACGTCGACGACGCCGTGGCGCAGCTGAAGGGGCTCGGTGTCCGCACCCTCCCGCGGGAAGTCGAAATCGCCTGAGGACTGTGTCACACTGCGCAAATCGACGCGCTGCGTCAGCCCCTGCTTCCCGCCCCCGGAGGCGTCATGTCCCTCGCCAAGAAGACGATTGCCTTCCTCACCCCGCTGGTCCTTGCGGCCAGCGGGGTGGTCGCTGCCACCACGGCCACCGCGACGGCGCCCATCGCGTGCAGCGCCGACTCGGTGCGCCTGGTGGTCCAGAACGGCTCGAACCAGTACTTCGAGTGCGACCAAGGCACGGCGGGCACGATCCGCCAGACGTTCTCGTCCAAGAACCCCTGGGTCGTCGACCCCGCGGCGCCGGCGCTGTTCCAGACCCCCACGGCCCAGCCGCAGGGCGCGGTCGGGCAGATCTTCACCGGCGCCACGCAAGGTGTCGGCGTCATCTCGTCGGCCGACAGCACCGGCACCCAGCGCGACTCGATCTCCGGCAGCGAGTCACTCACGATCAGGAAGGACGCCCTGGCTCGCAACTTCAGCGGGCTGCGTCTCGGGGTCAACGTGCTGCAGACGGGAACGCGCATCAGCGTGGACGCGATCGGGGCGAACGGGGACGTGCTTGACAACGACTCCAGCGTAGCGTTGACAGCCGGTCGGCAGAATGTGGAGTTCTTCCGCGACGCCGGCGAGGACGTGGACGCCGCCGGTTTCACCATCCGCGTCGACACCACCCTCAGCCCCACGGGCATCTTCTCCATCGACGGCCGGGCAGACACGCGCTTCTTCCTGGTGGCGCCCGACACCGGGGTCAACCCGGTGACCAGCCTGTCGGCGACCTACGACGCTTCGGACACGCCCAATGCGGTGCGCTTGAGTTGGACCAACCCCACCGACTCTGACCTGGCGAGCATCATCGTCCGGCGAGCGGACGGGGAGAACGCACCCAGCTCCGCCACGGATGGCGACCCCGTGACTGACTCGGGGACCCCCACGCGCTTCACCGACGCCGAGGTGACCCCGAACAAGCAGTACTCCTACGCGGTGTTCACCCGCGACA
>Ga0114938_1000707_pt1 | contig 24379 bp, 9 predicted proteins | sample AshMeaBigSpring_FD_88675 | JGI IMG/M metagenome (GOLD analysis project Ga0114938, IMG submission 88675) | Groundwater microbial communities from Big Spring, Nevada to study Microbial Dark Matter (Phase II) - Ash Meadows Big Spring | ecosystem: Environmental > Aquatic > Deep subsurface >...
ATTCTTGATCAAGAAGTCTACATACTTCTGAGAAGCACCAGCACCAGCTAAAACACCATTATTCCAGTGATACACATAATCCGAATTTTCAGTATGTCCGTCCGCTTTATGGAACAAGAAATCATCTTCTTTGCCATCTAAGACACCACAAGGAGCAGCAACAACCTGAGAAACAATAGTTTTCGCCAAATCAGGTTTTTGAGAAATCAAACGGGCAGCAATTTTCAACTTCAAAGAGTTTGCCAATTTAGCCCATTTTTTCCAATCCCCTTTATAAATGACATCCTGAGAACCCAATTCAACTTGGTCTTTAGCTGTAGTAAACGAAGCAACCGCTTTATCCAAAGTTGAGATCCATAAAGTATACAAATCTTCTACTCTGTCGTATTTAGGAGTTAGAGTACCTCCATATCGGAAATTAGCAGCTTCAGTAAACGGAATATCTCCACAGAAATCTGAGTCGAAGATACCCATGTACACCGCTAATACGTCCATTGCAGAAGCAATGTTATCGTATTTTGCACTTTGAACTGCGTTCATTTTCGAACGTTCGTGTTTCAAAGCATTCACATATTTAAGTACCTCGATACATTTGTAAGATTGTTGCTCAGATCCTTCAATTACAGACTCCGACACACTTCCTGTAGGAATAGAAGTCTGCAAGTTGTTGTAAAAATCAGCAGCATTAAAAAACCAATACGTATAATCAGAAGGTTCGAACGACAAAACGCCTTGAGCAAATAAATACTTTGGATCTGCATTTGCAACAGAGTCTTTCTTCTGATTCGTTTCAGTAAACTCATCTAAGCAACTTGTTGTAAGCACACAGCCTCCAATTAATAATGCTGCTCCAAACAGTTTACTTTTTTTAATAATATATTTTTCGTTTTTCATAATCATTTTAATTAAAATCCAGCATTAATAGTGAAAGTAAAGCTAGATGTTACACCATCGAATGAACGTACACGGAACTCAGCCGCAGCAGTACCACGAACCGCTTCAGGATTTTCTCCATTCGGCATAGAATTCAATAAATAGCCCAAGTTATGTCCTTTTAAAGTCACACTCATGTTTTTCGCATGAATTTTGCTATAAATTGAAGATGGCAAGCGATATGATAAAGAAACTTCACGCAAAGCAATGTAGTTTAGTTTTCTAAACCAAGAATCATCAACCACACCACGGTCCATCGAAGCATTTACCCATTGATTATTTCTATAATGCCATCCTGATGCGTGAGTTGGTTCGATTTTACCCTTCTCATACAATTCTCTGTAAGTTTCACCACTAGCTGTAACAGAACCCGAACCTACAACATAGTTGGTATTGTTTGGTTGTGGAATAACAGTTCCCGATGCAATCACACCTTCAGGAATATAACCATCGAAATAAGTTAATCCATCCCACTTAGATGTCCAGTTCACACCACCATATTTGGCACTAGTGTAAGCAAGCGAACCTTTAGTAAAGCCGCTTGCTGTACCGTACTTACTACCGTACGATGCTACATATCCACCAAAACGAGCGTCCAACAAGATGCTCAAGCTCCAATCTTTATATTTCAGATTTGTAGAGATCGAACCTAAAAAGTCAGGATTCACTGAACCTAACTCAGTGATCTGTCCCGAACGAGTGTAGTAGCCTGTTCTTGAAGAAGCATGGTAAGAAACAAAAGGCAAACCTGATTTCTCATCAATTTTCTTTCCTGAGTCAGTAAGAATAAGTCCGTATGCACCACCAACCTTAGCAACAGATCCTACGCGGAAGTTACCATAGTTAACATCACCTTGCAATGAAATATAGTCTGCAACATTCTTATGAAGAGAAATAATCTTAGAGCTATTCTTTGTATAAGTAAGATTTACATCCCATTTCCAATCTTTGTTAGTGAATGGAGTCGCATTCAAAGCTAACTCGATACCTGAGTTTTGGATGTTACCTGCATTAACATATTGATAGCTGATACCCGAAGTATAAGGAGTCTTAATCTTCATGATCTGATCCATGGTGTTTTCCTTGTAATAACTGAAATCAACACCGATTCTGTTTTCAAGGAATCTCCAATCCAAACCAACTTCCCATGATCTTTTACGTTCTGGTTTCAAGTTAGTAGAATACATGGTATCATCTAAAGAAGTTCCATAAATCTTATCCCCATTGATCGTTGAAGTATTCAACGAGTAAGCAGAGTTGATGATGTATGGATCAGTATCGTTACCTACTTCTGCCCAAGAACCACGGATTTTAGCAAATGAAATCCAGCTAGGAAGTACATCACGTAATGTGTTTGTAAGCAACCAAGATCCAGAGATAGAAGGATAGAAATAAGAATAAGCACCATGTCCGTCGCCATAAACCAAAGCAGAAGACCAGTCGTTACGTCCTGTGATATCTACGAAGAACATATCTTTGTAACTACCGCCAACCTGACCTACAACTGATAACATTGTTTTCTCACCATTGACAGTTCCAGAGAATAATACGCCTTTTTTAGAGTTCTTGATAAAGAATTGGTTAGGAACAATCAGTCCGCCGTCTGTTTCCATCTTCTGACTTTGTGCGAATGAGTTAAAGTATTCACCACGTAAAAAGCCATGAACCTCGAAATCACCTAACATTTTGCTAGCTGTGAAAGCCGCATTTAAATTTGTTTGTTCTTTAGCAATATTGTTGATCTTATATGCACCACCTTCGTTTGCGAATCCTGATCCAGGATATTTTGCTTCATAGCGAGTGAAGTAATAATTGTAATTACCTTCTGCATTAAACTTCAACCAATCCAATACGTCAATATTCAATTTCAAAGCTGGACGTACCACAGTTTCTTTCTGTCTGAAGTCATTTTCGTACATTGACCACCAAACGCTTTTACCCGGCATATTTCCATATTGATCACCGTACTTATTGTCGGCAATACCGCCATGAACGCCTTTGTACATGTTTCTACCCTCTTTAACGTTGTACGAACGAGAGAATTCACCATTCACAAAGTTCTCACCAATATTCATCTGTGCATTTCTAGGCATAGAATTGGCGAAAGTCATGCTAGCTTCCACTTCCACTTTGTCAGTAATCTTATGAGAAGCTTTACCTAAAAATGAAAAACGATTGAATGTATTGTTATCTGTAGTCCCTTCAGCATACTTATACGACAAAGAAGTATAGAAAGTTGTACGATCATTTCCTCCGCTTATAGCGATGTTTGTATTCGAGTTGAACCCTGCACGGTAAGCATCTCTAAAGTTATTTTTTTGAGGAAGGTAAGCTCTTGTGCTACCATCGTAATATTCAATGTTACTACCATCGAATGCAGGACCAAAGCCCATACCATTCGTTCCAATCAACGTATGTTCTCCTTTAGAATTTTTATAAAATTGGCGGAAGTTGTCGAATGCATAATAAGCATCATGAGCGTTTTTATCGCCATAGTTTACGTATCCTGCAAGGTATCCGTCACCATAAACATTCTGCAAATCAGGTTGACTAGTCAATACGTCCATACCGAAAGTCTGACTGAAATTGATTCCCAGTCCTTTCTTTCCTTTACCTGATTTAGTAGTGATTACAACCGCACCGTTCAAACCGCGAGATCCATAAAGAGCTGTAGCAGGAGCTCCTTTTAATACAGAAACAGTTTCAAAGTCGTCTGGATTTAAGTTCTTAAGTTCATTACCGTAGTCATTACTGTTGCTGTCCCAATCGGCAGAAGCATCATTGATTGAGTTATCCAAGATTACTCCATCAATTACATAAATCGGCTGATTGTTCTTTCCTAAAGTAGAAGCACCACGAATCAAAATCTTGTTACTACCAAACAAACCACCATCTGATTGACTAATTTCAACACCAGCCACTTTACCTTGAAGAGCAGAAACAGGGTTTACAACGTTAGAATTAAGATCTTCACCTTTCATTTCGGTCATAGCATAACCCAAAGCTTTTTTCTCACGCTTTAGTCCCAAAGCTGTTACAACTACTTCCTGTAATGCCTGAGTGTCATCAGAAAGAGTTACGGTCAACGGTTGTCCATCCCATTTAATTTCCTGAGACTTATAACCCACAAAAGAGAAAACTAATACATCTCCTTTTTTTGCATTACTCAAAGAGAACTTACCATCGATATCGGTAACCGTACCAGTTCCGCTACCTTTGACCAGCACTGATGCGCCGATCACAGTCTCTCCTAATGCATCTTTTACCACACCTGAGCACACTCCATTCTGTTGCACAACCATTCCTTCAGTTACGCTACGATTGGGAGCTGCATAGCTCACTTCAAAAGCATAAAAACTCATAAGAAAGAGAAATGTTCCTACAGTTTTTAATTTTTTCCTCATAGTTACTAATTTAATATTTAATAATATAAAAATGTTAATGAATATAGCTTTACTATGCTATATATTCAGGTTAACCAAAGCTAATCAGAACTTAATATCTGAACACAACCACAATTGAGTTGATTTGAGATTTTAAAGCTTACAAATTGTAATCAAAATTATCAGACATCAGCACCAATTAACACCCATTAACACTAGCAAAGTTATATATTTCCCGATTATCTCACAATAATAAAAACTAAATTTGAGTTAAAGCCTTTTTTTAATAAAAATAAAAAATAAATATAAATAGATTATTCAATCACAAAACACGATACAAACTAACATATAATACACTAGTTTACAGATGTATAAATAAGTCAATTTTGCTTTAAACAGGCACACATATCAAACACATTTCATTATAATAAAGATATAAAAATGAAATCTAAATAAATAATTACCAAACAACAGCGACACGTGAATTAATATACTCATTTATTAAAATATATTAATATAAATTATAAGCTAAAAAATATAATTTGGTAAATTATATAAAATAAAATATAGACAATAATCTATTTTTCATTGTAATACCATAAAATAACATCTAACAATACCACAATTATCAATTCGTTAACTATAATATAATATTCAAAAACAAACAAAAATATATTGTTATTCTATCAACTATATTTGAGAGTAGCTTTTATAACAGATCAATCAATGTATTTTTCGCTACAAAAGAATATTTATATATGTATAAACAGATAAGTAGACGCAAACACTAATTCTATTTAATTTCATAGTAGAAATAGCTCAATATTAATACAAATACATGATTCAATAAGCATATCAAATTATAAACTACATTTTGGTTTAAAAATAAAGAATAGCATGATACACAAAAAAGGCTGCAAATGTTATTTGCAGCCTTTTAATGATATAATTAAAACCAGTATTTACTACTATTTATTCTCCCAACCTTTTGTCTGAGTCAGTTTATAACCACGGTCGGCATACTGGTCAATCTGTGCTTTACCTACCGGTGCTAGATAACATTCATCACCGAAAGCATCTCTGGCAACAGCTTTCAAAGGAATGAAGAAGCCTACCATAGCATCCGCATTACTTCCGTTATAAGTTACGATTGTTCCATCCATCTTCCGCACCTGATAAGGATTGAAAGCGCCCGATTTAGTCGGTTCGAGGAAAGAAGGTGCATCTACCTTGAGGTTCACCCATGGACCTAACATCGTATCTGGATATTTTATATTATCCATATAGTCTAATTTCTTCCAACGACGAATGTCGGCCAAACGGGTATGCTCAAAGACGAACTCCATGCGTCTCTCACGTCTGATCTCCCAGATCAATGCAGGAACACTTGGATCGCGATCGGGTGCAAAAGCATCATTGATCATAGCCAAGTTCATCGGTGCTGTTTTCTGAACTCCTTTCGATTTGGCTACATCATCCAAATCACGATTACGAATAGCATTGATAGAAACATCTATATCTGCTTGTGTGACTGCTGGTCCGCCCATAGTAGCCAATTCAGCTTTCGCCTCGATCCAGTTCAAGAGAACTTCCGAATAACGCATCACGGGAGCATCATTGGTATTTGAATTACTACCATACTGAGCAGGAATAGAAGCCGACGCATAATAAGTAGGTCCTGTGCGGTCGATAAATTTACAAGCATACAATAAAGTACTGGATTTAACTTGAGGAGCCTCCCAGAAAGTCGCTTCAAAACGTGGATCCCTCGTTTTAATCATATTCTTGATATCCAATTGATCGGCATTCGCAACAGTCGACGATTGATAAGGTTTGCCATCTGTACATAAGAACGATTTAGCTAAAGCCAAGTTGGGGGCAGGAGATTGTGATTCATAGCCATTCGAGTAAGAAGCAATACAATGAGTTGCAGTTGCTGCATCATAATGCCTGTACATCAACATCTCTTTATTTCCTTTTAAATCTTGAGAGCCAAATAGACTTCTAAAATCACCTTGTATCTTATACGATTTCGTACCAATCACATAATCACCTGCCTCTTTGGCAAACTCCAAGTATTTCTTGGCTAAGTTCTGATCCAATTGATGATATTTCTGCCAAGTGCCTTCGTACAGCATGATTCGTGAAATAAAACCGGCAGCTATATCCTTATTTAGTGCCATCGGAATATCAGAAACACGCAAGTTAGTAAATGCATAACGCAGATCCTCATACACCTTCTCCATCACCTCTGCTCTAGGAGTTCTAGCCTTATACATCTCATCGTTGTCGACTTCAAAAAGAACTTTATCATAATAAGGAACGTCACCAAACGACCAAACCAAGCGATGATACTCAAAGGCACGGAAGAAACGGGCTACCCCCATCCAATGGTTATAAGCTTCAGCAGATAGATTCTTCTTTCCTTTGGTTTCCAGACGATCAATCATCACGTTCATCTTTCTCACCCATGCGAAATTCCAAGTAGCACTGGCATATTTAGTCAGCCAAAGATCTTCACTAGTAGCCATGCTATTGGTTCCTCTACTCGTTGGAATAGAATTTTCCATTGAGGCTTGTTTCCCAGCCGAAGCATTATCATCAGAGAAATTATACCCTCTTACAGGCGAATAATCCAAACCATAACTACTATTGTATCCAACGAAATAGTTAGAATAGCACTCATTGGCATACAAGCGAAAGTCTGTTTCATTTCTCCAGAACTTTTCATCATTTGCTTTGGTCATCTGCGGACGATCAAGAATATCGTCACAGCTCATCATACTGAAAACAGCTAACGAAAGCAGCGTATATATATATTTTTTCATATGCTTTTCTTGTTAAAAATTCAACTGAAGTCCAACTGACAAACTCTTAAAGGTAGGAGTTCCAACGCCAGTACGCCCCAAATTATAATTATCTGAAAGAAACATTGAATATCCCGATATTGCTTCCGGATCAATAGGAAGACCTCTCAAATGATCCCAAGTCACAAAATTCTCTAACGATAGATAGACGCGAGCTTTTTGTATAAATACTTTTTGCAAAATATCGGCAGGCAGAGTGTAGCCAACTGTTATGTTTTTCATACGTAAGTACGACATATCGAGCAAGTAACGTGATTGAGTAACCATATTCAATGAATTGCTAGAGCCGGCTAAGTTGTATGCACGAGGATAAAAAGCATCCGTACGGTCTTCTCTCCAATAATCACCAGCGATAGCCTGCGGAATCGCTCCATCTGAAGAATTAAAGCCGGGTATAGCCAAGAAGCCATTTCCCCAAACCTGACGTTTGCCTACTCCTTGGAAGAATACCGAAAAGTCAAATCCTTTATAATCGGCACCTAAACGGAAACCATACTCGTAGCGCGGTATAGAATTTCCAATCACTTTTTGGTCGCCTGGATTATCAATCGTACCACTTCCAGAATCTATCTTACCATCTCCATTCAGATCTTTGAATTTCACGTCACCGGGGCCGAAATAGAAAGATCCACTCTGTAGGAAATTCTGATAAACAGGGTTGTCACCTTTCAATTTATTAACCTTCACAGCTCCTTTAGTCCCATTCGGAACCTCTTTGCCATTCAATAACCAGATCTGAACAATATCTTGACCATTGTACACAAAGTCGTCTTTCTGATACAAACGATCGGTTACGTATCCCCAGATATCCCCATATTTTTTGCCGACATAATATTCGTTCACTAGTTTAGTTTGACCGTATTTAGTGATCTCAGTCACAGCATCCGACAAGGTGAACAACGCATTGATGCCTAAGCCGTTTTTGAATCGATAGTTGTAATCGACAGAAAGCTCCCAACCTTTTGTTCTTAATGAACCATAGTTTCCTTTCGGTGCATCCGTACCAAAAGTATTTGTAACACCAGCTCCCGGAACAATCATATTCTTTGTATCACGTTGATACCAATCGAAGGTCAATCCGAGTGAGTTATCCAAAACGCGGATATCTACACCAAAGTCGGCTGTTGCAATATCTTGCCAAGTAATATCACTGGTTACCGCATTAGGCAAACCAACATACACTAACTTATTGCCATTAGCATCCAACCAACTACTTTGAGTAGTTGTCATGGTAGGTACATACAAACTGCTTGCAACTGTTTGATCACCAATAACACCCCATGAACCTCTGAACTTTAAAGAATTAACAACCGGAGTCATCCATTTCATAAAAGCTTCCTCACTGGCACGCCATCCGGCAGAGAAAGATGGAAAAGCTCTCCACTGCAAACTACCCGGAAACTTAGAAGTACCATCGTAACGAAGATTAGCTTCCAACAAATAACGATCTTTCAAAGCATAATTGATACGGCCGAAATAACCCATTTGTCCTTCCCACTCGAATCCTCCGCCTGCTTCATGCTGACCGGCTGTCAAATCGAACTGAGGATTCGTGATATCAATCAGGTCGGACTTCTTAGCCCAGCTATCCTCCACATCGTAAGCAACGCGGTTCATACCTACCATAAACTTAAATACATTGTTTTTATTCAGGTTCCAATCGTAGGTGGTCGTAATGTTCCATGTATCTTGATTAGAATTCTCTGAGCGACGATAGATATGATCCGGATTCACCCCATGAGCTGTATATTCGGTCATGCCCAATTTATAAGCCGGCATTGCACCTGGAGTATTAGCAGGCACTACGTCTCCATTTGAGTTCACCATCACCCGGTTTCCGTTAGCGTCATTTTTAGCGACCGCACCTCCCCAAGAGTTTAAAGCCATAAATCTAGTTCCGGGAGTTTTCAAAATATAATCGTTAGAAGCATAGGTATAATCTACATCCAATCTCCAGTTCTTCATGATATTTACAGTGGCCCCGATATTTAAATTTATATAATTGTAAATACGTGAAGCGGTATTGGCCTGATTAACCTCAGACTGAGGACTGCGAATAATATTTCCTTCATCATCGTATCCAAGAGGCATGTTGGGTCCCCAACGATATAGATACAACCAAGGGTCGGCTTTAGGAGAGTTGGTTGCATACGCATATCTTTTTTCACGTTTAGAATAAATTGCTCCGGCTCTTACCGTCAGGTATTTATTCACATCCGTACTGATCTTAATAGAACCGTTATATCTTCTAAAATCATCTTTCTTGGCAGGTTTCATTAAGCCGGTCTGGTTCAAATAGCCTAAACCTATATTATAAGAAGTCTTTCCACTTTTACCATTAACCGACAAGTTATGGGTCATTGATGGAGTCCACTCTTTGATCATATAATCATAAGGATCGAAGGTACGCAAGCCTATTTTACGATTTTCGGCATCCACATACCAGTCCCTACCATATACATACGGATCATTAGGTCCCAGTTTACCCCCATACTTTTGTTCCCACTCTCTAGCTTTCAGCAAGCCTTCTTCTGTGATCTGAACAAAAGCACCGGCAACCGTTCCGTTTATTCTTTTAAATGCATCCACCGAATATTGCAAAGCGTCCAAGCCACCCATCTCCATCTTCTTGGAGATGTTTTGCCAAGAGAAGTTTCCCGAATAGCTGACGTTCACACTCTCCTGTCTTGATCCTTTCTTAGTTGTAATCAATACAACTCCTAAAGCAGCTTTAGCTCCGTAAATAGAGGATGCGGCTGCATCTTTCAAGACTGAGATCGATTCAATATCATCGGGATTGACCATTTGGATACTAGGTATCTCAACGTTATCCAACAAGATCAAAGGAGAAGAAGCGCCATTGATGGAGGCTATCTGTCCGCGAATTTTAATCAATGGATCAGAGCCGACTTCACCACTAGGGATCACGATTGAAAGTCCCGGAGTAGATCCTTGCAGACCACGCCCCACATCCGCAATCGGTCGCCCAGCCAATGTCTTGCTAACATCCACAGAAGCAACTGCTCCGGTTAAGTTTTCTTTCTTTTGAGTTCCGTAACCGACAACAACAATTTCATCAAGAACTTCAGAATCTTCTTTTAGAATCACTCTCATATTTTTAGTGGCTTTCACTTGTTGGGTCTGATAGCCAACAAAAGAGATTTTCAGAGTAGCACCTAAAGATGCATTCAACTTAAAGTTACCCTCTAAATCGGTGATTGTTCCATTTGTTGTTCCCACAACAGCTACACTGGCACCGATAACGGGTGTTCCATTTACATCGAGCACTACACCGCTTATACTTTGGGTCTGCTGCTGCTCCATTGCTCCTCGAATACCACCAGGAGCATACTGGTTAGCTACTGCATATTCGCCTCCTACCAATAGGAAGACAGATGCCATAGCGATAAGACATTTGTTTTTAACAAACTCTTTTCTTTTGTGATTTTCATACATAAAGCATTGTGATTTAGTTAATTTAAAATCTAAAACTTTTTTCTTTTAAAAAGGGATAGGAATTGAGGAAGTTAATTTTCCCTTAATTCAAGTGGTCAACCATAGGCTTTTTGCTTTTTTGTTTTTCATTTTAACTATTATTATTTTATTTAGTTAACATTTACACGCATGCAGCATTTATTAAACACATTTACTGCAAATGATGGAATAATTAGATCAACAGCCCTAAAATCGAAACTCATTTAATCATTAACAAAGGTGTAGATATATGTTTTAAATATCTAAAAAACAAAGATATATTTTATTTTAAAACGTAATGGTTTTGTTTACGTTTTTTTTATATTATATTTATTATTTCACATTGATGACAAAAGAAATAATATCTTAAACCGAATAAAAACAGAAAAACCACAGAGCATAAAACAACATATAATGGGATATGACGTAAAAAGAGCGACGATATACCTTATTATATGATCTCATAATCACTATAAAACCACCCAAAATGGCTATAAAGGTGCACTTTTCTTAATTGTGATCAGCTAAATTGCATTCTTTTTAAATACACACAATTTCACATTAGTCCAATTTTTTCTTCGAATATACAATCATATATTGCAAGCAATTGCAGCTAACTAAAAATATTTTTAAACGATCACATCCTTTATCTTTCGATATTCAAAAGTAACATACATCTTGAATAGAAAGACAATTCATAATCCGAATATCAAACATTTCATTATAACACACATGAGTCAATCGCAGCATTAATACTGCTCAACGAACAAGAGAATACGCTATTTTATTGAAAAGATACGTGGATACGAACAGTTCCCATAGTAGGAACAAACAGTTTCCATAGTAGGAACGATCTGTTTCCAATGTGGAAACGAACAGTTCCCACATTGGTTTCTGACTGTTCCCGCGTTGGTATCGAACAGTTTCCGCGTTTGTATCTGACTGTTCCCACGTTGGTATCGAACAGTCCCCATAGTGAAAATTACTCGTCCCTACTATGAACGCAAACTACACCTACACTCTTAGTGAAACTTCAGCACGGTACGTATGAAATAGAATTACATAATAATTAAAATAAAGAATCATCAGTTCGATTATTACAGTACTAAAGTTAAGAATAAAAATCGTATTTCAGGCATAAAACAACCTTTATCATTTAAAATTATCATGTATGGATATATTTATATTTTCAAGGTTGCAGATACTTATCTGCAACAGTATCTGCAACCCGATCTGCAACACTCCCAATCAACTGGTTCACTGACCATTGAACAAGCAAGGTTGCAGTGTTGCAGATAAAAACAACAAAACAACTTTATGGAGGTGAAGAAAAAACGATAGATCGACTTATGAATTTTGAAGAACGACAAAGCCAATATCTAAATTATTGAATACAATTATTAATTTGTGTAAATGAAATAGATTTTATTCAAGAATTTAATATATTTGCACAAAAGAAAATGGTATCGGTAATATCATTCTCATTCTTTGTTATCCACCAAGACCTTAAATAGAAATTTTATACGAAGAAATAACGGAGATATTCACTCAATCGTAAAAGAGGTGATATCTACAAGTAAATCTACATAACCTGGGGAGAACCCAAAAATATAAGACTATGTTCAAAAACATGAAACACTCCAACAATTGGCTAATAACTATCTTTATAGTAGCTGTATGTACCTGCCCTTCTTATATAATGGCGCAGAGCCTATCCCCCACTACTCGTACAGAAATAGAGGGAGTGCTGAATGAACTGACTAAAAAAGTAACCTCCACCGGCTATGTTAAGATCGATTCATTCTTTATACGAAAAGACACGCTACACTTCTTTGTGAATACTCCTTTCTCATATATTCCTTTTCGTAAAGAGAACGTCGATAATATATATAATGAGGTCGGAAAAATCACTCGACCTTTATTTCCCACTTACAAAATACAAATCCACACCGACAATCACAGCATCGAATCATTGACTCCTGAATCTATACTCAAGAAGAATAGTAAAGACAAGAGAAACAACCATTCGGGGAAAAACAAGAGAAACAATCAGTCGTCTAAAAGCAATAAACTCACGAGGAACATTCAATCTGATAAAAACAAGCAGTCTGATAGGAACATTCAATCAAAGGAAAACGATCAGTTTGATAGAAGCTATCAGTCTGAAAAAAGCTATCAATCCGATAAAAACAAGCAATCAAAAGAAAGCTATCAATCCGATAAAAGCAAGCAATCTGATAAAAGCTATCAGTCTGATAGGTGCAAAGTACTATCGACTCAGCCGTTGATCACTCAGTTGTCGACTAAAAACAAACCGACGAAAGGGATGGCGGGATCACATATTGCCCTTTGGCAGAGTCACGGATACTATTATGAGTCGAAACTTACAAGATGGGAATGGCAACGTGCCCGTATCTTTCAAACCGTGGAGGATCTTTATACCCAAAGTTATGTGCTCCCTTATCTGGTACCGATGCTCGAAAAGGCGGGTGCAACGGTTCTTTTGCCTAGAGAAAGGGATACCCAGACTACCGAAATCATTATAGATAATGATCGGAATCAATTTTCTGAATCGAGCTACATCGAAAATGAAGGGACAGAGAGATGGACGGATGGTGCGAAGCCCGGATTTGCACACCTACGAACAACTTACAAAGACTTTGAAAACCCATTCAAGGAGGGTACTTATCGTGAAATAAAGACAGTCAAGAAAGGTGAGCCAAGTTATGCCGAATGGAGAGCTTCTATACCCCAAGCAGGGAGTTATGCAGTTTATGTCGCTTATGCAACCGTCGACAATAGTACGGATGATGCATTATATAAGGTGTATCATAAGGGCGGAGTCGCCGAATTCAAAGTTAATCAGCAGATGGGAGGTGGAACCTGGATCTATTTGGGTCATTTCTTCTTCAATGCGGGAAAGAATTCGTGTAGAATCACATTAAATAATCAATCAACGAAAAAAGGCTCTGTCCTTACTGCGGATGCGGTGAAGATCGGGGGTGGATATGGCAATATTGCCCGGAGAATTTCTTCCGAGGGTACGACAGAGAACAGGAAAAGCTCAGAGAGTACGACGGTGAACAGGAATAGTTCAGAGAGTACAACGATGAACAGGAATAGTTCGGATAATCAATCGGTTCCATTATCCAAACAGCGAACTGAAGGTGAATATCCGTACGAGACAAGCGGATACCCCCGTTTTTGTGAAGCTGCCCGCTATTGGTTGCAATGGGCCGGTGTACCGGATAGTATCTATTCGGAAAGTCAGGGGAAGAATGATTATACAGACGACTATAAGTCAAGGGGATTATGGGTTAATTATCTCTCGGGCGGATCGTCGGTTAACCCATCACAACAAGGACTTCATATTCCCATCGATCTGGCTTTCGCCTTTCACACCGATGCGGGGACTACATACAACGATTCAATCATCGGGACGTTAGGGATCTTCGAAACGAGTTCGGACAACGGTTTATACGAAGACGGGACATCTCGCTATGCAGCACGTGCTCTGACAGATCTCATTCAAACTTATATCGTGAATGATATCCGACAACTGTACGAACCGAAGTGGACCAGAAGAGGGTTATGGAACAAGTCGTATTATGAAGCTCGTGTGCCTAAAGTTCCTACGATGTTACTGGAGCTATTGTCGCACCAGAACTTTGCAGATATGCGTTATGGACTCGATCCACGTTTCCGCTTTACGGTCTCTCGTTCCATCTACAAAGGTATCTTGCGCTTTTTAAGCATGAAGAATCAAACGGCATTTGTGGTGCAACCCTTACCCGTTGACCATATGGGCCTCAGCTTTATAGCAGACGATCGGGTGGAACTAACCTGGAAAGAGGTGGTCGATCCGTTGGAGCAATCAGCTAAAGCCGACCGTTACATTGTCTATACCCGGATCGGGAACGGTTGCTTCGATAACGGGACGATCGTCAACAAGCCTTCCTATACTTGTTCTATCCCCAAAGGAGTGGTTTGCAGTTTCAAAGTCACCGCCATCAATCAGGGCGGAGAGAGTTTCCCATCGGAAATACTCTCTGTGGGGAAGGCTGCCGATGAGAAAGGAACGGTCTTAATCGTAAATGGCTTCGACCGTATCTCCTCTCCTGCCGATTTCACTGCAGATGCCGACTCATTGGCTGGTTTCTTGGATCAGTACGATCATGGGGTACCTTATATCCGCGACATTAGTTACATCGGTCCCATGAAGGAGTTCCGCCGACAAATTCCATGGATGGACGACGACGCATCGGGATTTGGCGATAGTTATGCCACCGAAGAGACGAAAGTGATTGCCGGTAATACATTCGACTATCCCTCCATCCACGGTCACGCTATTCTTAAGGCAGGCTACTCGTTTACTTCGTGCAGCGACGAAAATATCGAAGAGGGTATCTGCCAACTTGATACATATTCATATGTAGATCTTATTTTAGGTAAGGAATATCAAACAAAGATGGGACATGACACCCAACAGATCGAGTTCAAAACATTTAGTGATCAGATGCAAAAAGCAATAACCGATTATTGTAAGACAGGCGCCAACCTGCTCGTTTCGGGTGCTTTTGTTGGATCCGACTTATGGGATAACAGAGATGTGAAGGCTAACGATAAAGATAAGTCGTTTGCTACAAATACTATAAAATATAAATGGAGAGCGGGACAAGCAGCCAGAAACGGGAAGATAAAAAGTGTCGTTTCTCCGCTAGTGCCATTCAACGGAAAGTACACCTATTATAATGAGTTGAATGATCAGTCGTATGTCGTTGAGTCACCGGATGCCATCGAACCTGCCGATACCCATGCCTACACTATTTTCCGATATGAAGAGAATAATCTCAGTGCAGGAATCGCCTACCAAGGCGAATACAAGACTTGTGTATTGGGCTTCCCCTTTGAATCGGTACGGACAGATAGCGAAAGAGAACAGCTCATGAAAACCATATTCGATTTCTTTGCAAGCAAGTGAGGAAGAAAAGTGCAAAAAAGAGGAAAGATAGATACAAAATTCAACAATTCAAGAATTCAACAAGTAAACAAGTCAACAAAGAGAAACAAAGAATTATAAGCAAGTAATAATCAGATAATCAAACAATCAGATAATCTAATAGAAACTATGTACAGACTAGCAATGCTCATTGCATTTATACTTTTATTGCCATTGACTGCTCACTCACAGAGTAGTCGGTTCAAGTTTGCAGTTCTGACAGATTTGCATCTATCACCCGGCAACGCGGGACCCAGAGAAGATCTGGAGCGATCGGTCGACCAGTTGAATCGTACGGACAGCATCGATTTCGTATTAGTGACGGGCGATCTGACAGAAGTGGGCGATCGGAACAGTTTGTTGCAAGTTAAATCGATACTCGACCGATTGAAGACAAAGTATTACATTGTCCCAGGAAACCACGAAACGAAATGGAGTGAATCGGGAATGACCGACTTTGCCAATATCTTTGGCAGTGAACGGTTCAAACTAGAGCATAAAGGTTTACTGTTTCTGGGATTCAATTCCGGTCCCCTGATGCGAATGGCATACGGGCACATTGCTCCCCAAGACATCAGATGGATGAAAGAAGAGATGACCCAAGCAGGACAAGGAAAACCGATCGTTCTAGTCACTCATTACCCCATCCTTCCGGGTGACGTCGACAATTGGTATGAAGTGACCGATGCGGTACGTCCGTACAATGTTCGGATGTTCATTGGCGGGCATTACCACCGCAACCGCCAACTCTCGTATGATGGTATTCCGGGTATTCTTGTCCGTTCTAACCTCAGCGGAAAAGATAATCCGGGAGGTTATGGCATTTTCGTAGTCGATAAAGATTCGATATCTGTATACGAACAGTCGATTGGGCAACCCATACAACGGTTGACTTCCCTTTCATTCAATAATTCGTATTATGATCCTAAAGGTAAAGCAGAACGCTATCCGGATTTTTCTACCAATCAGAAATATCCGCAAGTGAGACCCGTTTGGACAAAAGATACCGGAGTGGGCATTTACTCTTCACCCGTACCCTATAAGAATCGGATATATGTAGGCGATGATCTGGGATACTTGAAATGTTATTCACTTAAAGATGGCAAAGAGCGCTGGTCGTTCAGCTCCGGTAGACGGATCATCGGAACACCGGCAGCCGACCATCAAACGATTGTTTTCGGATCTGCTGATAAAAAGATCTACGGCTTAGATGCACGGTCGGGCAAGAAAAGATGGGAGATCGTAACCCAAGAGCCTGTATTGGGTGCTGTAGCCATCAGTAAAGGAACGGCTTATATCGGAGGAAGTGATTCTGTTTTCAGAGCCATCAATCTATCGACCGGTACCATCAGATGGGAATACCGACAGATCAAAGGGTATATTGAATGCAAACCACTTCTCACGAAAGAGAAGGTTATTTTCGGCGCGTGGGACAACACGCTTTATGCTCTCAACAAACAGAATGGCGAAGAGAACTGGAAGTGGACGGGTGGCATGACACGCAAACATTTTTCACCGGCTGCCGTATGGCCCGTTTCGGCTAATGGAAAAGTCTTTATTGCCGATCCGGAACGTGCACTCACAGCAATCGATCTAGCTAGCGGACAAACGATCTGGAGAACCTATCAGTCGACTGTTCGCGAATCACTCGGTTTATCGGAGGATGGAGAACGGATTTACGCAAAAACAATGAACGACAGCATCGTCTGTTACTCCGCAAAAGAGAGCCGACCGGTCCAGATCTGGGCATCCAATATCGGGTTTGGATACGAGCATGCACCGTCAATGTTAATAGAAAAAAAAGGAACTTTATTCGGAAGCACAAAAGAAGGTCTTATCTTTGCATTAGAAGCGAAAAACGGAAGAATAAAATGGATCCATAAAGTAGGTAATTCGCTAATAAACACGATTGTTCCTCTTGATGATTGTAAATTGCTCTTCACCTCAACAGATGGCAAGTTAGGCTTGCTAACTTGGGAAGAGAGTGAAAAGAGATAATTTAATAGAAAAGTGAATGAAAAGAAATCAAAAATCATTGAAAGAACAAGAGTAAAGAAAAAACAGAAAGCATTTAAAAACAAGGAACAAGAAAACAAGGAACAAGAATTAAGAAATTAAGAAATAAACAAATAAGAAATAAAAACAAATAAATATGAAACCAACTGTAAATTGCTTTATTCCATATGCAGAATTAGTTCAAGTTGAGAAGACAATAAAAGGGTTAAGATCAATTGAGTTTATCAACAAGATCTATTTGCTGACAACCGATCGGGAAGCTCCGCAAGTGGAAGGCTGCGAACTACTTCCCATTGAAAGTCTTTTTGCCAGTGCAACCCTCAAAAGCATTGCTCAACATTCAGACGCTACACATACCCTGTTTTATACCAAATATACAACCCTAGAACTTGGTTTGTTTGCCTTAGAAAGAATGATTCGCATCGCAGAGGATTCAAAAGCAGGAATGGTATATACCGATCACTACCAGTTCATCGGCACACAGCGCACCAATGCACCTGTGATTGATTACCAAATGGGCAGTTTAAGAGATGATTTCGATTTCGGATCGGTATTGGTCTTTAACGCGCAAGCTTTAAAAGAAGCTGCAGGTAGGATGCAAGCCGATTATCAATTTGCGGGATGGTACGATTTACGCTTGAAGCTTTCGCAAAAAGCGCCCCTTGTACATATCAACGAATACCTGTACACCGAAGTTCAGGACGATAATCGCAAGAGTGGAGAGAAGATCTTCGACTATGTAGATCCTAAGAACAGAGGTGTACAGATAGAGATGGAGAAAGCTTGTACCGAACATCTAAAAGAGATCGGCGGTTATCTGAAACCAACATTCGAACACATCGAATTCGGTGACCAATCGTTCGATTTTGAAGCATCGGTCATCATTCCTGTACGCAACCGGATCCGCACCATCCGTGATGCCATCCGATCGGTCTTGAATCAAAAGACAGATTTCAAATTCAACTTGATCATTATCGATAACTATTCAACCGACGGCACTACAGAAGCTATCGAAGAGTTTGCTTCCGATCCGCGCCTCATCCATCTCATCCCCGAACAGAAAGATTTGGGCATTGGCGGATGCTGGAACGTGGGAGTTCATCATCCTCTTTGCGGAAAGTTTGCCGTACAGCTCGACAGTGACGATGTGTACAAGGACGAGAACACTCTCCAAACTATGGTGAACGCATTCTACGAGCAAAACTGCGCCATGGTAGTTGGAACTTATATGATGACCAACTTCGACATGGAAATGATTGCTCCGGGAATCATCGATCATAAAGAGTGGACACCCGAAAACGGACGAAACAACGCACTCCGCATCAACGGTCTGGGAGCTCCGAGAGCATTCTACACCCCGCTATTAAGAGAGATCAAAGTCCCCAATACAAGTTACGGCGAAGATTATGCTTTAGGTTTGCGATTCTCCCGTCATTTCCAGATTGGACGCGTGTACGAAGTGGTTTATCTTTGCCGCCGTTGGGACGACAACTCCGATGCTTCGCTCGATATCGTGAAGATGAACGGACACAATCTGTACAAAGACCGCATCCGTACCTGGGAACTTCAAGCAAGAATCGAACTAAATAAGCAATCGTAAACGACGACCGTATGATGGAAAAAGAGATACATGATTTGATCAATGAGCAAATGCTTTCATGGGATTTGGCGAAGCAAAACTACTCCGGATTGAAGCAGGTGAAAACCAAAGAGTTCACGATCAACCAGACCACCTACAAGGTACAGTTCAATCCCGCACGCATCCTTTCGTCGAATGCGAAAGTCGACAGTCAATCGATCCGTGAAAGAAAATGCTTTCTTTGCAAAGAGAATCTGCCAAATACACAGAAAGGGTTGCTTTTCGAAGATAAATATCAACTGTTAGTCAACCCCTATCCTATTTTTCCTAAGCATCTCACCATACCCGATCTGAATCATACGGATCAACGCATTGCGGGACGTTTTATCGACATGCTCAATCTGGCTGAAGCTTTAGAAGAGTTCGTGATCTTCTATAACGGACCTAAATGTGGCGCTTCAGCTCCCGATCATGCGCACTTCCAAGCAGGAAACAAAGGGTTCCTGCCGATTGAAAACGATTGGAAGAAACTGGGAAAAGAAGAAATAAAAACTGTAGAAAATGCTACTCTTTGGGAGCTGAAAGATTCCCCACGGGCAACGCTGGTCATCGAAGCAACGGACAAGCAAGCAGCAAACAATCTCTTTGAGTTGGTGTATAGCAGTTTGGACCATTTATCGAATGAGGAAGAACCGATGATGAATATCGTCACCTGGAAAGAAAAAGAAAGATGGATTACCTGCATCTTCCCACGAAAGCAGCATCGTCCTTCGTGTTTCTTCTCCGAGAATGCCGATCATCTTCTCATCAGTCCCGCATCAGTTGATATGGGAGGGGTGTTTATCACTCCGCAAGAGGAAGATTTTGAGAAAATAGATGCCGACGCCATCGCCAAGATCCTTCAGGAAGTTTGCTTCTCTGCAACGGATCTATTAAAAATTAAGCAAAACATTCAATCGATATGATGAAAGAACCGCAAGTTAAAGTTGGCATTCTATTTGCCCCAAAAATAGAATTCTCGTTAGCCGGCAATTATCTGATCAGCGGAAAAGCGATCAACGGAATGCCAATTAACGGAATGCCAATTAACGAGAAAGTTGTCAACGAGAAGTCGATCAGCGAGAAACCGGTCAACGGAATGCTGATGAGCGAGAAATCGGTCAACGAGAAACCGATCAGCGAGAGATCGGTTAGCGAGAAGTTGATTAGCGAGAAATCGGTCAGCGGGAAGCAAGTGGTGGTATACGACCAAGGATGCATCTTATGGCAAGGAGAGAAATACGAGCAGCTATCATTCGAATGCAAGAATGAGCAAGAAGACTCTTTCGAACTAGAAGATGTCACGATCGGGATCGACTTCCACTGGGAACGAAAAGAGAATCAACGTTTTCAGGGTTCTTTGGATATCATTGTTGAGAACGACCGACTCACTGCAATCAATGTGATCAGTGTGGAAGGTTATCTGACAAGTGTGATTTCCAGTGAGATGAGTGCAACAGCTTCTCTCGAACTGCTCAAGGCTCATGCCGTAATATCCCGTAGCTGGTTGTTGGCCAATATGGAGGGAGCAACAGACAAACCCGTCATCCCTTCCGATAGTTGCACAGCTAACTCCGACGGTGAAAAGATCAAATGGTACGAACGGGATGCCCACACTCATTTTGATGTTTGTGCCGACGATCACTGTCAGCGCTACCAAGGTATCACCAAAGCTTCCACAGCCATTGTTAGAGAAGCCATCGAGGCAACTCGAGGAGAGGTTCTGACTTACAACGGGGAAATCTGTGACGCACGTTTCTCCAAATGTTGCGGAGGAGCATTCGAGGAGTTTCAGTATTGCTGGGAAAACATTCGCTACCCCTATCTGACCAAGCAACGGGATAGTCTGAACCAAACCGCCCTACCCGACTTGTCAAAAGAAGCCGAAGCAGAACGATGGATCCGCACATCGCCCGATGCCTTTTGTAATACCCAAGAGAAACAAATACTCTCGCAAGTACTCAATAACTACGATCAGGAAACAACCGATTTCTATCGCTGGAAAGTAACCTATCGTCAGGAAGAGCTCTCTTCGTTGATACAGAAACGGTCCGGAACAGACTACGGACAGATCATCGACCTCGTTCCGATTGCTCGCGGCACCTCCGGACGTTTATGGAAACTGAAGATCGTCGGAACAAAAAAGACACAGATCATCGGGAAAGAGTTGGAGATCCGTCGCACGCTCTCCCAATCGCACCTATACAGCTCGGCCTTTGTGGTAGATAAATCAGATCTAAAAGACGGGATACCCGCAACATTCACTCTCACCGGTGCCGGATGGGGACACGGTGTGGGGCTCTGCCAGATTGGAGCGGCAGTGATGGGCGAACAAGGACATTCCTACGATACCATTCTGCTCCATTATTATAAGGAAGCATCTATACATAAACTTTACTAATCATGAAAAACCAAAACACATCCCCTTGGGCATGGATACCCAGCTTATATTTTGCACAAGGATTACCTTATGTAGCCGTGATGACGATCTCCGTCATCATGTACAAAAACTTAGGAATATCGAACACCGACATTGCACTCTATACCTCGTGGCTCTATCTACCTTGGGTCATCAAACCTTTCTGGAGTCCTTTTGTCGATCTGCTAAAAACCAAACGATGGTGGACGACCACCATGCAACTGCTCGTTGGTGCCGGTTTGGCAGGTATTGCCTTTACCATTCCCATGCCGGGCTTCTTTCAAAAGACACTCGCCATCTTCTGGCTGGTTGCATTTAGTTCGGCTACTCACGATATTGCAGCCGATGGCTTCTACATGTTAGCTTTAAATGTGAAAGACCAAGCTTTGTATGTAGGAATCCGAAGCACCTTCTATCGAATTGCCACCATTGCCGGACAAGGTTTATTGGTGATGCTTGCAGGAGGTTTGGAGATCTGGACAGGTAGTGTGAAGTACGGATGGAGCATTACTTTCTATATTCTTAGCGGACTCTTCATTGCTTTTTATCTATATCATAAGTTCATCCTCCCCCGTCCATCTGCCGACAAAGCAGTTGGGGCAGAAAAGAATAGTGCCAGTAATATTATACTTGGATTTTTCGAGACATTTATCTCTTTCTTTGAAAAGAAACAAGCAGGAGTAGCTATCCTTTTTATGTTGTTCTATCGCTTTCCCGAAGCACAGTTGGTGAAGCTCATCAACCCTTTCTTATTAGACCCAATCGAGAAAGGTGGGCTGGGATTAACCACAGCAGAAGTAGGACTAGTATATGGAACGATTGGTATTATCGGACTCACCCTTGGTGGAATCATCGGAGGGATCTGCGCAGCCAAAGGAGGCTTGCAGAAGTGGTTATGGCCCATGGCATGGAGCTTGTCGCTTACCTGTCTGACCTTTGTTTACTTAGGATATTTCCAACCTCAGAACTTCCTCATTATTAATTTATGTGTTTTCATCGAGCAGTTTGGTTATGGTTTTGGGTTTACAGCCTACATGCTCTATCTCATCTACTATTCCGATGGAGAACACAAGACAGCTCATTACGCCATCTGTACCGCCTTCATGGCCTTAGGAATGATGTTGCCGGGAATGGCTGCCGGATGGTTGCAGGAACAGATCGGTTACGAGAAATTCTTTATCTGGGTGATGTTGTGCTGTGTGGCTACCATAGCGGTATGTGCATTCATCAAGATCGATCCCAATTATGGGAAGAAAGACAAAGAAGAGAAAGAAGAGCAAATCAGCAAATCATAAATATAATTAGATGCAGTTAAATAAAAGCTTATCATAAACAGATAATCACAAACAGCTTATCATAAACATCATAAATAGTTAGCCATAAGCAGTTTATTACAAGAAGTTTATCATAAGCAGTTAACTATAAACAATTAAGATCAGTTATCATGAAAAAGACCTATCTATTTTTTCTATGTGCTTTGTGCATTCAAGTGTTGAACTTACAAGCACAAAAAATTAAAATCAAGACAGGAATCGAAGTACTAAAAGAACAAAAGTATAAGATTCTTGAAGGGAAACGCGTGGGACTGATCACCAATCCTACGGGTGTAGATAATCATTTACGTTCGACGATCGACATTCTGCATGAAGCACCCGGTGTGAAACTCACTGCCCTTTACGGTCCCGAGCATGGAGTACGTGGAGATAGTCATGCCGGAGATGCTGTAGGTAGCACAATCGATTCGATAACCGGTCTGCCCGTATATTCTCTCTACGGAAAGACGAGGAAGCCGACTGCAGAAATGCTGAAAGAGATCGACGTACTAGTTTACGACATCCAAGACATAGGATGTAGATCTTTTACCTACATCAGTACGATGGGATTAGCAATGGAAGCTGCTGCAGAGAACGGAAAAGAATTCATCGTGCTCGATCGTCCCAATCCCCTTGGAGGATTAAAAATTGAAGGAAATATCACGGAAGATGATTGCATTTCTTTTGTAAGTCAATTTAAAATACCTTACCTTTACGGTCTTACATGTGGTGAGTTGGCTTTGCTACTCAACAGCAGACAACCGAAAGATAAACAATGCAAACTAGAAGTGATAAAGATGAAGCAGTGGAAACGAAAGATGAATTATAGTGAAACAGGTTTACAATGGATACCCTCTTCACCACATATTCCACAACCGATTTCCGCCATTGCCTATCCTTTGTCCGGCATTCTGGGTGAGCTGGGTTATCTTTCCATTGGAGTGGGATATACCATTCCTTTCCAAATGTTTGCTGCACCTTGGATCAAAGCCGACCAACTAGCCAATAGTCTGAATAATCTTCAACTTCCGGGAGTCAACTTCCGCCCGATCTATCTGAAGCCTTTTTATGCAGTAGGCAAAGGTGAAGAACTTCAAGGAGTACAAGTGCACATCATCGATTTCAATAAAGTAAGACTTAGTGAGATACAGTTCTATGTCATGCAGGAAATTGCCCGTTTATATCCCGATAGAGCTATTTTCGATCACGCCGACAATAAACGCTTTCGGATGTTCGACCAGGTTTCGGGATCCAAACAGATTAGAGAACTTTTCAGCAAAAGAAATCTATGGGAAGATGTTCAGGATTATTGGTATAAAGACGTGAGTAGATTTCGAGAAATCTCAAAAAAATATTA
>Ga0114938_1000708_pt1 | contig 24350 bp, 31 predicted proteins | sample AshMeaBigSpring_FD_88675 | JGI IMG/M metagenome (GOLD analysis project Ga0114938, IMG submission 88675) | Groundwater microbial communities from Big Spring, Nevada to study Microbial Dark Matter (Phase II) - Ash Meadows Big Spring | ecosystem: Environmental > Aquatic > Deep subsurface >...
AAAGAAGAACTACAAACGCTTGAAAAAGAGTATGAAGTGATTGAGGCAGAGCATCTGGCTCTGCTCAAGAAAATCCCAAATATTCCTACCTCAGACACACCTATTGGTCACTCTGAAGAAGAAAATGTGGTCGTGAAAGAATGGGGGAAAATCCCAGAATTTGCTTTTACGCCACGCAATCATGCTGAAATCGCTGCTCTTCATGGGTGGATAGACAAAGAACGGGCTGGTAATGTTGCTGGTTCACGATTTGCGTATCTGATGGGCGATATGGTACTGCTCCAATTTGCACTGATTCAGTGGGTGATGAGCGTGCTGACCAATGAACAAACATTGAAAAAAATCATTACAGATCTCGGACTGACAATTTCTAGTAAACCATTTACGCCAGTACTTCCGCCCTATATGATCCGCACAGAGCCCTATGATGCGATGGATCGTCTCGAACCTCGAGAAGAACGCTACAAGATCGAAGGACAAGACCTATGGCTTCAAGGAAGTGCTGAACATGTGCTTGGTTCTATGTATATTGGAGAAATCTTTGAAGAAAAACAACTTCCTATTCGCTATATAGGCTATGCAACCTCATTTCGAGGTGAAGCGGGCACCTATGGTAAGGATATGGAAGGTATTATCCGTATGCACCAATTTGACAAGCTGGAGATGGAGAGCTTTGCAACTCCTGAAACATCACACGAGGAACACCTCCTCTTTTCTGGTATCCAAGAATATATGATGCAGCAGCTCGGTATCCCATACCGTAAACTACAAAAATGCACCTTTGATATCTGAAAACCAAACGCGAAAGGCTCTGATATAGAAGCATGGCTTCCAGGACAAGGCAAGTACCGTGAGACGCATACAGCGGATTATATGACTGATTATCAGGCTCGCCGACTTCAGACTCGAGTCCGACGAGAAACTGGTGAACTTGAGCTTATTCATACCAATGATGCAACCGCTTTTGCGTGTGGTCGAGCGATGGTAGCTATCCTCGAAAATTATCAAAATGAAGATGGTTCTGTGACGGTCCCAGCAGTTTTGGTTCCTTTTCTCGGTAAAACAGTCATTTAGATTTGATTTTCTGACAAAAAAAGTGTATCATAGGGGTATAATTTTCTTTTATGAAATTAAATATGAAACCAAAAACATGGCTCGGAGTTACTACAGCGGCAGTTTTGGGTGGTGCAGCATTGAAACATGAGAGTATTCTATCTTATGCCTCTGATGTTTCGCATCGTGTTGAGAGTGCACTTCAAAATCCAGATAATAGAATCAAAGAAGCTATTGATTCTTTTTCAGATAAGGATTTTATCCACCAACAGACTCAAAAAAACATGCAGTATTATGAGTCAAAGATTACTGATCCAAAGTCACGAGATGCAATAGTTAATACAGCAACACGATATGATATTGCAGTGCATTTGTATACAATAGGCATACTCTCAGAGAAAGATATCATAGAACATATTAGTCTCTGAAGAACACCTATAGTATGTTTGCCAAATGTTAGTATGTCTCAGATCTGGACGCCAACAGGAGGAAAAGCACGAGAAATTTTACAACAAGATCTTTTTTATCCACAGGATGTGACAAGTTCTTTTGTTTCTCATCTTGGTGCTGGCACATGATATACGTGTAACTTTGCACCGAGACCTCAAGGTGGAGGATATATAATCACTATAGCAAATAGGAAGACAGGTGATGTCATAGGTACAATGGAACAAGCATTCAAAGTTTATTAACGCTCTATGCCAGAATCACTCCCGACTACTCCTGAACCAAATACTAGAAAACTCCTTTTTGTAGGTCTTGTAAGTGCTGTGATATTTGTTGTAATAGCATTTTTTGTTTTTATGTCGAGTGGCAGCAAAACTGTTGCTGGTAAGTGATTTGATCCAGAAAGTACTCAAATCACCATATGGACAGTAGGTATGGAACCAAAAACATTTGTTGATTTAAAAACTCAATTCAATAAGTACCTGGGAAGAAGTGATATGAAATTAAATGTAGAGAATTTTGCATCTTTTGATGATTATGTTGATATATTACCTCGTGCAATGCTCTCAAAGGCACCACCTGATCTTATCATGGTGCCTAATCATGGAGGAGATCGTTTTTTTGAACAATATATTGATACACTTGGAGACAGCATAGTAGATTTTACGGATTTTGAGACGCGATTCCATAAGTTATTTTTTGAAGAACTCGTATTTTCTCAGACATTAAAATGAGATGGTCAAGACAGAATCATCCGATGACTTCGAGGAGTACCATTCTGATTTGAACCATTAGGTACGTATTACAATCGTAATCTTGTACAAACAGTTCCAATACTTTGGCAAGACCTCTCAAAAATATTGAAGAGACCAAGTGAAGAATATTCTACACCTGCACCAAGGAATAGCACACTCTTGACTGTTACATCTCCTTGAGATGCTCAAGCGCCAGTGTTGCCTTCTTTCACAAATTTGGGTTATTGAGCGGCAACTCCATCAGCTGCTGATATCCTTGTACTTTTGATGGCACAAAAATCAGAATTATTAATAAATACCTATGCAGCCATCAACTCAATTGAAGCACGCGGTGTATTTGAGGAATATATGAATTTTCGACGCACTCCTAATAATCTTGAAAGATTTGATGCACAATTCGATGCGACACTCACGACAACTGACCTCTTTGTGCGAGGTAAGATAGCGACTCTTATTGGTTATCCGAGTACATATGAAGACATAAAAATAGCTATTCAGAGAGCAAAGAGAGATGGTGAATTCTCACCCGACTTCCTTAAGAATATTCGTGTTACGACTGTCCCACAAGAAGAGTTGGATCCAAAAAAGCAGATTAATTTTGCAAGATATATGTATTTTGCCTTAGTGAAAAATGGCGCAAATAGGGATGTAAAAAATCCATCAGATGATCCAGTGGTAAAATTTGTACAATTCTTACTTACCTCTGAAGCTCAGGATATTTTTATAAAACATCAATATTACTATTTACCAACACAGAATAAATCTCTTCTTGAAATGAAAGATACTAAAATTAATTCAGATAATAGTTTTTCTATGATAGTATGAGATTGGTATGTACCTGGTCAGACCTTTGCTCTCTATGATATGGGTATACCACATCTTTTTCGTTTTATAGTCAAAGAAGCACTTGATGAGCCAGGAACTGTCGCTACAAATGTAACAGCGTTGGTTTCCTGATATTTAAATTGTAAAGTTGGTCAACTCACTGACCCAGCACAATACGCAAAACCTTGTTTATGTCGAACAACTTTGCCTGTAAATGGAAATAACTATTGGCCTCTTTGTGGTCAGGAATAGTGTAGAGTTGTAGTATTTTGAAGGATGCTGGTTGACTATTGAGATGATAGTATTTTATTCAGGGGAATATCCCACTCATCTTGAGGAATATCATCAAATATCTGGCACTCAAAACATGCTCAAATACTATAGAGCTGTGGGTATTGCGAGAGAAATCTATCATACCAACCACCACCTCGACCTATGCGTTTTCCTGAGAGGGTAAATGCCCTTCAGGGCACGATGATAACGCCTGTTGTAGGAGAAAAAGAACAGGATCCTTCTCGAGTAATAACATATACATCTTTATTTTTACCAATATGTTCAATAAAAGGATGTAATGAAATTTCATCCTCTAGAGCAGAATATACAATAATGGTGTGAGCTTGTTGTATAGGAGGTAACGAGAGGAGTTTTTGAGACAACGAAACAGCTGCTGCATATCTTTCTTCTCTACTCAGGAGTCAAATACTTTGTTGTACGTATTCACGAAAAATATCTTTATCGGAGGTAGGTGTTTTTATTTTGTTCATGTTCAGTATCAGTGGTAGCGGTATAGATATTTCATTGCATATCATGGAGATAAAATAGGGCAGCACCATCGGTAGAAGCGTTGAGTGTTGCGAAGAATGTTTTGCTGGTAATACTCGCAATTGGAGTAGGAGGAAGTCATGAGGTATTGCGTGTGTCATAGCGATAATTTTTCGCTTGTCGCGCTTCTCGAGAGAGACTGTAGTAGGTATTTACAAATTTTTGACATTCAGATCCGAGTTTGAGCTCTTCATAACATACGGTAATATCTGCACCAAGAGGTATGCCTTGTCGCAGACGTTTTTTGAGAATACCAGCGACCGTAGGTACATTGGCATCATTTTTTTCTTCTTCCTGAACTACAGAGGCAAGTATGAGGACATCATAAAATGCATCAACTGGTTTCCCTGATTCGAGAAAGGGCTGATAAATTCTTCGGTTGAAATTTTGGAGCATTTTTCCTACCACATCCTCCACAGACGCACTTCCTGTGATGCGATAGGTATCTGGCATCAGGAAACCTTCAAGTGATGTTTTCCCAGCAAGAAATGGATATTTTGGAGTGAATGTCGCGATGAGTGTTGGTTCTTCTATGAGGAGATCACCGATGACTCATTTTTCTTTGAGTTGTGCTGCGATTTCAGCCTTGTGCCAGCCGGGGAGAAACATGATATCATCTTCTGTTGGAACGGGATTTTTGAGTGCTTCAAAGAGTTCATCGATAGTTGTCACAGATTCATCGATTTTAAATGTTCCTTGTTTCAGTGTGAGCTCTGGTCCAAAGAGTGTATACCAGAGACGATAGCGTGTATGGGATACTGGGAACTCGAGAATGGTATCGAGTTGACTTGCACTGGCTCCAGCCGGGATGGTGACCTTTTGATAGGCTTTTACTCCGATATCACCTGTCCAGGTAATCCAGAGAAAACTGTAGATGACCAAGATAATGAGGGTAGTAATCAATTTGATTCAGAGGGATATTTTTGTCTTTTTTTGTGCGAGAGCTCGACGGGTATACATAGTGGAAAATGTTAAGCTCCAGCATTATAGTGGGAGGGGGTAAAAAGCAAATTTCCCCCTCTTGCATAACAAAAAATCCCCATTGCTGGGGACTTTTTTAAAGTATATTTCTTATGCACCAATTTTTTCCTCAATTCTTATGAGTCGATTATATTTTGCAATTCTATCTGTACGAGAGAGAGAACCAGTTTTGATATAGCCTGTATTCATTCCGACGACGAGATCAGCGATAAAGGTATCTTCTGTTTCTCCGCTTCGGTGAGAGATAATTGATTTCATACCGTTGGCATGTGCGAGACGGATAGTCTCAAGTGTTTCTGTCACGGTACCGATTTGATTCAGCTTGATGAGGATGCTATTTCCATAGTGTCCATCGATACCTGCCTGGAGTCGGTCTTTATTGGTCACGTAGAGATCATCACCAACGAGGAGAATTCGGTCCCCGAGTTTTTCCGTGAGGAGCTTCCATCCCTCGATATCATCTTCTGACATACCATCTTCGATGGAGATAATTGGGTATTTTGCCATCAGGGCTTCGTAGTAGCTGACCATCTCTGCTGCACTGAGAACTTTATTTTCTCCTGCGAGGTGGTACATACCATCTTTGAAAAATTCTGTACTCGCGACATCGAGAGCGATCTTGATCTGTTCAGTCGTATATCCAGCCGAGGTGATAGCTTCCACGATTGTTCCAAGTGCATCATCTGTGCTATTGACTGCTGGTGCGAAACCTCCTTCATCACCGACACTGGTTGCGAGACCACGTTTCCCGAGAATTTTCTTCAAGTGATGAAATACTTCTGCACCCATACGGACTCGTTCTGCCATTGTTTTCCCTCCTACTGGCACAATCATACATTCCTGGATATCGAGAGGATTATCTGCGTGAGCACCACCGTTGATGATGTTCATGAGAGGAATTGGGAGACTTATTGGTCCTTCTGAGAGGAATTCATAGACTTCTTTTTTCTCTGATTGTGCACAAGCGCAGACAAACGCCATGGAGACGGCGAGGATAGCGTTGGCTCCAAGACGTGATTTATTGGGTGTTCCATCGAGAGCGATGAGTGCTTTGTCGAGGTCTGAGAAATGAGCGAATTCTTTGCTAGTAAAAGTAGATTTGATTTCACCATTGATATTTGAGACAGCTTTGAGGACGCCTTTACCAAGATATCGAGCTGTATCACCATCACGGAGCTCAAGCGCTTCGTGTGAACCGGTAGAGGCACCAGATGGGACGATTGCGTGGCCAAATGAGCCATCAGCAAGCGTAATTTCTGCTTCGACGGTAGGATTTCCACGAGAATCGAGGACTTCCCGAGCGTGAATATTGGTAACAGTAAACATAAAATAAAATATTAAAAAATAACTGCCACGAGTATAAAAAAATACTCATGAAAGCAAGATATTTTGGCGTTAATTGGAATTGATTATTCTACAGAAAACATATCAATACCTCGGAATCTATTGATTTCATGGAGTGTTCGGAGAAAGAATGTTTTATTTTTTTCTCATGGCTGTCGTTTGATAGGAGGAAGGAGTAGCCAGAGTGTTCTGAGTGCGTCCAATACTTCATAGAGTTCTTTATCTGAGGGGTTATGCATTTGAGGTTTGACACATCGATTGCGGAGCTCGCGAATCATTTCCCAAGCTTTTTCCTCTTGTCGTATCTTTTCTTGTATTTTTCATGAGAGCAGGATATCGTCTATTTTTTCGCCAGTTTTTGCGTTCGTTATTAAACAATCATTTCTATGAATTCGTCTCATAGAGCCCATGATGTGTTTTCCATGGACTGGAGAGTGTGTAGGTGATTTTGGTGATTTCGGAGCTTTCATAGGATAACAGAGTATATATTATAACATAAAAAAATCAAATGAAAAATTACAGAGTTTCTTCTTTCGAGAGAAATCATTATGATAAGAGCAGTTTTATGAAATCTCTCTATTCTCATCTTCCATCCTGTCCTGGTGTTTATTTGATGAAAAATGCAAAAGGGGGTATTATCTATATCTGAAAATCAAACAATCTCCGTGCTCGTGTTCGGTCATATTTTGTTCCCAATGTTTCACTGAATTTTGCCAAGAAAAAGATGATCAAGCTCATTACTCAGATTGATTATATTGAGACAAAAAGTGATGTAGAAGCATTGATGCTGGAGACGAATCTTATCAAGAAAAATCAGCCAAAATATAATGTCCTGATGAAGGACGGAAAGAATCTTTCCTATATTTCCATCACTCATGATGCAATTCCATGTCTAATAAAAACACGATTTAAGACAGAAAAGTGAGAGTATTTTGGTCCGTACAGTCAGTATTTTGATGTGAGAAAATACGTACGGTTTGTACGAAAGCTTTTCAAGCTCTGAAATCATGAATTCTATCAAGAACTACAAAAATCAAAAGGAATACCCTGTATTGATACATATCTCGGTCTCTGTCCAGGGCATTGCACGGGAGACCCAGAAAAGATTCAGATATATCTCGAGAGACTCGATCAAGCACGGGAATTTCTATGAGGAAAACACGAGACTATTCTTGCAGACCTGCGGGAAAAGATGCAACAGGCAGCACAAAAACGAGAATTTGAACAAGCACAGGAATATAAAGGAATGATTGAACAAATTGAAGCCACAGGAAATCGCCAGATTGTGAGAGATGTGATAGATGGAGATGCTCTGGTGGTGACAGGGCTAGAAAAATATGGGCAGGTATTTCTCTCTTTTGTGGAAGTGAAAAACGGCATGACGGTAGGGGTGTATGAATATCGACTTGAGAATCCACTGAGTGAAAATGTGGAAGATCTTTTCGCTCACGCGACACTTCAATATATTGGTGAGCATAATATTCTCTCTGACAAAAAACAGACGATTTTTTTTACTGATATTGCTCTCGAATCTTGCACAGAATTTGCAGAGTTTATCGCCTCAGAAAAAGTACTCGTCAAACACCCAGTCCGAGGAGAAAAAGTTCGCCTTCTTGAATTCGCTCATACCAATCTCCTCAATTTTGCCTATCGCGAGACAATGGAAGGATTTAAAAAGGCGACACTTGGAAAGAAGGACATGATCTCATTGCTGGATACACTTTTCCCAATACAAAATACAAAGGACAAAATACAAAATGAAAAGAAGGAAATAGTTTTTGAGTGCTTTGATATTTCTCATTCTCATGGGGAACATACGGTAGCGAGCAAGTCGGTGCTCGTGAATGGAAAACCAGATCCAAAACGATACAAGAAATATCGGATTAAAACCCTAAAAACTGGCATCATTGATGATTTTGCTTCGATGGAGGAAATCCTTACACGACGTACACTCACAGCTCTTCGTGGGGAAAATCCATGGCCAGACCTTATCATCATTGATGGAGGAAAGGGGCAATTGTCGCATGCTGTCCAAGCAATACAAAATACAAAGGACAAAATACAAAATGAAGAGGATATGCCCCGTATTATTTCCCTTGCAAAAAGAGAAGAAGAAGTATTTCTTCCAGAACAATCAGAACCAATACTTCTCGAGAAATGATCGCCCGAACTGATGCTGTTGCAAAAAATCCGAGATGAGGCACATAGGTTTGCCATTAATTATAACCGTGCATCTCGAGAGAAGTGATATACGAAAACTATTTTTGATGAATTGCCTGGTATTGGCCCTGTGGCTCGCAAGAAAATACTTTCTCATATTTCTCGTATCGAAGACCTCCAAGACTGGTCTCTTGAGAAAGCTGGAAAAGCATTTGGAAAGAAGACAGCAGATATTTTACAAAATCACGGTATTATTCTATAATTGACAAATCTATTTAATATCTATATTATAAAATATGGATTCATTAAGTGTATCGATTAAAGATGAAATGGAGAGTCTAATGCGGGAAATAGAGGTTGCAAAGAGAACAAATTTTATTGACTTAGAATTGATTATAGCAAATCGTTCTCGTCGTAGAAAAATGTTACCAAAATCTCGAATTCCACTTTTTCTATTACGAAAAATGTGAGCTCCTATTGTATCAGGGGTTCTGTTATGATTTGCGAAAATCTGCCAACCTATTTGGTTGGTCTGTGATTATTTGGAATATTTTGAGTTAGAAGCTCAGCAAGATGTCGTCCAGATTTTTCTACAAAGAATAAAACAGTATGAGAAACATGGTATCAATCTCACTGAAATCGCGCAACTAGCCGATGCACTCAATAGGATATCTCATTTCCCCGAGTGGGATATGGCATTGAAGAATATTGTGTCAGGTCTTCCAATTGATCTCATTTGACGTTTACAAAAAAGCTCACCTGTAAGTCAAAAAGGAATTCTACTTTCGCTTCTTCTGGCAAAAAGATCTGGACATACACTGTCTCTAGAAAATCATACGGACACTTATGGATTTCTTGAAGGATACCATAGTCTTGTTGAAGAAAAAAAGCAACCACAGCCTCCTGTCAGGATTATTTCTTGTGAAACAATCATGCTTCAGCAAAACATGAATTGTGCTATTTTTTATCCACAGTCTTCAGAAAGAAGAAAAAGTGTCACATACATAGAGACTGAGAAGGAGTGGGAAGAGAAATGTTCACTCTATGATATCTTGATTATGCGTGGACATGGTATACCGAGCAATACACTTTCCATTATTGAGCAAGCAAAGCCAAAAATCGTATTCTTTTGAGGCTGTCAAGGCATTGATACTTTCTTAAAAGAAATGGGTTACCATGTCAAAAATGGGGGCACTATCGAAGCGTTTCGGGGTGTTACCTATATTGGAACTGTTAGAATGGGAAGGGCTCACTATAATGATCAAATTACAGAATATATTTTTTCTCATGTACAAAGAAATCAATCAACAATGGATGCAACATATATCTCTCAAATAACTGACGGTCTGTATACTTCTTTTGTATTAGAATAATCACGAAATGTGTAGCAATTTCTGAGAAAAATCTATACTCTCCGTATGACTAAACCACCCCTCGAATTCTCTGCTCGCTGAATTATTTTTGATGCCCAGTGACGAGTATTGCTCGTCAAGCATCGTGCGACGAATCCATGGACTCTGCCAGGAGGACATGTAGAAAAAGAAGAAACCTTTCAGGATGCTTTTATCCGTGAGGCAAAAGAAGAATTGAATCTGGTGATTTGCTTGATAACAGATGAAGAGCCATCAAAAGAGAAAGGCATCACACTTCTTCCAAAACCAGAAAGAGTGCAAGTGATAGAATATACCAATCATCGAGGTTCTGTGAGAAAATATGAAGAATTTTTCCTGGCGGAAGTCGTATCAGGTACGGTTAAAAAACAGGACGAGGAGATTCATTCAGTTGTCTGGAAGAGTCTGGAGGAAATAGAAAAAATCCCCAAAGGAGAAATCTTTGAAGCGATTCGTGAGATTATTCTCGAAGCGTTTGAGGATGATAGTGATGAGGATTAGTATTATATCCGTAGTCCACATTTCTCCACATACGGTTCCATGATTTCTTGGAGTTCTAGAAGTTCATTTTCTGTCCAGCTCATTCATTGAAAGTTTGGATCGAGAGTATTTCCTGGACGATAATTCTGGAGATAGTAATTCTTTGCTCATTGAATTGTTTCACCTATTTTCTTCATATCTTGCTCCGAATGGACTCATTTGATAACGGTTGTACGAAACTCATAATCAGGGAGTCGAGTTTTGATGAGTTCAATACTTCTTTGAAAAAGATGGATATCAATCTCTACACCACTCACAATTCGGTATTGTTCAAGAGGATATTTGATATCCATAGCCACATAATCGAGGAGATTTTCATCGAGCAGGTGCTCGAGCATGGCAGGATTACTCCCATTGGTATCGAGCTTGACGAGAAACCCACCTTCTTTTATTTTTTTGCAAAAGTTTGGGAGGTCACTGTGGATGGTTGGTTCGCCACCACAGATGACGACACCATCCAGAAATCCGGTCCTTGTTTTCAAGAACCGGAAAAATACTTCTTCACTGATGCAATCATGACAGATTTTTTTGATTTTCTCTGGCAAGACAAACTCGCTATTATGACAATACCCACAGCGCATATTACATCCCATCGTAAAAACAATCGTAGCGACTTTGCCAGGATAATCGAGAAGCGTAGATTTTTTTATTCCGGAAAGTAACATACAGGAGGTTAATTAAACTGAATATTGTTTCATAAACTGAGAATTATCGGAAGCATTTTCGGTGAAGTATTCACGAGTATAAAACTCTGATTTTTTACCATTATTAAATTGGCTGACGGGGCGGTAGTATCCCATAACACGAGTATAGATTTCACATTTTGTGCGTTCAACGGTGTTGCCATTGCAGTCAATAAAAAAAGCAGACATAAAAATTAAATAAGAAATAAAAGAGAAGAAAGAAAAAAGCAAGAAGTTTTTAGGCTACAGGTGCACAACATTCACAAGCATGAGTTTTTTCGAGTTCATGTATTTTTGTGTCATCGGCTGTATAAATTTTTCGGAAATCAAGATCAAATTTTTGACCAGTATAGCCGATCTCTGCATCACATTTTGGACAATAATCATGTTCTCCATTCACATAACCATGTTTTGGACAGATAGAAAATGTCGGAGTGACGGTGATATAAGGGAGCTGGTAATTTGAGAGTGCCTTTTTGATAAGATTCTTGCATGCTTCTGCATCACTCATTCGTTCTCCCATATAGAGGTGAAGAACAGTACCGCCAGTATATTTGCACTGAAGTTCATTTTGATATTCGAGTGCCTCAAAAGCGTCATCAGTGAAGTTGACAGGGAGTTGTGTAGAATTGGTGTAATATGGATTATCTGGTGTTCCTGATTGAATAATATTTGGGAGTTGTTTTTTGTCTTCTTTCGCAAAGCGGTAAGTCGTTCCCTCTGCAGGTGTTGCTTCGAGATTGTACATATTCCCTGTTTCTTCTTGGTAGGCCTTCAGTGTATCACGCATAAACTCGAGTACTTCTATTGCAAATGCTTTACCCCAATCAGTAGAGATATCTTCTTTTCCATCAGTAAAATTCATAATTGCTTCATTCATACCATTGAGACCGATGGTGGAGAAGTGATTTCGAAAAGATCTGAGGTAGCGATAGGTATATGGATAAAGACCTTTTTCAAGCCATTCTGCTAGGACTTTTCTCTTGATTTCAAGCGAAGTTTTTGCGAGCCCCATAAGATGTTGGATACGAGCCTTAAAGGCTTCTTTATCTCCTTTTGTATTGTAACCAATACGTGCCAGATTGAGTGTTACGACACCGATAGATCCTGTCATCTCTGCTGAACCAAACAGGCCATTTCCTCGCTTGAGGAGCTCTCGGAGATCGAGTTGGAGTCTGCAGCACATTGAGCGCACTGCACCAGGCTTGTAGGCCTCTTTATTCTCTACTGTGACCATATTTCCATTCTCATCTTTGATTCTTTTGTATTGAGAGCCGATAAAGTTTTGAAAATAAGGCAGACCGTACTTGGCTGTGACATCAAAAATTCGAAGTGTCTCAGGCGAATCCCATGGGAAATCTTCTGTAATATTGTAGGTTGGAATAGGGAAAGTGAAAACACGTCCTTTGCTATCACCAGCCGCATAAACCTCGAGGAGTGCCTTGTTGATAATGGCTCGTTCTTTATCGAGCTCACCAAACTTTTTCACATATTCACCCTTTTCATAACCGCCGAGATGGAGACCTTTTTCGGCGAGATCTTCTGGACAGGTCCAGTCGAGTGTGATATTGGTAAATGGTGTCTGGGTTCCCCAACGAGAAGGTACATTGAGACCAAAGACAAAGTTTTGCATCTGCTGATACACATAAGAGTATGTTTTCTCATCGATATATTTCTGTTTTTCTTCTTCACTCGCAAAAGACATTCCATAGTCTTCTATATCTTTTCGGAGTTCTTGTTCATATTTGTGAACGTATGGAGACAGATAGGTATCAAATGATGAAAATGCCTGTGCGCCAGCCCACTCATTCTGGAGTGTTCCGAGGAAATTGATCATCTGATTGACTGCTGCTTGGAGGTTTCGTGGAGGGGCTGATTCGATACGGTTTGGCATCCCGTTGAATCCTTCTTCGAGGAGTTGTCTGAGGCTCCATCCAGCACAGTAACCAGAGAACATATCCAGATCATGGATATGGTAGTCTCCATTTCTATGAGCATTGCCGACTTCAGCTGGATAAATATGAGAGAGCCAATAGTTGGCTGTTATCTTTCCAGACGTATTGAGGAGCATACCCCCGAGCGAGTATCCAGAGTTGGCATTAGCATTGACTCTCCAGTCAGAACGGTTGAGGTATTCTTCCATAGTTTTTCCTACCTCGACGACGACTGAGCGGTCTTTGCGTGTTTCTGCTCGTTTTTCTCGATAGAGAATAAAGGCTTTTGCGACCGCATCATGTCCATGCTTGATGAGGATCTCTTCAACCGCATCTTGGATCATCTCAACATTTGGGAGATCAGAACCAGTTTTTTCCTTTGTTCTCTCGATAACTTCATCTGCAAGAAGAGAAACACGAGAAAAATCTTCACCACCCACTGCTTCGATTGCCTTTTGTATGGCCTGTTCGATTTTGTGTCGATTGAAGGTGACGATGGCGCCATTGCGCTTGCGAATCTTAAAAAGGGCCATAAAAAGTGAAATTATAAAAATAACTATATATTGTGCCAAAAAATGGGCTGAGACACAATATGTAGTTTTTTCGGAAATGCAAAAAGTTTTAAAAGTGATCAATATTACTTCTTATAAAATCTGTGTCGTGGTATAAAATGTATTCATTTTTTTATGTTTCCAGATTGAATATCTCGTAAAAATTTTTGCCCTGTGAAGAATAATTGTCAAATATTATTTTTATTTTATAAGATATTTCATGTATCAAGTTAAGTATATATAACTATATTTTTTGTATTTTTCTCTATACTTACCATCATATGAAATCTCTCAAAAATTTACTCAAAACCCTGACACTCGTTCTTCATGTGATATTTCTGATTGCTATGATTGGAATCGGTATCCTCTCATTTACTTCTCCAGATACTATTCGTGCCATTATTGACTGGATGGGAGAGCAGATCCGGTCATGGGGGAACTGGAATTATTTGATTCTGTTTCTTGTAGCGATGATAGAGTCGTTTCCATTTATTGGTGTGGTCGTACCAGGCATGAATGTGATGATACTGGTGGGTGGTTTCTTCGTACAGAGGGACATGAATCTTTTTCTTCTCTCAGCACTTATTGCGATGTTCGGCGCTTGTCTCGGCAACGCTCTTGGCTATATGATGGGTCGAATGTCAGGGAAAGAGCTCTTGGATAAGTATGGTCTCTGGATTGGTCTCGGTCCCAAAGAACTCGCTTTCCTGGAGCGACAAGTCCATAAGAATGGTTTTTGGTTTATTGTCGGGTGAAAATTTCACAATCTCTTCCGTTCATTTGTGCCCTACCTTGCAGCTGCACAAGGACTCTCTGGTCGCAAATTCTGGGTCGCAAATATTTTTGGATCGTCGATCTGGGCTGTGAGTATTCTCCTGATAGGTATCTTCTTCGTCGAGTCGTATGAAGTTGTCCTCCAATACCTCAGCTATATCTTGATAGCAATTATCGTGGTGGCTTTCGGGGTATATTCGTATAGGAATAGGAACAAATAAAATTTATTTTTTCATAAACCCCCTCACAAAATCCTCACCAGACATACGCTTCTTGCCGGCTGGTGTGAGCTCATGGATGATGAGGTAGCCGTCGGTGAGCGCGAGAGCGGGGAGTCAATCTTTTATGTGCCAACTCAATAATGTGTCAGAATGTTTTTCAGCATATTTTGATACTCGATGCAGTGTGACTTTTGTGTCTCCGAAAAAGGTGTAGAGACCAGGCCAAGGCGTATAGGCTTGCCACGCATGGTAGGTATGGTCGAACGTCCAATCAGGTTTGATTTCCCCATCAGTTTTTTCGATATATTTAGTATAAGTCGCCTCTTCGTTTGCTTGTTTTTGAGGAGTAATGCTTCCATCTTGTAATCACATTACCGCTTCGATCAGGAGCGGACCAGCTCGCTCTCCTGTTTTTTCAAAGAGGGTGCCAGTGGTATCAGTTTCTTGCACTTCCCAAGATTCTTGCACGAGGATATCACCTTCGTCCATACCGAGCGACATCTGTTGGACGGTGAGTCCAGTGATTTTTTCTCAGTTTAAAAGTGCGTGCTGTATTGGTGCTGCCCCACGATATTTTGGGAGGAGTGAGGTATGGACATTGAGGAACCCCATCGGAGGAATATCGAGCAGTGCTTGTGGGAGTATTTTCCCATAGGCGACGACGAGGCAGATATTAGGTTGGATTTTCTTTATGGCTTCGAGGAATTCAGGATTATTTCTGACTTTGTCTGGTTGGAGAAGGGGGAGATTCTTTTCTTTTGCGAGTAGGGTGACAGGGGATTGTATCAGTGTGTGTCCTCGTCCTCCAGTGGTATCAGGATTTGATATGACACCTACTATATCGAGCTCCTGAGTACCAAGGAGATATGTGAGAATATCAGCCGATAATTGAGGAGTTCCAAAGAAGAGTGTACGAAGTTTTTTCATTGGTTTGACAAGTTATAATTAATGATATAATAAAAAAATAAATTTAATATCCATTTTTATGAAAGAAGCTCCTGCTGCGAGAGTGTCTGAAAGTCCTGTAAGTACATTTGACCAGATGTGTCAAAAAGTACAGAGATTGTATCCATGAATTAAGGAAATTCAATTTTTTGAAGATCCAGATAAACATACTTCATTTTGGATTATTACTCCTGAGAATGTACTTGATGTGTCTGTATTTGATTCAGTGCAACAACGTATTCTTGCAGAATTTAGTAAATACCATAAAGGATTAAAATGCTCTATTCACAATATACATCAGGTGAGTATGCGTGATATTGTATCACAGGGGTATGTATGAAAAAGATACATTGCAGAGATTGTATCCCAAGTTGTATCAAAATTTCCTCACGATACCATACGTATACTCTATAAAAATGGTCAATTCATGGTATATGGTGCAGCACCACGTGACCATAATGCGGTATATGCAGAAATTATCAGATATATTCCTAGCACCCTTCCATGTTTAGTCCAATTCCAATCTCAAGCAAGTTGGGAGGAAGATAATAATATTGCTACTACTATTGATCGAGCTAATGCTGCATTTGCAGGAGTAGATATATCGACTTCCTCATCATCTTTTTCTGGCATAGCTCTTCTTATAGGTCAGTTAAAACGTGTTATCTGAAGCAGAATATTTCCAGAGTAATAAGTCTTTACACGCGAATTTTTTTGACTATTTCTTTATATCGGAGACATCTTTCGGTAGTTCATTTTCCTGTAAGTCCGATAAAGAACCACAGTGCTCAGAGTAGAACGAGTATGATGCCTGGATGAGTTGATTTTTTGATAGTTGGACCAACCTCAATGGCAAAACCTTTTTCGTCTTTTTTTGGTGTAGAGGGAATCTCTGTGATAATAGGATCCATAATTGGACCTCCAATTATAATGAGCAAGAGACCAAGCATTGCTTGCACTATACGAAGAGTCGTGTGTTTGAGAAGACACCAAGGAACTCATCATCGAATAATAAGCAGTACGCCTATTATCATGAATCAAAAATGAATATTTTTTTCCTGGAGCACATTAAGCGGTCACATAAAAGGAATATCGAGAACAGAGAGACTATGAGCATACCAGAGGAGCTCTATAATCACAAGTCCAGATACAATATGAAATATTCGGATAGTACTATCTTTGGGTCTGCGAGCCAGTATTTTTGTTACCTTGATCAGGAGTGGATTCATAGAGGTAAATATAAGAGTAAGATAATGTCGGGATTGTAGCTAAAAACACATAAAATGCAAGAAATGAGATGAGTTGTATTTTTTTAAAAAACTTTATAATTTTTTTACATATTTCTTATTCATTTTTATGAAAAAAATTCTTATTGGTATTCTTGTGGTAGTTGCTATTATTGCGATCTGGCTAGTAGGCGTATATAATTCATTGGTATTAAATAGGGCAACCGTTGATAAAGAGTGGAGCAATGTTGAGGTGCAATATCAACGTCGATCTGATCTTATACCACCGTTAGTTGCTACTGTTTCTGGTGTTGCTAATTTTGAACAAAATACTCTCACACAAGTTGTTGAGGCACGTGCAAGAGCAACATCAACTACTGTCAATCCTTCAGATGCTACAAGTCTCCAACAATTTCAGGACTCTCAGATGGCTCTCTGAGGTGCTCTGAGTCGGCTCCTTGTGACCATGGAGGCCTACCCGCAATTAACAGCCACGAAAAGTTTTCAAAATCTCCAAGAGCAGTTGGAAGGCACAGAGAATCGTATTGCAGTTGCACGGAGTGATTACAACACTGTTGCAACACTTTGGAATGCTTCAATTCAAAAATTTCCAACTATGTTTGTCGCAAGTATGTTTGGATTTAAAAAATATGCTCTCTTTGAAGCGGTAGAGGGTGCAGAAAATGCTCCAAAAGTAGAGTTTAATTTTCAATAAATAGTTATGAAATATTGTATCTTTATTGCATTTGCTGCAATATATGCTTTTTCATATACTTTTGCTGGATTTGTGGTGCCTACACCACCGACAGATGGATATGTAGTAGATGAGGTTGGAGTATTAACTATCGAGCAAAGATACACACTGAATCAGACAATTACAGCTCTCGAAACAACAACGAAACATCAGATAGGTATTGTTTTTGTGCAGAGTTTACAGGATAGAAGCATCGAAGAAGCGAGTCTTGCTGTTGCTCGATCATGGTGAATAGGTCACAAATGAGTTGATAATGGTCTTTTGATTTTTGTTGCTCCCCGTGAACAACAAGTACGAATAGAAGTAGGTCGAGGTCTTGAAGGGGTGATGACAGACCTGAGAGCATATAGAATCATTGATGAATATTTGATACCAGCATTCAAGGAGCAAGATTATTTTCATGGAGTGTCAGCCGCACTTGAAGTGATATGACCATTGATTACTGGTGAGATTGTAGATCTCCCTGATCCACCGATGAATATTGAGGGTGTTTTTTGGAGTCTTTTATTTTGGTTGATATGGGGTGGTTTTTTTCTTGGAGCAGTCTTTTTTGAGCCTTCGAAGGCATGGTGGCCTGGAATGGTGATAGGTGTCTTGATTGGTTGAGTAGTTATGTGGTTTATGATAGGTACTCTTTGGTCTACACTTTTGGGAATGATACTTTCAGGAAGTGTCCTCTGAGGTATGGATTGGGCTTTTTCTACTGGTAAGATCAATGCAGTACGAAGCCGTCCACATGGTGGACGTTGGTGAGGTGGTGGGTGATTTGGATGATGATCTTTTGGAGGTGGTTTTGGATGAGGTGGTTTCTGATGATGAGGTGCAAGTTGACGATGGTAACATAAAAAATAGTAAGTCAATACTCTTTTTTGTACGAAAGATAAAAATCCATAGACAAATAATTTGAATTTGGCTGAATTATCTGGTAGTATGGTGGGGAATATGAAAAAACTCCTCCTTATTTCTGCCTTCATTGCGGGTTGTCTGTGGACGTATACCCTCTTTGCATCAAGCATTAAGTTTGATTGTTCTGGAATGAATTGTTTTATTGCAGGGGTGAATAAAGCTGGAGAGAGTCTCGGAAACACCGTTGTAACAGGAAAAGGTATTTCAGAAGCTGTCCAAGATTTTATCGTATATATACTCGGTTTTCTTTCACTCATTGCAGTCATATATATCATGTATGCAGGAGCACAACTCCTCCTCAATCCTGCTGATGAAGAATCGACGACAAAAACCAAGAAAATTATTATCGGAGTTGTTTCTGGTATTGTTATTATATGGTTCGCATGGTGGATTGTCAGCACAATATTTTTTGTTATAGAAAGAGGATCAAAGACGACATTTATTCCAAAGGCAGTTGCAGAGACTCCTATACGCAATGTTGATTTCACGACATACAGGAATGGGATTGCAGCCTTGGAATCAAAGATAAGCGCTGGGTATAATCCAGAGGTTATTCGGGAGCTCGAAATACTTCTTGATGGAGCATATGATCACCTCCCAGATCGTGCTCAACTCTATGAAAATAAACAACTCTACGATGCAGCAAAAAAAGCCCTCTATGATTATAAAAATAGTCCAGAGTGAGATAAAATATTATTTTTATGAATTCTTCAGACAGCTCTCAAAAAATTTCTCGATATAGAAGAGGAGAAACCTGGTAATGATGGGAAACGGGGTGTTTATAGAATTGTTTCGCATCCAGCTGCAGATCCTGATAGATGATCAGCTCCTCATTCTGTTACATTTAATGCAAAAGAAACAATTGATGAAAGTGGTACCGTAATACCAAATGATAATCATGTATGGTGGTTGCGTATAGGGGGTGATAAATATAAAATTCTTGGAAGAGGAAAAATTATTAATTATACCTTTGATTCCGAGGGAACGTATAGTGTATTTCTCACTATAAACTCTGCGAGTAAAAATAGTAAATGATTCACAGATACTATTAGTTATGAGGGGAATGTCACAGTAGAGGTGACACAGCCGGAAGTACAATTTTCTCTTAAGATCAATGATCAAATAGCCGACAAAGTAGTCAAGATTTCAACAAAAGAAGCTCTTAAGCCTATTCGTATTGATGCCTCTGAGACACGATTTTCTTCTGGGTATACAGTCAAGAGCACATCTTGGGATTTCTGAAATGGCAATAAGGACACAAATGATGGTGATCCACAATTTGAGGCACAGATGTATACGCCATGAGAGCATACTATTCAACTCAAATTGGAAAGAAATGATGGAGAAGAATTTACCTATAGTGTACTTCTGAAAATAGGCGATCCCCTTGCTTCCATTGTCAGAAATACAAAGACATATAGTCGATGAGAAAAAGCCATTTTTCAATCAAAAAAAACATCTAATGATCCCGATGTACGGTATATATGGGAAGTAAAAAAGCAAGGAATAAACACAACATTGTATACTTTTTCTGGAACTCGACTCGAATATGTCTTTGAAGACACAGGAAAATATTTTATTTCATTGACGTCAACGAAGTGAGACGCACTTGATAAAGATGTATTAGAAGTTGATATTGCATCGCGTCCTCCAAATGTTCAGTTTACTGCATCACAGATATCATCTGAGACACCAAACATGTATCTGTTTGATGGAAGTAATTCATTTGATCCAGATTATCCAGACAATCAATGATTACGTTTTGAATGGTTCGTTGATGATGTTGCTATACAACTTCTTGATACAAATGAGAGAAATAGTCGTGGAAAATATGTTTTCCCTGAAAAAGGTACTCATAGAGTTGTCCTACGAGTGACAGACAAAGAATGAAAAATGCAAGAATATAAGCGCGATATTAAAGTTGCAAGCATCTTATCTGTTCAGCTCATGATGCGTCCAGAAGTTGTTCGTCGTGGCGCAAAAGTTCTTCTTTCTGCTGCAGCACCTCGTGCCAAAATGTATCAGTGGGAAATAGGAGATCTGGATCCAGTCAAGACAGAGAGTAATCGATTTATAACAACTTTTGCTACTTCAGGCACTTTTTCTGTTTCTGTCACTGTGACAGATATTGATGGTGACACAAACACTGCTACAGGTGAAATCTATGTGACTGAAGATCAACAACCTTTTTCAATTATAGATATCAAAAGCGATTCCACAGTAATGTCTCAAAAGAGTGTATGTAGTGGTCAAGAGGCTATAACAGTTGATCGAGCCAATGCTGTATCATTTTCTGCTGATAGAAGCATTAATAGGGATGGTAAAAATGATAATCTAACGTATCTTTGGAAAATAGGACTCAATAAAACTTCTACACAAAAAAACTTGTCTTATACATTTGATGAGCTAGGGTGTGAGCAGATTTCTCTGACGGTATCTGATAAAATAACAGGTGCTTCTCATACGACAAATACATGGGTAAAAATTGTCAATCTTGCACCAATTTTTAATGATATTACTGTTGATGTAGAGAATATTGATATGGACCCTATGAGGATTAATCTTAAAATCATTGGAGCAAAAGATCCTGATGGATTAATTCGTTCATACACTTGGTATTATTACACTGATCGTGATGATCAACCACAGGGTTTTCGTATCACGAGATCACCAGAAGCATCATTTGTATTACCAAAAATCACAGGAAGATATTATTTTGCTGTTCTTATGGAAGATTCGAATGGTCTCAAGATAAATACAAGAGAAGTATCAGAGGTGCTCTTTTCTACCCCAGACTTGTATGTGAATACCAATCTCTCAACTCCAATTATTGATAGTTTTAGAGCGGACAGCACAGAGGTAAAATTTTGAGACATGACAACTCTCTCGGTAGATGTGAGAACACCTGTAGCAAAAGATGTATCAACTTCATCAGAATTTCGATGGGATATAGATGGAGATGGTTTTTATGATGTTAAAACAACTACACCTTCTTATCAGTTCAAATACACGTATCCTGGCGAATATAATCCAAAAGTAAAAGTGACTCACAAAGGAATATCTACTACCAAGTCGCTCACACTCGTTGTCAAAAATAGTCTTGTTCCAAAAGCAACTATGCAGATTATTGGCAATAAAATTATTGCCTATAACACCTCTGCTGGTATCTTCCAGACTGTGAATTGGTACCTCGATGATACAAAGATTTCTGAAAATAAAGATTATCTTCTCTATGAAATTGATTGATCTTCTCTTCGTAATCTCAAGTTAGAAATCTCGGATGGTAAAGAGAAGGAATCAATAGTATATCCTCTTCAGCCAAGTCTCAAAAATAAAGTTCTTCTCAAGAAGATCACAAGACCATTAGTAGTGCTCTCATCTCTCAGTGGAGCAGACGTCATAGAAACTCCTGATGAGATTGTCTGGGAAGATCCTATGACTCCTGTATCACTCTATCTCGGAGAGTCAAGAGGAGATATTTGATACTACATTATTGACACAGATATTGATGTTGATACTGATCTTTCTGGGGGAAAAGATGATGATGCTGATAACAGAGGTACGGCATCATATCGTGGCGGAAGACCTTTTCAAATACCAAAATGAACCAAGCGTGTTACAATAATGAAATTGAGAATTGTAGGAAGTAATAATCAGGATATTGATTCACGTCAGATTCGTGTTATTCGTACATTCCTTGCTCCTGTTGACGTAGAGCCTGTGACTGATAAGACAGAACCACAAGTGTTTCATCTCTCGCAAGAGGATAAAGACAGGATAGAAAGATTGAGAAATCTCGTCAAATCAGCCCCAGAAGAAGAAATGAGAGAATTTAACAAAATTCTTGATCAACTTGGAGACAATTGGTACGATGTAGCAGAACGTATTCAGACTCTCAATCTGTTCTCAAATACCGTGAATGAAAGTACATCACTTTCTCCAGAACTCAAGAAAAAAATACTTGAACAAATCAGTATTGTTTATACTCAAGGAGATGAAGAGGTAGAAGAAAAACAACTTGCACTCAGAATGATTACTGAATATCTCGCAAAGAGCTCAAAGAAAACTCAGATTTTTGGAGATGATACAACACCATGACTCATAAGTGAAATAATTGATAATCCTGAATATTATGATCAAAATCTGAAGGTAATTCAGAAAATTATGGATGAGTATGTAGATCCAGATGAAACCTTATCTCCTACAGTAAAACAGGATATTAGAGAAAAACTTATGATCCTCGCTGGTTCGCCTCCAGCTGTTTCTGAGGAGAACAATAATGAGGGTGATGGTAGTACTACACTCAAACTCTTACTGTGGATTCTCGGAGGAGTGATGTGTATAGTATTTGGTGGTGTTGGTATTATCTATGCACGTCAAAAACTTGCTTGACAAAATATGAGTTCCGTAGAGGAAGATACAACGCATGATCTATCCATGGATCATACTCAGAAAGAATCTGTATCGCCCACATCATCTACCCAGGATATTCCTAGTAACACACCGGATTGGCTCAAAGAAGAAAATTCTCCATTTGGGAGTGAAGATATTTTTGCTGAAAATACCGCAGTAGCATCAGCTGATATCGGCCAACCTGACTGGTTACAGGATGCACCTTCTCATATAGATGAAAAAAAGGAAACGACCGTGGACGTGATAGAAAAAAGAGAGAAACAGGATGATATATCTTCTGAGAGTGAGCCATCTACGACACCTCTCGCATCACATGATGTAGCAGAGATCACACATGAAGAAGATATTCCTGATTGGTTACAAGGAGCTCCAGTTATTGAGGAAACTCATTGAGAAGAGGAAACACCAAAGTTTACAGCTTTGGGAGAGGAGACAATCGGTGTATCTCCAGATATATCTTCTGACAACACACATCTTACAGATCAGGGTGCTCACAATAGTACTCAGGATAGTGCGGTGGAAATATCTCCTCATTCATGAGAAGCTGTTTCTGACAAAGTATCTGAATCATATGAGGAGGATATTCCTGATTGGTTACGATGAGCACAAGATGCTCCATTGACGAACGATGACGTCCATTCTGGTACAGACGAAGTACAAGCAAGAGAACAAATATGATATGAAGATATTCAATCATCTGTCAAAGAGGAATCATGACAAAATGATTGAAAAAATCTAAAAACAGAAACAATAGAATCAGAGGATGATTTATTGGCGACTTCAACTCATCTTATCGACGCAGCTTGAGATGTCTTGATTGCTCCTCCTAAAAAGAAAGGAACTAAAAAGAAGCCAGCTGTTCGTAAAAAGACACAATCGATACCAACTGACCACCTTCTTGAGCCTGAGCATGATATGTTGCTGCCACCAGAGAATCAATCTACTACCACTTAAAGATTTTTATGGACAATAAAAAAGATATATCACCTAAGAAAAAAATCTCTTTCTTACAAAAAATTGTAGGATTTACCAAGAATGATGAGAATTATCTACCAGATGTTCGACCAACAATACAAATTCCTGAAAAGATTGAGAAACCACAAAAAACCACATCTGGTTGGAAAAATATTAAGGCATGAATTTTTGTACTCATTACATTTTATCTTTTACTGTGTGCTTTTATTCTTCTAAATCCACAATTTGCACTCTTTTTTAATAATGTTTTTGGTATTGATTATGTGACAGTGCAATTTGTTTTACAGTATACCATATATGTATTCTACAGTATTTTTGGAATAGGGATTGGTATATTTTTTCTCTTTTTCTGGTATCGAGCAATGGTTATTAAGACGCACAAAAAATTCAAACGTTTTTTACTGTGGTTTATTACACTATTTTTAGGTTGAATGTTCTTTGGAAATATGCTCTTGTTTGCCATGACATTTGCATGGTTCCAAAGTATTGATTTTACAAATCTGAATGAGAGGGTCCTGATCTATGATAATACTCTTTTGGGATATAAGCGGAGTTTACCAGAAAAGTATAATAAAGATAAACAGCTGCGATTTTATCAGATTCCTAAAAGCTATATTACAACTCAGTGTATGATATGTTATTAGTCTTCA
>Ga0114938_1000709_pt1 | contig 24330 bp, 20 predicted proteins | sample AshMeaBigSpring_FD_88675 | JGI IMG/M metagenome (GOLD analysis project Ga0114938, IMG submission 88675) | Groundwater microbial communities from Big Spring, Nevada to study Microbial Dark Matter (Phase II) - Ash Meadows Big Spring | ecosystem: Environmental > Aquatic > Deep subsurface >...
CACCCGGACGGGCTCGAGCCGGCGGTCGCGACGGCGGTGCAGTCGAGCCTGCTCGACCTCGCCCGCCACCACCACGCCCTGGCGCAGAAGAGCGGTGCCACCGCCGATCGCGATGCCGCGATCGACTGGTACCGCCGCTACCTCGATGGATTCGATGCGACGCCGCAAGCGGCAAGCACGCGCCTGCTGCTGGCCGACCTGCTGTTCGAGGGGCAGAAGTTCGAGGAGGCAGCCGCCGAGTACGAGCGCGCCGGCTACGGGTACGCCGGCAACCCGGATGCCGCGCGCGCGGCCTATGCTGCGCTGGTGGCCTACGCAGAAGCCGAATCGCGCGCCCCCGAGTCGAGCCGCGCGGACATCTCGGCGCGCGCCATCGGTTCGTCGCTGCGCTTCGCGGACACGTTCCCGGAGCATGCCGAAACGCCGGGCGTGCTCACCCGCACGACCAAGGCGCTGTTCGACGCGGGCGACCGCGTGCGGGCCGAATCGATCGCGCAGCGTGTCCTCGCGCTCGGTGCACGTGCCGACGCGGGCCAGCAGCTCGTCGCATGGACGGTGCTCGCCCACCATTACTTCGACTCGGGACGCTATGCGGACGCCGAAGTCGCCTACGGAGAACTGGTCCGCCGCCTGCCGGCGACGGATCCGCTGCACGGCGAGGCGACCGAGCGGCTCGCGGCGTCGGTCTACCGCCAGGCCGAGGCGCGGCAGGCCGCGGGTGACGTGCAGGGCGCAGTGCGTGACTTCCTGAGGGTCGCGTCCGTCGCGCCGTCGTCGCCGACGCGGATCGCCGCCGAGTTCGACGCAGCCACGCTGCTCATGGGCGCGGGCGCATGGGACGACGCGGCCACCGTGCTCGAGCGGTTCCGCCGCGAGCACCCGGGGCACGCGCTCCAGCCGGAGGTCACGCGCAAGCTCGCGGTGGCCTACGTGGAGGGTGGCCGGCGTCGCGACGCGGCCGTCGAGTACGAGCGCATCGCCGGTACGCCGGACGAGCCCGCCGAGGCGCGCCGGGCTGCCCGCTGGCAGTCGGCGGAACTGTTCGGGGCGGCGGCCGACGCGGCCGCGGCACGGCGCGCCTACGCCGCCTACGTCAGCGAGTTTCCGGCGCCGCTCGCGCCCGCGATGGAGGCACGCTACCAGCTGGCGCACTTGGCCCGCGTCGCGGGTGATTCCGGCGACCGCGAGCACTGGCTGGGCGAGCTGGTCGCGGCGGACGCGACGGCCGGGCCGGAGCGCACCGACCGCAGCCGGTACCTGGCCGCCGAGGCATCGCTGGAACTGGCACGACCGCTCGACGCCGCGGCGCGTGCCGTCCCGCTGGTCGTTCCGCTCGACCGTTCGCTGCTCGCCCGCAAGAAGGCGCTCGAGGCGGCGCTCGCAGGCTACGGCAAGGCGGCGGACTACGCGGTGGCCCCGGTCACGACGGCTGCCACCTTCGCAATGGCCGACCTGTACCGAGACTTCGGCCGCGCGCTGCTCGAATCGGAGCGACCCGGAAAGCTCTCCGCCGAGGAACTCGAGCAGTACGACCTGCTGCTCGAGGAGCAGGCGTTCCCATTCGAGGAGAAGGCGATCGCGATCCACGAGCGCAATGCGCGCCTCGCCGCGGAGGGCACCTACGACCCTTGGGTCCGTGCAAGCTACGCGGAGCTGGCCCGCCTGAAACCTGGTCGCTACGCGCGGACGGAGCGCGACGCCGGGCTCGACGGCAAAGGTCTCGTCGCGGCGGGCGACGCCGCTTCGACCGTCCTCGAGACCGACACCCTCGGCGCCGCACTGCAGAACCAGCTGGGCATCGCCTACCGCAAGTCCGGGCGGTTCGCCGACGCGAGGGCTGCCTACGAGCGCGCAATCGCCGACGACCCGGATCTCGCGGATGCCCACTGCAACCTCGGCATCCTGTTCGACCTGTACCTCGACGACCCCGTCGCGGCGCTGCCCCATTACGAGCGCGCGCAGCTGCTCGCGGCCGAGCCCGACGCCGGGGTGGCGGCCTGGGTTGCGGAACTGCGCACGCGGCTCGGGCTCGTGCAGCGCACGGCGGAGACCCGGCCATGACACGCATCGTCCCGCTCGCGTCCCTGTTGCTGGTGCTGCTCCTTCCTGCGGCCCGCGCGGCGGACCCATCCGTGGGCACGGCGGTCGCCAAGGTCGCGAAGGCATCGCCTGAGGCGCGCGAGCGCGCGGTGGACCGGCTGCAGCTCGATGCGACCGCCGTCACCGGCAACCGCGAGCTGCCAAAGGTGATGAGCATCGTGCCGTGGAAGGCAGCCGAGCCGCCGGCGGGGCCCGACCGTCCCATGGGCAGCCTGGTCGAGGAGGTGCTCTCGCCGCTGGATCGTGACGAATTCCTGCGCGAGATCACGTATTTCAGCGACCTGACGTCGCAAAGTGCCGACCGATCGTCCCCCGGAGTGAAGCAACCATGAACGCTTTCGACATGATCGTGAACTTCTTCAAGCAGGGTGGGGCCTTCCTCTACCCCATCGCCGCCGTCTTCGCGGTCGGCCTCGGCTTCGCGGTCGAGCGCTTCATCTACTTGACGCGGGTCGCCGGCGCGAACCGTCGCCTGTGGAGCCAGCTCGCCCCGCTGTTCAAGGCCGGCAACTTCCGCAAGGCCATGGAGCTCGCCGAGAAGAACGACTCCGCCCTGTCCACGATCATGCGCTACGGCATCTCGCGCGTGGCGACGGCACGGCGCAAGGAGGACATCGAGAAGGCGATGGAGGAGAGCCTGATCGAGGTCATCCCGGCGCTGGAGAAGCGCACCCACTACCTTGCGACGCTCGCCAACATCGGCATGCTGATGGGCCTGCTCGGCACGGTGATCGGCCTCATCAATGCGTTCGCCGCGGTGGCCGCCGTCAATCCGGCGGAGAAAGCGGCCATGCTGTCCGCGAGCATCTCGGTGGCGATGAACAACACCGCACTCGGCCTCGGCCTCGCGATCACGCTGCTGCTGTGCCACATGTACCTCGAGACCAAGACCACCGAGCTGGTCGACAGCCTCGAGGTCGCCTCGATCAAGTTCCTGAACAGCATCGCGGAGCGCCGCGAGGCGGCGGCGGAGCCGGCTGACGCGGTGGTCACGGCACGCGCGGCGGATCGCATCCTGGGGGCCGCGCGCGCATGAGACGCTCGAAGCTCGCCCGCCGGCAGCTGCGCAACCACGCGCGCTACCGCGGCCGCAACGACCTGAACATCGTGCCGATGCTGGACGTGATGGTGATCCTCGCGTTCTTCCTGATCTTCACGGCCGTGTTCTCGAAGACGAGCATCCTCGAGGTGCACCTGCCCGGTCCGGGGGCGCAGGCTGCACCGGCGGTGCCGTCGCTCGAGCTCGAGGTGATCGTGCGGCGGGGCGGGCTCGAGGTGGCGGACCGCAACGTGGGCGTTCTCGAGACGGTGCCTGCCACGGCCACCGGCCAGGACGTCGTGCGCCTGTCGGCGTACCTGTCCGGCATCAAGGACCGCTTCCCCGACAAGACCAGCGCCACGCTGCTGGTCGCCGAGGACGTGGATTACGACACGATCGTGCAGGTGATGGACGCAGTGCGCGTGCGGCAGAGCAACGAGGGCGGCCGCGTCGTGCGTCGCGAACTGTTCCCGCAGATCGCGCTGGGAGATGCCCCGACATGATCCGCGTTGGAAGGGAGCGCCACGCGCGCCACGGCAAGACGGGCGGCGGCCACGGGCCGCTGGCGCTGGTGCCGATGATCGACATGCTGATGATCCTCGTGGTGTACCTGCTGGTGCACTCGGCGGACACCGAGATCCTGCCGAACACGAAGAACATCGCGATCCCGCACTCGGTGTCCGAGCACAAGCCGCGACCGGCGACCGTCGTCACCGTGACGCGCGACATGCTGTACGTGAATGGCGACGCGATCGTGTCGGTCGCGGAGATCGGTGGCTCGGACGAGCCGGTGGTCGAACCGCTGCGCGCGGCGCTCGAGCGCCAGGCCGCGCCGCTGCTCGGTGGCGCCGCCGAGCCGCGCGAGGTGACCGTGATGGCCGAGAAGTCGCTGCCGTACGCCGTGCTGCGCAGGATCGTGGCCAGTTGCTCCGCCGCCGATTACTCGAAAGTCTCGCTGGCGGTGGTCGAGCGCGAGCAGGCGCTGCTCGCGCAGGCCGGGGCCTGAGGACGGAACCATGACCGCCACGGTCACCACCGCCTTCCGCGTCTACGACCTGCCGTGGACGCAATCGCCGGCCGACGAACGTCGCGTGCGCCGCGTGCTCGGCGCGGCCATCGGCCTGTTCATCGGCTTCGGGCTCGTCGTGCCGTTGCTGCCCGAGCGGCCGCGCGAGAGCGTCGTGCCGCCACCCGTCCCGGACAGGGTCGTCGAGTTCCTGCTCGAACGGCCGAAGCCGCCGCCGAAGCCCGAACCGAAGCCGGAGGTGCGGCCGCCGCAACCGGAGGTCCTGCCGATGGTCGAACGGCCGCCGCCGCGGCCGGCGCCGGCGCCCGCGGTGGATGTGACCCCAGAGCCGGACGCGCGCAAGAAGGCGGCGACGAGCGGGCTCCTCGCGCTGTCGGATCAGCTCGCCGAACTTCGCGATCTGGACGTGGACAAGGCGGTGCCGGCGCAGTCGCTCAACGCCGGCGCCGGAGAGAAGGCGCGGGTGGACCGCGCGCTGCTGACGGCACGCACGGGCGTGGGCAGCGGTGGCATCGCCGTGTCCAAGGCCAGCAGCGGGTTCGGCGGCGGATCCACCGAACTTGCCGGACACGCCACGGCCCAAGTGGCCTCGAGCGTCGAGGCTGCACCGGCCGGCGACGTGCAGCGGACGGGCAAGAGCAGCAAGGCGTCCCGCACGCGCGAGGAAGTCGAGCTGGTGTTCGACCGCAACAAGTCGGCGATTTACGCGCTGTACGCGCGCGCGCTGCGTGACAACCCGGCACTGCAGGGCAAGGTGGTGCTCGAGGTCACGATCGCCCCTTCGGGTGAGGTCACCGACTGCCGCATCGTCTCGAGCGACCTCGGCGACGCCGAACTCGAGCGCAAGCTGGTGGCGCGCGTAAAGATGTTCCGTTTCGAGGCGCGCGACGTGGCGACCATGACGACCACCAAGCCGATCGAGTTCTTCCCGGCCTGACGCGTCAGTCGTGTCGCCAGGCGACCTCCGCGAATAGCGCGCGGCCGCGGCCGGGGAAGTAGCGGTAGGAGCCGAAGGCGTAGTCCGCCCGGTCGGCGTAATCGCGATCGAGGACGTTGTTGAGCCGGAGGGTCACCGCCCACTCGCGTGCAGGTTGCCAGCCCCCGCGCAGGTTGAGCAGCTCGTGGCCGCCGTAGCGGTGTGCATTCGCCGCATCGAGCCAGTACTCGCCGACCGACAGCCACTCCGCCTCGAAGGACCAGGCGGCAGCCGGCGTCCACGCCACGGCCGCGCGATGCAGGTTGCGCGGGGCCGTATCAACGTCGTTGCCGTCGACGATGGCTTCTCCGCCCTCGACGAAGCGCGAGAACTCGTAACGATGCCGGGCGAACGTGCCGGCGCCGCTCAACTCGACGCCCTCGAGCGGTCGCCAGCGCAACTCGTACTCGACGCCCTGGTGCGAGGTGCGCCCGTTGCTCACGTTGAATCCGTTGGTCTCGCGCAGGATGACGTTGCGTTTATCCATGTCGAAGATCGCGAGCGCAAGCTCGAATCCTGCCCAAGCCCCCTTCAGGCCGATTTCCAACGCGTCGAGGCGCTCGGAGTCGAGACCCGCCACCTGCTGCGAGCGCTGCAGGCGGTACAGTTCCGTCATCTCCGGCGGGCGGAACCCGACGCTTGCGCTCGCGTACGCCAGCATGGAGTCGTTGACCTCGAACGACAGCCCGATCTTCGGGGCGACGTTGACGAACGCGTCGGTGCGATCGGCGGGCCGGCTGTAGAGGCAACCGGTCGCGCCGCAGGGCACTCCGTTCGCGTCGGTGTTGCCGGCGAGCATGCGGTTGTCGTAGTCGTAATTCACGGCCTCGGCGCGCACCCCGCCCAGGGCTCGCCAGCGATCGCCGAGTTCCCGCTCGCCGTGCGCGTAGGCCGCGATCACGTACGAACGCACGTCGTAATCGTAATGCCGGCCGGCGGGCCGGATGGCGTTCGCTGCCGGCGCACCGTCGGTAGTCGGTCCGTCCTGCGCCTGAAAGAGGAACGATTTGGCGAGTTCGAGATCGGCGCCCGTGACCAGCGTCCATTGCGGGTCGCTGTCCCAGGTGAGCGACGTCATGACGCCGGCGCTTTCCTGTCCGTTGCGTTCGAGGGGCTTGCCGAGCAGGAAATGTTGCAGGAACTCCATGCGCGAGGTGCGCAGGTATGGGCGCAGCTCGAGCCTTGCGGCAGCGCCGGTTTCCGGTTGCAGGAGCCCCGTGAGCCGCACGGCGGTGGCTTCGCGGAAGGCTTCAGGGTTCTGGTTCTGGCGGCTTAGCGCGTCGTTGCGATAGGCGCCCTGGCCGGTGATGAAGCCGGCCGTCTGTTGGTCGAGCGACGTGGCGGCCAGCATGAAGCTCGCAGGCAGGTCGCCCCAGCGCCCGGCCGCCGTGGCGTTCACCTTGGCTTCGTCGTAACCGGAGTCGACGCGCCATCCGCCGTCGTGGGTGTACAGCGCCGCGACGCCATAATCCCAGTCGCCCTGCGTTCGTGATCCTGCGAGCTTGGTGCGCACGTAGTCCGACGGTCCGAGGTCGAGAGCGACGGCGCGGGCGGGCAGCTGTTCAGGCGTGGCCTGCCGCACGTTGACGATGCCGTGCATCGCGCTCGAGCCGTACAAAGCCGTGCCGGGCCCGCGCAGCACCTCGAGCGACTGCGCCTGCTCGGTGTTGACCTCGAACAGCTCGTTGACGTTGCAGAAGCCGGTCGGGCGGATCGGCACGCTGTTCTCGAGGAACAGGAACGCGCCGCACGAGCCGGCGCCGGTGAGCACCGGCGAGCGGATCGCGGTGAGGCTCTCCTGGCCGCTGCCGCGCTGGATCAACACGCCGGGCAGCCGGTTGAGCGCCTCCGAGTGATGGGTGGCCCCGAGCAATCGCAACGCATCGCGATTGACCGCGCTCAGGCTGAGCGGCGTATCGATCGCCGAAGCCGGCCGGCGCGTCGCGGTGACGACGATCTCCTCCAGCGCGGAGGGCGCGGCCCGCGACGGCACTGCAGCGACGCTCGAGGCAAGCAGGGCGAGGGCTGCGCCTGTGGTGCGAGGGCGGTGTCGTCGGGCGAGCAGGCGAGGGTGCATGAAGGACGATGCCGAGGCGTCGGGCACACGATTATCAGCCATCGCCCCGCGCGCCGTCGCACTGATGGCGTTTGCTAGTATCGCCGCACCCGAACCGGAGCCTGCGCGCATGCCGAGTCGCTTCCTCCTGCTGGCCATCTTTGCCGTCGCCGTCGCCTGGCCCCGTTCCGCCCTGCATGCGGACGAGAACCCGCCGACCGACTGCGACCGCCCGCGCATCGGACTGGTGCTGAGCGGCGGCGGGGCGCGCGGCGCCGCCCACGTCGGCGTCATTCGCGCCCTCGAGCGGAAGCGGATTCCGGTCGACGCCGTGGCCGGGACGAGTATGGGTGCCGTCGTGGGCGGCCTGTACGCCGCGGGCCTGAGCGGCGACGAGATCGAGGCTGCCTTCCGCGAACTCGACTGGCAGGAACTGCTGCGTGACCGTGCGCCACGCCGCGACCTCGTGTTCCGCCGCAAGCAGGACGACCGCGGCATCCTCGCGAAGGGCGCGCTCGGCTTCCGCCCAGGGGAGGGCGTGGTGTTGCCGCTCGGCCTGGTGCAGGGCCAGAAGATCACGCAGGCACTGCGTGCCGCCACGCTGCGCGTTGCGGAAGTGCAGGACTTCGACCGCTTGCCGATCCCGTTCCGTGCGCTCGCCACCGACCTCGAGACCGGCGAGCCGGTGGTGCTGCGCTCGGGCGATCTCGCGACCGTACTGCGCGCGAGCATGTCGGCGCCGGGCCTGCTGGCGCCGGTGGAGATCGGCGGGCGCATGCTGGTGGATGGCGGCCTGGTGGACAACCTGCCGGTGAGCCTCGCACGCACGATGGGCGTGGACGTGCTGATCGCGGTGGACGTGAGTTTCCCGCTCGCGGAACGCGACGGCCTCGAGTCCGCGCTCGACGTCACCAACCAGATGATCGGCATCATGGTGCGGCGCGGCACGCGCGGTTCGCGCGCGCAACTCACGCCGCGCGACGTGCTGGTCGAGCCCGACCTCGGCCGCATGACGGCGGTCGAGTTCACGAAGGTGCCGCAGGTGATGGCCGCGGGCGAGGCGGCGGCCGATGCCGTTGATGCGCGACTCGCCGCGCTGTCGCAGTCACCCGAGCGCTATGCCGCGTACGTCGCCGCGCGCAAGCGGCCGGTGAACGTCGACGAGCCGCTCGAGTTCGTGCGCGCAGGGCCGAAATCGCAGGAGGATGCCGAGCGCATCGAGGCCGTGTTCGGCAGCCTCGCCGGGGAGGCGCTCGACCTGGACGTCCTGCAGCGCAAGATCGGACGCCAGTACGGCCTCGACCGGTTCGAGTCGGTGGACTACCGGCTGGTACGCGTCGCCGGCGACCGCGGCCTCGAGATCGACATGCGCCGCAAGTCCTGGGGCCCCAACTTCCTGCGGGTCGGCGTCGGCATCGAGCAGGACTTCGACGGCGGCGCCACGGCCAATGCCGGCGTGCGCGTGCTGATGACCAGCCTCAACCGCTACGACGCCGAGTGGCAGGTCGACGGCCAGCTCGGCGAAGACCCGCGGTTCTTCACGGAGTACTTCCAGCCCCTGTCGCTGACGAGCGATGTGTTCGTTGCGCCGAGCCTGCGCTACGAGTACCGGACGCTGCAGGTGGTCGACGACGGCCGGCGCGTCGCTCGCTACCGCACGCGCGAGTCCGAGGCGGCGCTGGCCGTCGGTGCGGAACTGTCGAACTGGGGCGAAGTGCGCCTGGGCCTCGCGCGTGGCGATGGCAGCGCCGACGTGCTGATCGGGGACCCCGGCCTGCCGCAGTCCGACTTCGACCTCGGCGCGGTGTTCGCGGAGTTCGCCTACGATCGGCTCGACAGCGCCTATTTTCCGCGGCACGGCCAGGCGCTGCGCCTCGCTTGGCGCGGCGAGCGCGAGGGCCTGGGTTCGAGCGGTGACACCGACGCGGTGCAGGCGGAGTGGCTCATGGCGCGCTCGCGCGATCGTTACAGCCTGGTGCTCGGGCTCGAGGGCGGCTCGGCGCTCGACGACGCCGTCGTGTCGCCCCAGCAGTTGTTCACGCTCGGTGGATTCCTGCAGCTGTCGGGCCTGCCAGTCGACGCGCGCGCCGGCACCCAGTACGGCCTTGCCCGGGCGATCCTCTACCGACGCGTGAGCCGCGGCGGCACAGGCTTCTTCGAGTTTCCGGCCTATCTCGGCGTCTCCGTCGAGGCCGGCAACACCTGGCTCACGCGCGACGACGTGGATTGGAGCCGCCTCGAAGCCGGCGGCAGCCTGTTCCTCGGCGCCGAGAGCCCGGTCGGGCCGGTGTACCTGGCTGCGGGGTTCGGCGAGGACGGCGCGCGCGCCTTCTACCTGCTGCTCGGCCGGACGTTCTGAGGCCGCTTCGCGGTAAGATGCCGCATTCCCCATCGACGAGCCCGCCATGGCCACCTGCCACGACCACAACCTGCGTCAGCCGCTGCCTGGGCAGCGTCCTTTTGGCATTCGCGTGCGGCTGCGTCGCGGCGATCCGTTCCGCAAGCTGCTCGGCGAGGACTGGACCAAGGAGCACTGGTTCGCCACGCGGGGCGAGCGCGATGCGCGCCTCGAGGAGATGAGCGGGCGCTACCTCTATTTCCGGCCGGGCGACGCGCCGGCGCTGGATTTCGAGGCCGTCGATCCCTGAACAGCGCCACGATCGCCGGCTCCCTCGCGGTCCGCCCAGCCGAGCAGCCGTCGCGTCACGAACCGGTAGGCGGGCTTGGCCGTCTTCGCCCAGGTGGCCGCCAGCGGTGAGCGTCGCGCGAGGATGCGGCGCTCGCGCGCCGTCAGGTGTCCCGGGCAATACGTGCGCTTGTGCTTGAGCAGGTGGCGCAGGTCGTCGTGCGCGAGCATGCGGAACACGCGCCCGCGGTAGTGCGGCCGCATCGCCAGCTGGAAATCGACCAGCGCGGGGCGGCCGTCCGGGGTCACGAGCCAGTTCGGTTCCTTGGCGAGATCGTTGTGCACGAGGCCGGCGGCGTGGAGGCGCCGCAGCAGCGTCAATGCCTCGCGAAAATAGGCTTGGTCGACGCCGGCGGCGGCCTGCAACGGCACGCCCGGCAACCAGGAGCGAACCAAGCAGTGGCCGTCCCAGGACACCAGTCGCGGTACGCCCGGCACGCGCCGCAGCACGTGCAGAGCACGCGCCTCGCGGGCAGCCAGCCGCCGCGCCAGCCAGCGCACGCCACGCGCCGCCATGGCCGTGTCGCGCTGCACGCACTCGATGCCTTCGCCGTCGCGCTGCGCGCGCAGCCGGCGCACCTCGCCGAACAGGTCGCGTTTCAGTGGCACGCCTTGGTCGGTGCTCACGGCAGTGTCACCCCGGTCGGCGTGACGGCGGCGCGCTGCAGCGAGTCCGCCAGCATGAGCAGCGCCCAGTAGCCGAGCAGCGTGCCGGCGTCCAGGAACGCCTTCCAGAGCACTCGCGGGCGCACCTCGAGGGTCTCCGGCACCGAGTACGCCGACCACCGTGGCCAGAAGGCGCGTACCTCGGCAGCATAGCGGTCGAAGGCGGCGCCGTGGGTCGAGCGCAGGAACCGGTCCTCTGCGCGCGCGGCGCGCGCGTAGATCACTCCGAACGCCACGAGCAGGGCCAGCGCCAGCGTGGCGCTGCGGGTCGAGAGGCCGGCCCCCAGCATCGCGAGCAGCGACAGTGCATAGAGTGGATGGCGCAGGACGGCGTACGGTCCCGTGCACACGAGTCGCGTGTCCTTGTGCCCGGCGATGAATACCGACGACCAGGCGCGTCCGAGCGCGGCGCAGGCGATGCAGACGAGCCCGGCGAGCTGCAGCGCCAGTCCCGCGAGCCCGGTCGCCAGCGTGCGCTCCGACGTGGCGACCAACGCGAGCACGCCGAGCAGCAGCAGAGCCGTCAGGCGCAGGCGCGGCGTGCTTCGAGAGACCGTCATGCGGCGATTCTAGCCGCCGCTTAGACTACGGAAATGAACTGGCTGACCGATTACCTCGGCTACACGGCGGGTGCCGTGCTGGCCATCCTGCCCATCGTCAACCCGCTCGGTGCCGTGCCGCTGGTCATGACCGTCGCGGCGCACCTGCCCGAGCCGGAGCGGCAGCGGCAGGTCCGCCGCGCCTGCCTGTACACCTTCTTCCTGATGACCGGGTTCCTGGTCGCCGGCAGCCTGATCATGAATTTCTTCGGCATCTCCATGCCCGGCATGCGCATCGCCGGCGGCATGATCGTGGCGTTCCTCGGGTTCCGCATGCTGTTCCCGAGCCCGACGGTGGCCAGCGAAGTGGCAGAGCGCGGCGAGGTCAAGTACGACATCGCTTTCACGCCGCTCGCCATGCCCGGTTTGAGCGGCCCGGGCACGTTCGCCGTGGTGATGAGCCTGTCGTCGCAGGCGGCCGCCAAGGAGGGCTGGGACCGGGCGGTGGACTTTCTCGGCGTGGCGACCGGCATCCTGCTGGTGGCGCTGGTCTCGTGGTTCACGCTGCGCGGCGCCGAGCGCTTCAACCGCGTGCTCGGGGCCACGGGGATGGTGGCGATGACGCGGCTGATGGGCTTCCTGATGATCTGCATCGGCGTGCAGTTCATCATCAACGGACTCGTATCGATCACCGCCGACCCGCGCATCTGGGCCGGGCTCGCGGAGGCGGTGCGGCAGCCACGGCCCTAGCTCGCAGGCCGGGACGATCCGGCGGTCCGCCGCTTACTGCGGCGGCGGGGCGCCCGGCGCCGGGTCTTCCATCGGAAAGGTCTGGGCGCCCTCGGATGGCGGCGGCTGCGGCTCGGCGGGCGACGTCGGCGCCGCCGACGTCGGCGCCGCCGGCGCCGGCGAGGAGCCGCTCGTGGCGCGTGTCAGCGCATCGGTGAACGTGCGTGCCCCAGGCGGCGGGTCACCGGCCGTGCCGTCGAGGATCTGCGACGCGAGGATGCCGGAGACGCCGTACGCCGAGGCATTCGCCTTGTCGTCGATCGCAATCACGGTGCCGTCGATGGCCACGCCGGCGAAGATGCCTTCGTTGCGCGCGTAGGCCAGCACTTGTGCCTGCAGAGTCGCATCGGTAGCGGCCGCGGCGGAACGGCCGATCGGACCGGCCGCTACGCTCGCGTCGGCCCCAAGCGTGAACTTGCCGCCTGCAACGCCTTCGACGCTCTTGCGCGACATCAGCACCAGCACCAGGTCGGTGGACTGCACGCCCCACTGGAAGCCGACGTTGGCGCCGGCGAGCGTGACGAACACGGGGTTGCTCCACGAGCCATCCGGGTTGCGCACGGCCATCACGCCCTTGCCGCCGCGGCCGCCGATGATCAGCGCGCCCTTGATCACGCGCGGCACCACCACCACGCCGTAGGCGCGCTCGAGCAGCCACGTCGGGATCGACTGTTCGGTGAGGTATGAGAACGACTCGAACACCCGGCGCGACTCGTCGAGCCGCTTGTCGGTAACGGACGACGCCTGTGCGCCGATGCTGCCGAACGCTAGCGCGAGGGAGGCGAGTAGGAGCGCGGGAATTCTCTGCATCGGGGGTGCTTCTCCGGTGGAACGGCGGAAAGATGTTAACAGAATGCGGCCCGGCGCCACCTGCCGGCGATGTCGCTTGGACTGCCGCCGATGCCGTCTGGTTCCAGCGTGCTCGAGGATGCGGACACCGGCCGCACCGTCACTGTCGCGGGACTCGCACGCGCCGCCGCGCCTGGGCGCAAGGCCTCGATGAGCACGTCCACCGTGGCCGCGATGCGCAACAGTGCCTCGCGTCCGGCGGCCGTCTTGAGGTTCAGGCAGACGCTCCTCTTGCCGCGGTTGAGGTTGCGGAAGAACACGCTGTGACCATGCTCGCCGAGGCCGATATGGCGGCCGGGATCATCCTCGCCGGGCGGTTCGAGCTTCAGCCGGCGACACCGCTCGCCCGCAGGGCTGCGATCTCCGCAGCCGACAGGCCGGCTTCGGCGAGGATCGCAACCGTGTGCTCGCCGAGCGGCGGCGCGCGCCGCGACGGCAGACGCTCGCCGTCGAGCTTGATCGGGTTGGCGAGCACGCGGAAATCGGGCCGGGCCGGGTGGGGCAGGTCGCGCACCATGCCGACCGTCTGCGCGAACGGGTTGTCGAGCGCCTGCGCCAGGTCGTACACCGGCGCGACCGGCAGCAGGCCCTGCAGCCGGCCGAGCCAGTGCTGCGTGGTCTCGCGCTCGAACTCGGCGTCGAGCAGCGTGGTGAGGGCGTCGCGATTCGCACGCCGCGCCTGCGCGTCGGCATACATCGCGTCGGAGGCCAGGTCCCCGCGGCCCAGCACGCCGAGCAGCGCGTGCCAGAACTTGTCGGTCATGCACATCACGAAGATCCAGCCGTCGCGCGTCTTGAAGAGCTGCACCGGCACCGCCGACGGATGCGAGCTGCGCGGCAGGCGCTCGGTGCGCAGCCCTTCGTTCAGGTACCAGCTGCCCGGGTAGGTGAGCTGGTGCAGCGCGACGTCGAACAGCGACACGTCGATGTCGCGGCCGCGGCCGGATTTCATGACCCCGATCAGCGCGCCGAGCACCGCCACGGCGGTGGTGATGCCGGTCATGTAGTCGATGATCGACAGTCCCATGCGCGCGGGCGGCGTGCCGGGCTCTCCGGTGAGGTGCAGGTAGCCGGCCTCGGCCTGCATGAGGTAATCGTAGCCGGGCCAGCCCTTGCGCTCGTTGTCGCGGCCGTAAGCCGACAGGTGGGCGCACAGTATTCGCGGGTTCACCGGCTCCAGCGCGGCGTAATCGAGGCCGAGCTTCTCCGGCTGGTCACCGCGCAGGTTGTTCATCACCACGTCGGCCGTGCGCACCACGCGGCGGAACGCGTCTTGGCCCGCCGCGTGCTTGAGGTTCAGCGCCACGCTCTTCTTGTTCAGGTTGAACGTCTGGAAAAAGTGGCTGTCGTGCTCGCCCAGGAAGAACGGCCCCATGCTGCGCGTGGCGTCGCCGCCCTGGTCGCGGTTCTCGATCTTGATCACCTCCGCGCCGAGGTCCGCGAGGTACATCGAGCCGAACGGGCCGGCGCCGAAGTTCTCGAAGGTGAGGACCCGGACGCCTTCGAGGGGCAGCGGCGCGCTCACACCGGGCTCCTCCCGACCAGCGGGCGGGCGATGCTGATCCGCTGCATTGCGTGGGTGCCCTCGCCGATGCACATGAGCGGCGAGTCGCGATGGTAGCGCTCGACGTCGAAATCCACCGGGTAGTTGCAGCCGCCGAGGATGCGCATCGCGTCGAGGCTGTTGTAGCCGTCGCCGCCGCGCCGCTCGCCGGTGGCGAAGCGCGGCAGGTGCGCGAGGCCCAATCCGCCCCGCTCCTGGCCGATGGTGGCGCCGAACAGGCCGAGTGCCTTCATCTGCTCGGCCAAGTCGAAGGGGTACTCGTCCGCCTGGTCGAACTTGCGCGCGATGGGACGCACTTCCTTCCCCGCGGCTGCGTGCTCACGTGCGGCCCTCCCTCAGTGGCCATGCGCTCTTCGACGCTGTGGCCGAACGCCTCGCGGTAACGCTGGCGGCCCTGTTGCCGGACGTTCCGGACCATGTTTACCTCTCGGGTGGGGACGGCACGGGCACCGGGGCCGGTTCCTGTATATCATTCACGCTTTGTCCGGACAAATGCCGAGAACGGCCGGCCGGCGAGGGAGGCAGCGCGTGACGCGTTACAGGAAAATCGCGGAGGACCTGATCGCGCAGATCCGCGGCGGGCGACTGCCCGTCGGCGGCGTGCTGCCCGGCGAGCTGCAGCTGATGGACGACTACGGCGCGAGCCGCCACACGATCCGCGACGCGCTGCGCCAGCTCGAGGAACTCGGCCTCGTCGAACGGCGTCGCGGGGTCGGCACGCGGGTGCTGCAGCGCCGGCCGAGCCGCGCGTACGTGCACCGGGTGAACTCGCCGTCGGAGCTGATGAAGTATCCCCGCGAGAGCCGCATGCAGGTGTCCGGCTCGGGCGCCGTCGTGCTGACCGCGGCGCAGGCGGCATTGACCGGATGCAAGGCGGGCTCGCGCTGGATGCGTATCCGCGCAGTGCGGCGCATGCCCGGGCGGCGCCCGCCGATCTGCCAGCTCGACCTGTACGTGCGACCGAAGTTCGCGGCCGTGGTGCCGCAGGTCGGCCGCACGCGCGACCTCGTGTACCAATTGATCGAGCGCCGCTACGGCGTGCACGTGACCGAGGTCGGCGTCGAGATCATGGCGCGCCCGATGCCGGCCGACGCGGCCGCGGCGCTCGGCGTCGAGCCCGGCAGCCCGAGCATGACGGTGGTGCGCCGTTACCGCGACGAGCACGGCGAGCTGCTGTGCCTGTCGGTGACCGAGCACGCCGGCGACCGCTACACGTTCGCCCAGACGCTCAAGCGCGCCTGGGACACGGACAACAAGGGCTGGACGCCGGCCTGAGGAGCTACGCATGCCAGGACCGCTGAGCGGCGTCCGCGTCGTCGAGCTCACGAGCGTGGTGCTCGGGCCGTGGGCCTGCCAGATCCTCGCCGACATGGGCGCGGACGTGATCAAGATCGAGCCGCCGAACGGCGACAGCAATCGCCAGCTCGGAGCGTCGCGCCACGAGGGCATGGCGGCGCTGTACCTCACCTGCAACCGCAACAAGCGCAGCATCGTGCTCGACGTGAAGCAGCCCGCGGCGCGCGAGGCCGTGCTCGACCTGGTGCGCACCGCCGACGTGTTCATCCACAACAACCGGCCGCAGGTGATGAGCAAGCTGGGCCTCGATTACGGGGCGCTCAAGGCCGTCAACCCGATGCTCGTCTATTGCGGCTCCTACGGCTACGCGAAGCGCGGGCCGTACGGCAGCAAGGGTGCGCTCGACGACTCAATCCAGTCGATCGCCGGCGTCGCGATGCTCAACCAGCCGGTGCTCGGCGAGCCGCGCTACCTGCCGACCATCATCGCCGACAAGACCACCGCGATCACGGTGGTGTACGGCGTGCTCGCCGCGCTGTTCGCGCGCGAGCGCGACGGGCACGGCCAGGAGCTCGAGGTGCCGATGTTCGAGACGATGGTCTCGTACGTGATGGCCGAGCACCTGTGGGGCATGACCTTCGAGCCGCCGCTCGGACCGCCCGGCTACGTGCGCCTGATGAGCATCCACCGCCGCCCGTACAAGACGAAGGACGGCTACGTGGCGATCCTGCCGTACATGAACGCGCACTGGGACACGTTCTGCGACGTCACCGGGCACCCCGAGCTCAAGGACGACGCGCGCTTCCGCACCATGGGCGACCGCACGCGCAACATCGACGACACCTACGACGTCACGGCCCGGATCATCGCGATGCGCAGCACGCAGGAGTGGCTCGACCTGTTCGCGCCGACCAGCGTGCCGATCAACCGCGTCAACACGCTCGAGGACCTCGCGGCCGACCCGCACCTCGCGGCGACGGGCTTCTGGAAGACCGTGGACCACCCGACCGAGGGCCAGCTGCGCACCACGGCGTTCCCCGTGAACTTCTCGGGCACGCCGGCGGACGTCACGCGCAGGCACGCGCCGCGGCTCGGCGAGCACACGCGCGAGGTGCTCGAGGAACTCGGGTACGCGGGTGAACGCATCGAATCGCTGCTCGCCTCGGGCGCGGCGCTCGTGGCCGGCGACTGAGGCGGAGAGGTCACGATAATGGGACTGGACACGGTGGACGTGAAGGCGATCGACGCGGTCGTCAACATCTGGACGCCCGAGGCGCTGTCGCACCGGCCGGACTGGAAGGACGGCTTCTTCCAGGGCAAGGTGAAGGCGAGGAGCCCGATGTCGGCGATGAGCCTCGAGCAGATGCTCGAGCGGATGGCCGAGGCGGGCATTGAGCGCGGGTTCCTGGTGGCAGCGCGCACCGGGCGGCTCGGGCTGCCGGGCTCGTACCACATGCCGTACGAGGTGGTGGCGCGGGCCTGCGAGAAGTTCCCCGGGCGGTTCTACGGACTCGCGGGGGTCGATCCCACGCAGGGCATGGATGGCCTGCGCGCGTTCGAGGACGCGGTGAAGAACATGGGTTTCATTGCCGCGCACGCGTACCCGCACTGGTTCGAGACGGCGCCCGACCACGCGCGCTGGTATCCCTATTACGCCAAGTGCTGCGAGCTCGGCGTGCCGTTCCTCACCCAGGTGGGCCAGTCGCTGATCTACTCCCCCGACCAGCGCCTGCGCAGTGTCGGCCGCCCGATCACGCTCGACGCGGTCGCCTGCGACTTCCCCGAGCTCAAGCTCTGCGGCATCCACGTCGGCATCCCGTGGCACGACGAGATGATCGCCATGGCGTGGAAGCACGAGAACGTGTTCATCGTCGCCGATGCGCACAGCCCGAAGTACTGGCCCGAGAGCCTCGTGAAGTACGTCAACAGCTACGGGCGCAGCAAGGTGATGTTCGGCACCGACTTCCCGGTGCTCGACTTCAAGCGCACCGTGGACGAGATCGCGGCGCTCGACCTCAAGCCCGGCGTGCGCAGGCTGCTGCTGCGCGACAACGCGCTCAGGGTGTTCGGGCTGGCCGAGTAGCGACGCGCGACGCGCTCCGCTGGAACGTTCGGTTGCCACCGCGACCGACGGCTTCGCCCAAGCTCGCACGACGGCTGATCGGCCGCTCGCACCTCGGCCGAGGATCCACTGCGTCGGTCGCGGGGGACACCGGTTGGAATCCGGTCTGGCGGAACTTCGCGGCGCCGACTTCGCTGGCGCTGATGCCGAGCACGCGCACCGGGAATCGACCTTGGCAGTCGAACCGCCCAGCAGGGAGGCAACCGCTCCTCAACGATCCCGCCGAGCCGCAGGCACGGATCGCCGCAGCCGGTCGGCATTGTGCCGGGCCGAACTCGGTCCGCTCCCAGTGCCAGATCAGTCGGACAAAGCGGGCGCACGTGCAAGGAAGGCCCGGGCCGCTCACGCAGCCCGGGCCTCCACGCCGTCACATCGGCCGACGCGGCGCGATCAGAACTTGAAGTTGACGTCGAGGCCGTAGGACCGGCCCGGCGAGTCGTGGATGAACGACCCGCCGAACTCCGGCGCCGTGATGTTCTCGGCCAGGTAGTCCTCGTCCGTGAAATTGCGCACCCAGCCCGTCACGCCCCACTGGTCGGCCTGCACGCCGAGCCGGAAGTTGTAGACGCTGTAGGGGTCGCGGCTCGTCTTCGAATAGTCGCCCGGGACACCGAACAACGTGAACACCGAGTCGTCCTGCACGGGGTGGAACCAGGTCCCGCCGACGAAGCTGCCGTCGATCCGACCGGTGAGCGTCAGGGAGTTGCTGATCGGGAACGACACCTCGGCACCGAGGTTGCCGGTGTATTCCGGGGCGTAGGGCACCGCATTGCCCTCGGTGTAGGGCCGGCCGCGGTACTCCTCGATCTCCCCGTCCACGTAACCGTAGCCGCCGAACAGCGTGAGCCAGTCGGTCGGCCGCCAGCGCGCGTTGAGCTCGAACCCGGTGATCTGCACGTCGTCGATGTTGGTGACCACGCGCAGCAGGCCGAAGGGACCAGTGAAGAAGTTGAAGAACTGCATGTCCTCGAGGTCCGTGTGGAACACGGCCCCGCTCAGGCTCAGGCTGCGGTCGAGCAGGTCGGCGCGAAAGCCGGCTTCGAGCGCCTTGGACACTTCCTCGTCGTAGTCGTCGCGCACGTTGCTGATGGCACGCTCGGAGCCGTCGGCCGTGGTGAGTCCGCCGAGGTAGGCTTCGACCGTCGCCGCGCTGCCCGAGGAGTTGAAGCCGCCGGAGCGGAACCCGTAGCCGTAGCTGGCGAACAGCGTCCAGCCCTCGGCAACGCCCCAGTTCACGGTGAGCTTCGGCTGCAACTGGTCGAAGGTCTCGCTGCGGTTCGGGATGTCGGTGAGCGTCGGGTCGATGTTGTACGCCGGGTTGATGTAGATCGTCCGCGTGTCCGGGCAGACGGCCGACACGGGGCCCAACGCGCCAGGGACGTCGCAGAACTCGGGCGTCTGCGCCGGGAGGCGGTCCACGTGATTGCGCACCTCGCGGTCCTCCGAGTCGTAGCGCAGCGCGACCGCGACCTCGAGATCCTCGCGCACGTCGTAGGCCAGCTGGCCGAACACGGCGTAGACCGTGCTCGTGAAGGTGTCGTCGTACAACTGGTCGGTCGGGTTCGGTCCACCGGTCGGCACGAAGCCGCGCTTGCGGAAGCCGAGTCCGCGGTCCGCACCGGTGGACACTGTCACGTCGCGTTCGATATCCGCGAAGTACACGCCGGCGACCCAGCGCAGGCGATCGTCGCCCGGGGACGTGAGCCGCAGCTCGAGGCTGAGGTCGTCCTGGTTGCGCTCCTGGTACTGGTAGCCGCCGCAGGTGGTCGGATCGTAGGGCGGCAGGATGCTGCCGACCTCGCCGCCGGTCGCGGCCGTCGGGAACAGCACGCCCGGGCGCGGGATCACGCCGGTGCCGTTCAGCGGGTTGCCGTCCGGGTCCGAGGCGACCAGCGCGTCGTTGCTCGCGATGCAGGCCGGTTCGGCGCGGTACTGGCCGAAGGGGCTCGCGCCGTCGGTCAGGAAGTCATTATCCTGCTGGTTCCAGGCCAGCACGCCGGTGAAGGTCGCGAAGCCCACGTCCCAGTCGCCCTTGACCGACAGGTTGAGGTTGTCCTGCTGGTTGTCGGGCTTGACGTTGTTGATGTACTTGAAGTCGTGCTTGTTCGAATCCTCGAAGAAGCCCGGGTCGCCGATGACCGGGAAGCCGACGAAGGCGGGCAGGGCGAACGCGGCGTTGAAGTTGATCGCGCCGGCCTCGACGCTCGCGTAGCGCGCCTTGAAGTCGAGCGCACCGTTGTCGCCGACGTCGACCATGGCACGGGCCGTGATGCCCATGTCCTCGAGATAGTCCACGCAATCGTCGCAGCGCAGGTAGTCGTTTTCCCACTGGCCGTCCTGGTTGCGGTAGTAGGCAGAGACACCGGCGCGCACGTTGTCGCTGAGCGGGCCGCCCACGTACACGTTGGCCTTGTAGGCGCTGTCGCTGCCGATGCCGGCGCCGCCGTCGATCTCGAGTTCCTCGCCCGGCTGGCGCGTGCTGACGATGATGGCGCCGGCCAGTGCGTTGCGACCGTACAGTGCGCCCTGCGGCCCCTTGAGGATCTCGATCTGGGTGACCGCGTTCAACTCCTGGTTGAGCGCATTGACGTTGGTCTGCAGCACGCCGTCCACGACCAGCGCGACGTTGGTTTCAGCGTCACGGCCGGTGTTGATGCCGCGGATCGTGACCTGCATGTCACCGACTTCGGCGGTCTGCACCTGGGCAACGCCCGGCGTGAGCGCAATGAAATCCTGCGGTCGCTCGATGCCGGCGTTGCGCATTTCGGTGGCCGTGAAGACGGTGATCGAGGCTGGGACGTCCTGTAACTTTTCCTCGCGCTGTCGCGCGGTGACCACGATCTCCTCGATCTGGCCGGCCGTCGGCTCGGCGGCGAGCACGGCAGGCACCGCCAGCAGCGAGGCACTGTGGGCCGCGGCCAACGCCAGCAGCCGAGATTTGGCAAATTTCATGTAATCCCCCTGCACTGTTTTGGACGAACCCGACCTGATCGGGCGCAAAAGCGTCGTGAACATACCACCGCACCGCCCGGCTCACAATTTCCCATGCGTCGGATGACGGGCGAACGGCGGCGGCCTCCCCAACGGCCGGCGTCCGTCATCGCGTGGCGCTTTCGCAACGCGCTGAACCCGGTCCGTCTGCTACGATTCGCGTCACCGTCCACACCCGATTCAGGCCGCGCGGCGCGGCTCGAACCACACCAACGACATCGCCCGCGATTCGCGGCCATGGCTCGCAAAGGCATTTTCTTCCCACTCAAGGACGCGGCGCTGCGCGACGACGTGCACGCGCTCGGCGAGCTCGTGGGCGAGGTCCTGAAGGACCAGTGCGGGCAGGGCCTGTTCGACCTCGTCGAGGGTGACCGCCACGCGGCGATCGGGCGCCGCCAGGGCGAGCCCGAGGCCGCCATCGAACTGGTCGTCCGCGTCCAGGGCCGCCAGCCCAAGGACGCCCAGGAGCTCATCCGGGCGTTCAGCACGTGGTTCCAGGTGGTGAACCTGGCCGAGAAGGTGCACCGGGTGCGCCGGCGCCGGCAATACATGAACGACAGCAGCACGCCGCAGCCGGGAGGGCTCGAGGAGTGTTTCGGCAAGCTGGCCGCGCGCGGCATGTCGCTCGAGCAGGTCGTCGCGCAGCTCGGGCAGCTCAGCATCGAACCGGTGCTCACCGCCCATCCCACCGAGTCCACGCGCCGCACGCTCCTGCGCCAGCAGCAGCGCATCGTGCGACTGCTGATCGGCCAGCTCGACACCACGCGCACTCCGGCGGAGCGCCGCGCCACCATCGAGCGTGTTCGCACCGAGCTCACCACCGGCTGGCAGACGGCGGGCAATTCCCGCGACCGCCTGACCGTTGCCGACGAGCGAGAGCACGTGCTGTTCTTCCTCGTCGAGGTGATCTACGAGGCCATCCCCGGCTTCTATGAAGAAATCGAGGGCGCCCTGCGCGCCGTTTTCGGCGAGGCGGCGTCCACGGTACGCGTCCCCGAGCTGCTGCATTTCGGGTCGTGGGTCGGCGGCGACATGGATGGGCACCCGGATGTCCACGCCAAGACGATTCGCGAAAGCTGCCTGCGTCACCACCAGCTGGTCGTCAACCGCTACTTCCTCGAGACGCAGACCCTGGCGGAGCGGTTGAGCCAGAGCGCGAACCGCACCGCTGTGTCACCGGGGGTGGTGGCGCGCATCGAGCAGTACCGAAGCCTGATCCCTGCGGCGCAGGCGGGTACACCCGCGAGCCACGATCGCATGCCATACCGCGTGCTGCTCGGGCAGGTGGCCGAGCGCCTGCGCGCCGCCTACGACGGGCGCGCGGGCCAGTACGAGCGCGTCGAGCAGCTGATCGACGACCTGGAGCTGATTGCGGCCAGCCTTGCCGCGAACCGCGGCGAGCACGCCGGCCTCTTCCATGTCCGCCGCATGCTGCGCCGGGTCCGCACCTTCGGATTCCACCTTGCCACGCTCGACGTGCGCCAGAACGCCCTCGTCCACCGCGAGATCGTGGGCCGCGCGCTTGCCGAAGAAGGCTGGCTCGCGCGCAGTCCCGAGGAGCGGCGCTTGCGGCTGGGCTCCGCCCTCGAGCGCGACGAATCACCCGTGGCCGAGCTCGACGCGGCCGCGAAGCGGGCACTGTGGGTGTTCGAGGCGATGCAGCACTGCAGCCACCGTTACGGCCGCGCCTCGGTCGGTTCGTACGTGGTGAGCATGGCCCGCGACGTCGACGACGTGCTCGCGGTCCTGCTGCTCGCCCAATGGGCAGGCCTCGCCGACGGACCGGGCGGAGTGATCCCGCTCGACGTAGCGCCCCTGTTCGAGTCGGTCGACAGCCTGCGGAACGCCGGCGAGATCGTCCGGCGGCTGCTCGCGGACCCGGTCTACCGGGCTCACCTGCGCGCGCGGGGCGACCGCCAGGTGGTGATGATCGGGTACTCCGACAGCAACAAGTCCGTCGGCATCGCCGCGTCGCGCTGGCTCCTGCGCCGTGCCCAGGCGGCCATGGTCGAGGCCTGCGACGCGGTCGGCGTCGAATTGCTGGTGTTCCACGGCCGCGGCGGCTCGGTGAGCGTGGGCGGCGGCCGGATCGAGGCGCTCGTGAAGGGCCTGCCGCCGGGTTCGCTGCGGGGCCGCCTGCGGGTGACGGAGCAGGGCGAGAGCATCAATGAACGCTATGGCCAGCGCGCCATCGCGTTGCGCAGCTTCGAGCAGGCCGTGAACTCCGTCGCGATGACGGCCGCCGGCGGCCGCCGGAGCGAGGACCTCGACCCGCGGTGGATCGACGCCATGAACCTGCTGGCCGACGCCAGCCAGGCGGCATACCGCTCGCGCGTCCACGAGGACCCGTCATTCGTGGAGTTCTTCCAGGCCGTGACGCCGGTGGATGTCATCGAGCGGATGCAGATCGGGTCGCGGCCGCTGACGCGGGCGACCGGCACCGGCGTCGAGGCGCTGCGCGCGATCCCCTGGATGTTCGCCTGGTCGCAGAGCCGGCACATGTTGCCGGGCTGGTTCGGAGTCGGTGCCGGGCTGCGCGCGGTGATCGAGGAACACGGCGCGTCGCTTCTCGGCGATATGTACGCACGTTGGCCGTTCGTTGCGACCCTTCTAGACGGCGTCGAGGTGGCCCTCGCCAAGGCAGACATGGGCATTGCGGAGTTCTACGAGCAGCTCGCGGCGTCGCAGCACCAGTACCTGGCGAATGACATCCGTCGCGAGCACGAACTCACCGAGCAGCAGATCCTTGCGGTGAAGGGCTGCGCCCGGCTGCTCGACTCGGATCCGACGTTGCAGCGGTCGATCCGCTTGCGCAACCCCTACGTGGACCCGATCCACCTGATGCAGGTCGACCTGTTGAAGCGGTGGCGCGAGGGTGGTCGCGAGGATCGCGAGTTGTTCGAGGCGCTCATCGCGTCGGTGAACGGCATCGCGCAGGGCCTGCAGGGCTCCGGCTGATTGCAGCAAACCCTTGTTGACTCGGCGTTGACGCTGCTCTAGCGTCGAATGCGACCAGATGCATCGCGCGGCCGTCGCCGCGCCCCGCACTAACAAGGGAGTTCCAATGGCAGCGAAGAAAAAGGCGCGTCGCACGACGCACCGCAGCAGCAAGGGCACGAAACTCTATGCCGTCCGTGATTCCAAGGGCCGCATCAAGGACATCCAGAGCTACAAGCGCGCCCACGGCGCCGACCTCAAGCGCAAGGCCAAGGGCGAGACCGCCAAGAAGGCCAAGGGCAAGGTAACCGCCAAGCCCAAGGCGAAAGCCAAGGCCAAGGTGAAGGTCGCCCGTGCCAAGGTCGCGAAGGCGAAGGTCGTCGTCCGCAAGACGGTGAAGAAGGCTCCGGCCCGTGCACAGAAGCGGGTCGCAGCGGTCCGCGCCGCCGTCAAGAAGGCGCCGCGCCAGGCGCGCGCGGCCGTGAAGAAGGCCGTCAAGAAGCTGCCGCCGAAGGCCCGGCAGGCCGTGGCGAAGGCCGAGAAGGCGGTGGCGCAGGCCGAAAAGAAGATCGCGAAGACCGTGACGGGCGCCAAGAAGCAGGCCGCCGCGACGGCGAAGCAGGCCGAGTCGGTCGTGTCGAAGGTCCAGGAAAGCGCCGAGAAGACGGCATCGTCCGTGTTCGGCCAGGCCAA
>Ga0114938_1000710_pt1 | contig 24329 bp, 20 predicted proteins | sample AshMeaBigSpring_FD_88675 | JGI IMG/M metagenome (GOLD analysis project Ga0114938, IMG submission 88675) | Groundwater microbial communities from Big Spring, Nevada to study Microbial Dark Matter (Phase II) - Ash Meadows Big Spring | ecosystem: Environmental > Aquatic > Deep subsurface >...
CAGGCTCTTGGCGTCGGCCGTGTTGCCGGGCCACATCTCGCAGCAGATCGGACGTCCCTCCACGTCGAGCGCGATCCCCACGATCATCTGGTGCAGGTCGGGACGGTGGTCTTTGCTGTGCCCGTGCCGACCGATGCTCTGCCCTCCCGCCCCCTCGAAGTAGATGGAGGTCGTGTCGAAAAAGACCAACCCCACTTCGCTGAACAGATCGCGCCCCCTGTCAAAGAGCCTCTCCTCGATCAAGTGTCGAAGACGGGCCAAAGCCGCCCGTCGCGCTGTTTGTTGGCGTCGGCCAAAGTCGACCTGGCAATCGGCTCCCGGAATCCCAGATGGTAGCGGGCAGAAGGTCGTGCATTCAAGCAGTCGGCAATGTCGCGCAGACCCTCGTGCCAAGTCAGTTGAGCAAAAGCCATGCAGATGAGTTGCTGCCGGCAGCCAAAGTGCCGGACGCGCGACTCCGCATCGTAGCGATCCACAAGACGCGAAAGCGTCTGCCAATGCACGAGGTCGAGGATCTGAGAGAGGACGTAGCGGCCGGTGTTCATGGGCGAAAAGGCTGGCAGAGGCCCCAACGCAGTTCAAATCCCTCACATCGTTTTTGTCGCGCAACTCGCTCATTTTATGTATCTTCCAGAAGCTCATCAGTTAACCGGACACCCGTGAGAGGGAATAGAAAGCTGACCTAATATGAAGTCCAACAACTTCTTGAAAAATCTCGATTTGATGAACGTCAAAGAATACTGACTATGACTATGTTTGAAACAAACTTGCTTTATGTCTTGCCTGCTAGAAAAAATCAGAAAGTATGAAGAACTTGAATGAACTAGGCAACGAGTAAAGATTATGTACCTCCTCATTATAGATACGTTAGAAATTCTCAAAGCATGCATCATCCAATTTGCGTCAGATAGCCTGGGTTGGTTCATTGCTTCTCTGGTGTCTGGGATCGTTTTTGGGGGGGCGACTTGGTGGGCCTGTTCATTTTTTGCAAAGCTTTGGAATACAAAATATTCCCTGACAGGGTGGCACTATTTGTTGTGCACTCTATCGGCGATTCTGGTTTTTTGCGCCGTGGTTTTGGGTTCCTCGCTGGGATTCACGCAGAAGGTCGCAGAAGTGATCCTGGACACTTGGGACGCGCAACTTAAAGACGACGAAGGCTGGAAGCAGGATACGTTTATCCGCAGCTACGATGCCGTCAAAGCCGCCGGAAAAGAAAATTTTACAGGTTACCCTGACCCTCGCGATGGCGGGAACCGAATCCCGATCAGCCTCAGTCCTAGCCAGGAAACGGTCGCTTCCGTGTCGGTAAAAAGTGCCACCGACCACTTCAAAACCTCCCACCCGATACTCTCGATGATCCTTCTCGCGGACAACGACGTGCCGGAGTCGGTCGTATTCGCAGACGTGAAATCGTATTTTTCGGCAAACCCGGGAGGAACCTACCCGCACGGGAACGCAATCCGTATCGCCGTGAACCACGTCAGGTCTGGACTCGAGATCCAGACCCCGAAGGTCGTTTTATACTCCCGTTTGGTATTGGGCGGGATGTTCGGGATTCTCTTTGTTTTGACGCTCGTGGCGATTTCCGTCGGAGCCTACAACGACATCAAGGTATTTGGACTAAAACAATGATTCCACTGATCTCATGAACAACCACCTGATAATCGGCTTGGGCGGAACTGGCGGGCGCGTGATTCGAGCACTGCGTCGCACAGTTTACAACGAATTTCGACCACACAAGGAACCGGTGGTCTTCGAGAGGGACACGCACGGTAACAAAACCGGCAAAATCCAGGAACATCCGGTCCGGTTGGACTATCTCTACCTGGACAGCAGCGACGAGTTGATGAAGCTCGATGATTCCTCGTGGAAAATTCCCGATGGCACATTGCAACTGGGGACGGCCAGCCAGATTTTGATTGGGGGAGGGAGCCTGGGAAATGTTCTGGATAACCTTCCCGCATTTCCGGGGATCAAGCCGTGGATTGGCGATAGGGCGCTCTGGAACCACGTCCTCGCCGGACAGATTAACGATGCCCTGGGTGGGCAGAAGCGGCGGCTGGGGAGGTTTCTTTTCGCCGCCAACGGGGCTGGGTTCGCAAACACGGTCGAGACGAAGGTGCAGGGGCTTTGCCAGCAAGGGGTGGCACGCTGCGCCATCCACATTTGCGCGGGCCTGGCGGGTGGCACGGGAAGTGGCACCATCGTGGATGCCATTTCCCTTGTCAGGAAAAAATTCCCCAACGGGACGGAATATCCGATCTTTCTCTATGTCCTGCTGCCGGAGGCGAACTCTGTTCGCGCCAAGGCAAATTACTACGCGAATGGCTATGCGGCCCTGAAGGAGTTGAATGCGATGAGTGTGGGCGCCTACACCCCCTACGATGTGACAACCGGCGAGCGGCTCGACTTTTCCACGTTCACTCCGAACCGCTCACCTTTCAACGGGTGTTATGTGATCACAAACATCAATGAAAACGACCGGGTTGCCGGACTTGACGACCCGGAGTGTGAGATCCACACGATCATTGGCAACTTCATCTATCAAAAGACAGTGTCGGTTCAGGATGATGAGTGGTCGGGGAGACTCCTCCGGGTTGAAAGGACGGAGAATGGCGACTGTAACGGGAATCTTGGAACGGTTGCCGAAACACTGAGCGGGGCGAAGCAAGCACCCGCCTCACGGGGGCGGCAGTTCCTGACCTTTGGCATGAAGCGCCTCGAATATCCTGAGACGGAGATCGAGGAGTTTTTGCGGTTCAGCCTTGCCAGGCAGAGCGCACTACAGTCCCTCGCGACAAATTGGAATCCCACATACGGGTATGTCGACAACAACCCGCTGGCGGAGAAGCAGGTTCGGGACTACATCCGCAAAGACGAAACCAAAGCTTTGTGGCGGCTTGAGGATGGGGAGCTGCTCATCAGCCGCCGGAACCAGGCGGCCTCCTACGATAAAGTCCAAACCGAGTGGGAGACCTTTGCCAGGAAAGCGGTGGAAAAAATCCAGCAGGAGCAGGCCGACCACAAGCGCTGGCTATGGGAGTTGGATGAGATTTTTGAGGCCTTTTATACCGGGAGCAGCGAAAACCGTCTCCTCGAAACGCCGTTCAGGAAGACAGGGGTTGAGGCCTTTTACAACCAGGACCGCAGGATGGGCGCGGTCAATCAGGATGCACGCACACACGCGGATGAGATTGGTGCGCACGTTGAGAAGTTGCTGTTCGAAAATTGGAAGAGCGGGCATATTTCAGTATTGGAAGCCGTCATGCGGCTCGAAGCGGCCAGGGAGATGGTCACGGAATTTCGGGGCCGGTGCGCTACGGAAATCACGAAGGCGAAGAGCAATGCCGGCGAAACCGACGATCCAATCAGCCGGGGGAGCGCGCTGGACTTGAGCGAGAAGAACCGCCGCGAGTGGGCAAAAATCGGTCCGCTGAGCGATAAATTCGGCAAGCGGCGCGAAATGCTGGAGGCGCAGGCCCGGCTGCTCACTGCCATTTACACAGAAAAATCGATGGCGAGAGCCTGGTCATATGCGGAGACCCTCTCCGGCTTTTTGATCGAAGAGTTGAACGAGATCCGGCAGGCACTTCAAAGCCTTTCAAACATCCTTTTGAAGGTAGTTGTGGGGGGCAAGGATGAACAGGACAAGGCGTTTGAGGGGCTGGACGAGCGCATCGCCAAGCGGTGCAAGGTGGATGACCGTGAGAATCTTGCCGATGCCACCATAAAAATTTACGCTCCGAAGGAAATTCGCGACTTTGTGAGCGGGCTTGTCAGCGACCGGACGATCATGGACTCGCAATGCGAAGCCTTTCGGATGGAGGTATGCCGCTTGTTGGATGTGCGGGCAGGATTCAGATCGTTTGCAAGAGAGTTCGGGTTGTTCAAGCTTTTTGAGACATTGGAAGCCCAGGCGGACAAGCAGGTGGAAGCCTGCCACAACAGGCATGTCTCGAATTCGAACGGAGGCCAGCAATCGATTCTGAAACAGAATATCCTTGCCTGCCTCAAGCGTCGGTTCCCCAATGGCGAGCAACTCGCCGAGTTTGTGCACAAAGTCGTGAAGGAATCCGGCAGTTACTGCAAGTTCGACGAGGCACAGGTCACGATGAGCGGCGGAGGAAGCTGGGCCGGCACGCAGGTGACGAGCACCAGCGTCATTCTGCCGCCTGCCGGAACCCATACCGACGAACTTGCGACGGTTCAAAAAATCATGCGCGAGAAGCTGGGTGCGCCCGACATGCCGGCCGGAACGCGGACAAACGCCATCGTGTTCCTCCGGCTCACGAATCTCTTTCCGCTGCGCTACATCAAGCGGGTGGGAGAACTCAAGCACGAGTTTGTCAAACGCCTGAATGGTGCCAGCGATCACGAGAAAGCGAGGGTCACGCTTGAAATCTTCACTGAAGGCGACGGCTCAAACTGGCCGGATCTCTTCCCGATTTCGGGCGAGGAAATCCGGCGGCAGGCCGGGTATCTGACATTTGCCGGACGCGAGCTGGGATGGATTGTGCGCTTGAACGATCCGGGTGATGGGCACGATCTCGGGTGGCACTACAAAGATCCCAACCAGATCCGCCCGCGTGCATTGGGGCTTACCGAGGACCTCATCATCGAGAACGCCGACGCGAACTTTGTAAATGAGTTGGACATGCGGCTCCGGCAGGCATTGGGGAATGTTGAAACAGCTGCCGAGACCAAGGGCAGGCTCCTGGCTGGAATAGAGCGCCAAGAGCAGGAAATCTGCACGCAATATCCGAACGAACTTCACCCCACACGCATTGCCCGTCTTGAGGCACTGCGCACGATGAAGGCGCTTGTATCCTGATCCTTATGGCCGAGAAACAATACAAATGCGGGAATTCTCCGGATTGCGATCTCGCCAGGACCGGGGAATGGATCAAGATTGATGACAGTGGGTTGTTTTCGTGCGAGTCGGGCAGGTATTATAAATGCCCCCTCAAAAACAAGGACTGCCAGACCGAGCATCTCAAGGAAATCGTCAAACCAAAACAGGGTTTTAAAATTCCTCTTCCGATTCTCATCGGTGCGCCAGTTGTTATTGTGCTCATGATTCTCGGGGTCTCCCTCGGCAAAATGGGAGATAAAACGGATGCGGCCAAGAAGAAAGCGATCGCCGCCGAACTCAAGAAAATCTGGCCGTGGCTCTCGCCTTGAACACTCGATGTTCTGAACATTTTAAAATAATAAAAAGAGATCCATTTATGTATTGTTCGAATTCTGCCTTTGAAATGTCGGATAAAGCGGTGGTTTGTGTGAAGTGCGGAGTTCCCGTAGCGGGTAGGTTTGTCGCATCCGGCTCATCAAATAAAAGCAGGATCGCATATACTTTGCTGGGCATTTTCCTTGGGATGTTAGGCATTCATAATTTCTATGCGGGATACGGAGGCAAGGGGGGGGCTCAGTTGCTGGTTACCCTTCTCACGGGGTGGTTGATTCTTCCGCTTTTAGCGTTTTGGATCTGGGGCATCGTCGAGATTTGCACAGTTTCGGTTGACGCCCAGGGAAACGCGTTTTCCTGAAAAAGACCAGATGGGGTTGCCTCAATTCATGGGAGATGGAAGATTGAGAATTCGAAGTGCACTGCCGCTTATGGCAGCTTTTTTTCTCTGCTCCTGCGGAAAGCCGGACAACCGTTCGCTCGATTCCGTAGCGTCTTCAATCCGCGCGCGGGCAAGCTTGGTGCAGACAATGAAAGATGGCCGGAAAATCACCGAGAACGGACGGGGGTATTTGCGCGCTGAGCAGGGAGTTTATCTGGATGTCCCGGATCGTCGCATCGTTGAGGAGGAGAATTATGAACGAGGGAAGGTTTTCTCCCTTCTGGCCAAAGAACATGAAGTTGCAAAAAAAAATGTCGAAGACATTTTCGCCGAAAAAGCATTCAAGTCACGATGAATAACCTGATCGATTCCAGTGTCTGCCGCATTTCAAGGTTTCTCCTGTTGGCCATGTGCTTTCTGGTTTGCCCGATGGCGGCGCGTGCAGCGGATTCTCTGGCGGAAATTTCACAGCGTGTCGGAGAGCGCCAGGCGGCGATCGAAGCAGCAATCAGCGGCGGAATGGCAAAGGAAACCCCTCAGGGGCTTCTGGAGTCCACGCCGTCTGCCGACCAAAAGTCACAGGAACTTATACAGGCCGAGAACAGAGACCGGCGTGCCGCCTTCGCTGCTCTGGCTGCGAAGTACAAAGTAAATCCCACGGACATTGCGGCACAGTTTTCCAAGGCTGCGATGCGGCACTCTGCCCCTTCATCGAGTCCCAACGGAGACGGAGCGCCCGCGTCGCCGTCGGTAACTCCCCTTGATAAAACGCCAGCTGCATTGCCGACTCCAATGGGGAACGCCTCTCCGCCGGCAGGCCCACCGCCCGCACCGGTTCCTGCCACCAGCCCCGCGCAGGCACGGAAGAAAAGCGGAACAAGCATACCGTTGAAAGTCCTCACAAGGCCATTCAGTTCGATTCTGGCCGAAGCTTCCGACTCGGCGGCCGTCGTTCAGTCAAACATCCCGGCCTTCAGCGTGTTTTATGTGTATTCGCAGCAGCCCGGGTGGCTGCAGGTGGGAAAGACAAAAAACGGCGGCGCGTTCGGATGGATCCGGGAGAAGGATGCGATCCTTTGGAAGCAAAATCTCGTCATGGAGTTCACCCACCCGGCAAATCGGATGCCAGTCATGTTTTTCAAAAACAAAGACGACCTGAAGCGTATCGCTCTTGAGAATGCCGCCGCCCGCAGCGGTGCTGCCCAATCTCTTCTTTCTCAGATCAATTCAAAAAACATCCCGGATCCGTTTCCGGTCGAAGCCCTAGAGCCACAGAATCGGGCCACCGACAGCCGCACGAAGTTTTACATGCTCCCGATTACCGAATTCGAAGAGATCCAGATCGACGCTCGCGACGGTCGGCTTCTCAAGGTTGCCGGAGCCACGAAGGATCGAAAAAACCAGAGCCTGGCGGCATCTGTCCAGCCGACCGCGACTTCTGCAGCCGCCAAAAGTGCTCTTCTCGACGTGGTGTTTGTCATGGATTGCTCTTCCAGCATGAAGCCCCTCGTTGATGGGACCATGCAGGCCATCAAGGGCCTGGTCTCGAAGCTGGCAGCGGATCCCGATACCGATTCCGCCATGAATCTTGGTTTTTGGGGATACCGCGACAGCGCGCCGGATCAGGATTTTGCCGGCTCTCCGGTAAAAAACTTCACGCCCTCCCTCCAGCCGGCGCGCCAGTTTCTTCAGACTCTTTCCGGAGTGCAGGTTTCCTCGAACTCTGCGGGCGATTACCCCGAGGATGTCTTTGGTGGCGTCAAGGCGGCAATGACGGAGTCTCGTTGGAGACCAAATTCAATCCGCGTTGTCATCCTTGTCGGCGATGCCTCGGCGCACCCTGCCGGACACGTTAAGAACAGCAGCAAAATGGGTGACAGCCAGCTACGGGCGTTGGCCAACGGCCAAAATATATATTTTGCCAGCTTTTACATCGAGAGGATGAGCCCACTGGCCGCACCTGATCGCCAAGTTGCCGAACCTCAGTTCCGCAAGTTGGCAGAGAACAAAAATGGTGTTGTGGATTTCAAATTGATTCAAGAGCGGGGGGGGATGTCTAGTTTTTCTGAGGCTATGGAGATGCTGGCGGCGCAGCTCATCCCCATGGTCAGCCAAGTGCATAAGGGAACCTTCATCCCTTCCGCCCCAACTGCCGCACCAGTGAGTGGCGAAACCCCTAAGGAAGCTGGTGCCAGAATGGCGAAAAACATGTTTTCTGGAGCTTTCGTCGACTGGTTGGCCCGCCAAAAAGATACGGCGGTAGCTCCTCCCGGTGATGTTGAGTCGTGGGTTGTTGACAGAGATTTGAAGGATCCCGTCATCCGGCCTATGGAGGTGAAGGTCTTGCTGAAGAAGAACGAGCTGGATTCCCTCGCGAAGGTTCTCGACAACATCATGACCGCGGGAGTTCGCGGCCAAGTCACTGGGCAAAACCTTTTCGAGGCGCTGCAGTCGGCTGCCGCCTCGGCGGTCACATCGCCCGATCAGATCCGCAACGCCCGGAACCTTGCCGCCACCGGGCTTCTCCCGGATTTTCTCGCCGACCTACCTTATAAGAGCCGTCTGATGATCATGGAACCTGCTACGTGGAACTCGATGTCCGTGGACTCCCAGAATCAGATCCTTGAGCAGGTTCAGGCGAAGCGGAAATTTTACGAGGAGACGATCAAGGACAGCAGCCTGTGGCAGGCCTTTAATACCGACGACTCGGAGGACGAGAAGGTCGCGGCAGTTCCATTGGAGCAGTTGCCTTGACGGTTGCTGCTCCCTGGCAGGTTCAGCCCGTAAGACTCAATGGAATGAACTCCAATATCAAGGGCAACACGGATATGAAATTTACACAAGTAACCCCAAGAAACCAGCCCGGCACCAGACCAAGCATTGCTTTCAAGCATAGATTGCATGCCACGCTTGATCGCTTGTCGATGCTTCTGTTCCTTGTTCCGCTCGCGCTCAAAGCCGTCGATTCATCGCCGGAAGTTTCCAATCGAGCATCTGCACAGCCGGTTTCTTCATCCAGCCCCACGTCGTCACTTTCTTCCTCTACCCCGAGCACTTCAGATGCAATTACGATTTTGTCAACGCCAGTTCCCGATGCCAGCCGTGTCCAGAGCCCGAAAAAACTCGGGGCAGCAACACAGCTTAAAATTTTAACCAGGGAGTGCGCTTCGATCCTGGTCGCCCCATCGGAGACGGCGACCGTGCTTCAGACGAGCACAACCCCCTTCAGCATATTTTATGTGTATTCACAGCAACCGGGGTGGTTACAGGTCGGGAAGACAAAAAGGGGCGACCCCTTCGGCTGGATCCGCGAGAAGGATGCAATTTTTTGGAAGGGGAATCTCGTCATGGAGTTTACCCACCCGTCGAACAGGATACCTGTCTTGTTTTTCAAAAACAAAGACGATATCAAACGCATCGCTTTGGAACCCTCCAAGGTACGCTCGGCCAAAGCGGATTTGATCCTTTCCCAGATCAAATCCAATAATATTTCCGACTCGTTCCCTGTGGATGCCGTGGAGCGCGGTCGTCCGACAGGGAAAGGCATGACTTTCGGCATCTTCCCGATCACCGGCTTTGAAGAAATTCAGATTGATGGTCGCGACGGGCGTCTTCTCAAGCTGGCTGTAAGAATTCAAGACCCTCCCGCTGAGGACACTAACAACTTGTTCAACGGGGCTTCCGTCGATTGGCTGCCACACCCGAGTGCCTCGGTGGTGTCACCTCCCAGCGATACCGAATTGTGGGTTGTAGACCGGGATCTCAAAAATCCGGGCATATTTCCTATGAAAGTTAAAGTGATGCTGCAAAAGGATGACCTGGATGCTCTTGTTAGAGTCCTTGAGTATATTGTGACCGCCGGTGTTCGCGGCCAGGTCACCGGGCAACGCTTGTTCGAGGAACTGCAGTCGGCCGTTGCCTCGGCGATCACATCGCCCGATCAGATCCACAATGCCATGAACCTTGCGGCCACCGGCCTCCTCCCGGACTTTCTCGCCGACCTGCCTTACAAGAGCCGTCTGATGGTCATGGACCCTGCCACATGGAACGCCATGTCCGTGGACTGCCAGTGTTTGATGCTTGAGCAAGTCCAAGAGAAAATAAAATGCTGTGAGGCAATCCTCAAAGATCCTCAACTTTGGCACTCGTTCAACCCGGATGACCCCGACGGCAAGACGGTGGCATTTCTCTCTCTGGATCAATTGCCATAATGGTCGCAATAATATGAGCGGGATCAGTATGTAACAGCTATGACCTGGGTCTATCAGCTCAAAAATGTCATTGTCGAAAGATCGAAGGGTGGAGCCAGATTCCGGCTGAACATCCCGAAATTTCTGGTCCCGAGGGGGTCGTTTACCGCGATTGTGGGGCAGAGCGGGTGCGGGAAATCCACCCTCCTTGACATCCTTGGTCTCGTCCTGCCTCCAACTTCCGCCAGCACGTTCGATCTCATCAGTAGGTATGGAGAGAGCTTTGAGATCTCCGGCCTGCGGGCGAAAGATTTGGCGCAGATCCGCCGCCGACATCTCGGCTACATCCTGCAGAGCGGCGGACTTATGCCATTCCTAAGCGTGGCTCGGAATATCCTCCTGGCCCGGATGCTCAACCCTGCGACCGCAACGGATGCCGACAAGACGGAGGAGTTGGTTTTCCGACTCGGCCTCGAGGACCAGCTTGGAAAAAAACCTTCCCAGCTTTCAGGAGGGCAGCGTCAGCGGGCCGCGATTGCCCGCGCTCTGGCGCAGAACCCCGAGATCATTCTGGCGGACGAGCCAACGGGATCGGTTGACAAATACACGGCGGCAAAAATCCGGGACCTCCTCTTGCAATGCGCCCGTGAGCAGGACATCGCGGTCCTGATCGTCACACACGACGAGTCGCTGGTTCACGGCATCGCGGATGCCACGTATTCTTTCGATCTCGATCAGAAGGGAGAAGGCGACCTCCATTCGGTTTTGAGGCAAGTCGCATGAAATCCCGCCACTCACTGCGGGGAAGTCTGCGCCCCTTTCCGATCCTGCGCCTTGCGGTGGCGGACTTGCGGGACGAATGGCTGCTGAGCCTGTGCATCTCGCTGGCGATCGCCGCCGTCCTCGCTCCGCTGATGATCCTTTTTGGGCTCAAGAGCGGGGCTGTGGAGATCCTCCGCCACCGGCTTGTGCAGGATCCGCGCAACCGCGAGATCCGGCCGAGGATCACCCGGACATATGACGTGTCGTGGTTTGCCGATATCAAGCGCCGACCGGACGTCGCATTTGTGACCCCGCTCACGCGTGGGATTTCCTCGACCGTCGAGGCTGTGAACGTGGCTACCGGTGCCGCTGCCAAGCTCGACCTGAGCCCGACCGGACGCGGAGATGCGCTCGTCACGGAAAACGGATCCTCCGCCCCCAAGGATGACGAGTGCGTGCTCACCGCCCCCTCTGCCGAGGAGCTTGGCGTCCAAAAGGGCGACACGGTTGAAATCCGCACCAACCGTCGGGTGAACCGGGAATTCCAATCCGCATCGTTCAAGCTGAAAGTCACCGGGGTTCTTGATATGCGGGCTGGCGGCGGAAAAATCGCTTACGTCCTGCTGCCGGTCGTGGAAGCCGTCGAACAATACCTCGATGGCCAGTCGGTCCCGGAATACGGTTGGAGCGGAAACCGCCCGCTGGTGAGGCCGGAGTTTGATGGGGCGCTGCTTGTGGCCGGACCCGAGGGACTCGATGTCGCCTACGAGAGAAAAGCAATCACAAATACCGGGTTCGTCCACCTCGAGAAACTCGATGCCGCCAAGGCAGAGAAGGTCGCGGGCTTCAAAGTGGATGCGAAACATGATGTCTGGCTGATCCGCCCGGCCGGATCAACCGTGCGACAGGAAAACTTTGACGCGCTAGGCGAAAAGCTTCGCGGGAGCGGGATGCAGATCATCCCGTGGGTGGATTCGATTCCTGTCAAAATCCACTCCGCCGACGGGCGCGTCTTCCCGGCTACCGTCAAAAGCATTCCCCTGCCGGGCGCGACCAACGAAGCCACTCATTTCACTCCATCGATTCAGATTCCGGATCCCTCTCAGCGCGGAAATCTTCTGCCGGTGATCTTTCCCGGAAAAGGCAAGCCAGCAGCCAAAGGCGACTCGATCATTCTTGCGGGGTTGGGCGGCGACTTGACTGTTCCCGTCATCGGTGTTTCCGGAACTCCGGCCGAGGGGGCTGTCCTGATGGCTCCCGATAACGCAGGAATTCTTAGGCAGGCGATTTCCCGTCAGGTCGAGCGCGATCCGAAAACCGGCGAGTTTCTCGTGCTCCGCCGCGGATATTCAGGGTTCCGACTCTTCGCTAAAACCATCGACCAGGTGGACGACCTCCGACGGTTCCTCGAATCGAAGGAAATCCCGGTCTTTCACGAAGGCGAGCGGATCAACGACGTCCGCACGCTCGACAGCCAGCTGTCCCGGTTTTTCTGGTTCATTGCGGGAGTCGGCATCGCAGGTGCTGTTGCCACCCTCGCTGCCAGCCTCTACGCCTCGGCGGAACGCAAAAGCTACGAACTGGCGGTCCTCCGGCTTCTCGGGCTCCGGCGCAGGGAAATCGTCCAGTTCCCCGCTTGGCAGGGCATGCTCCTCACAGCGACCGGCTTTGCGATTGCCGTCGGGATCTACGCAGGAGCCTCAGCCGTCCTGGGCCGCGTTTTTGCGGACCAGCTTCACGCCGGTGAGGACCTTACCTCCCTCCCACCCGGACCCGTCGCCGCCATTTTCTTCCTGCTGCTTGCTCTCGCTCTCCTCTCCTCGTTCCTCGCCTCCATGCGCATTTTTGGCACCGACCTCTCCGAAGCCCTCCGGGAGGGCTCCGCATGAGAGTTTTTCGGGGTGCCGCCGCCGGGGCTTGGGCGGCACTCTTCTTGTTTGGAGCTTCCCTGTGGGCTTCTGAAAATATCTCTCTTGATCTAGGCGGAGGGGTGAAAATGGAGTTCGTCTGGGTGCCCCTGCCGGGTGGGGAGGGGAAAGTTTCTGTCCAGATAGGAGATTTTACCGGCGTGCATGGTTTGGAACCGGTCAAGGAGGTCGCCGTCACTGGTCCTTTTGCGAATGCCGAGAAGGAATTCGGCTACTACCTCGGAAAAACCGAGGTTACCGAGGCGCAGTGGGCTGCTATCATGAACGGCATTGGTAGGTCGCGGAAACCTGCTGTTGACAAAAGCTATGCGGAGGTTTTGGGTTTTATCGATGCCATGAATTCAATGGTCGGGCAATCGTTGCCAAAAACTCCGGATGGAAAATGCGGGGAGGTTCGTCTGCCAACTGAAGCTGAGTGGGAATATGCGGGGCGGGGCGGGGCCGGGCCGAGCTACAGGGCGAGCGATCCCTACCAGGGTGACATCGAGAGATATGAGGTATTTGCCACGCCTGGGGCCAGCGGCCGCGCGCGGGAGGTCGCAAAACTTCCTCCCAACCAGCTCGGCCTGTGTGACATGTTGGGAAATGTGAGGGAGTTTGTGCAAGGGCGTTATTCCGGGGACAGAGGTGGCGGACGGTTGTTGAAGGGAGGGTGCTTCACTCAGGGGACATGGCCAGTAGGACAAAAGGCATCGAACGAATTGGGCTTGCATGACATGAGTGGTGATGTCTGGGAGTGGTGCTGGGATCCCTATGGCTCCGGCAGGCGCATCCGCGGTGGCGGGTGGGATTATCCCGAAATCGAGCTTGCTGATCGCGGGAGCCGCAATGATTTTTATGGGCCGTATTTCAGCAACCAGAACGACCGTAACAGTGGGATCGGATTTCGCCCTGTCCGCACCGTGGAAAACGCAACAGCGAAACAGAATATCCCTTCCGCACAACCTGGCTCTAAAGGCAATTGATTTGATCCCATGAAATCCAAACGCATCTCTCCCTTGCTGCTCGCTGCAATCTGCTTTCTCTCCGGAGTGTCGGCCCGCAGCGAGAACCTTAATGACATTCTCAATCAGATCACCTCTGATCTCGAGAAAAAGAAGGATTCCGGGACAACAGATTCAACAAACATCCAGTCCACGAATGAGTCTGCGCAGGAGGATGCGGCGTCAGGCACACCCATGCGACCGACGTCCCCAAAGGCATATTCTGGGCGCGTGGCGTTTCTGGATATGAATGAAATATTCACGGCTTTCTACAAGACTCAAAGAGCAGAGGAGAAGCTCAACGTCGAGCGTGCGGCAGCGAAGAAGGAACTGGACGCACGCGTTGATGAATTGAGACAGGCAATGGACGAGATCAATGCGCTCACTGCACAAATTGAGAAGCCAGCTTCCAGCGCGCAGACGATTCAAAGATCCACGATGATTCGAGATCAGAAAGTTGGGGCTGCCCGCACTCTCGACAGACAGATTACCGAGTTTCGTAGCAGTCGTGAAAAAGAATTGCAGGCTACCTTTGTTGCGTTTCGGAAGTCCATCATTGATGACATTATGGCCGTCGTCAACAGAAAGATAAGAGATGCCGGTTATAACCTTGTCTTCGACAAATCAGGCATGAGCATGAGACAGACGCCCGTCGTCCTTTATTCTCCGAGCAACCTTGACTTCAGCAAGGAATCCATTGCCGAGCTCAACAATGCCTCCTCAGGAGGAATGAACAAGAATCGTGCGACTGGCACTGGCCTGCGGTTCGCCTCGGTCAATCTTGAGAAAATCATCAATCAGAATCCGCAACTTCGAAACCTTATAAACAAGGCCGTGCAACAGAAAGATGAAAAGGATGGTTCCGAGAAAGAATTATCCGCAGCCAGAACGCGCTTCATGACAAGATTGAATTCGCAACTTGCACCTATTTGTGCTCGCAGGGGAGCTGATGTAGTATTTGATTCTTCCGGGCTTTCGATGGGGCAGATATGTTTGCTCCTGAACAGCAACGGTCTGCCTGATCTCACCGAGGATCTGGCGACCGCGATGGCGGCAAATCCATAACTCGCTTGTGAAACCATTCCCGCGAAGTCTCTTATTGTTACATGCTACAAAAGCATATTAAGCATATTATGAAATCAAAAACCATTACACCATTGCTGCTTGCTGTAATTACTATTTGCCTCGGAGGGCCTGCCTACAGCGTTTCCTTAGATCACAGATCTCCATAGATGCTGCAAATAACATCGTGCAGGCTGAACTTTCCGATTGGTGTTTTGATAATTAGGGTGCTCCCGTCTTCAAACTTGCGTTTTGGATCTTTGAGTTGTCTCAAGAGAGCGTCAATCTCTGATTCTTGATTACTCAAGTCGAGACTGCGGTTCGTGCCGATAAAAATCAGGTCGAACGTAGCGTCCGCATTCTTGAGGTTAAGCCTTACTTCGTATCGCCCATTCTCATAATCACCTTCATCGTATTTAATTACAGATTCTCTATTAAATGCGTCCTCAAACAAAACCTTTCCATCAGGGGCTATGATTTTTAGTTCAGCTTGAACGAAAACCGGCGGCTTCCCACTGCCTCTAGTTTCCCATTCAAACACTATCAGTTTACCTCCGTCCGTCTCAGCTACAATGCCTGCCGCTTTGGAATATTCTCCCGATAATAAAAACAAAGCCGCAGTGAGGATTATCTTAGCTATCGTATATTGTGAGGCAATCGATTTCATCGTTTCAATCCGCTTTCTTTAGACAAATTATACAAAAAAGCAAAGCGAAAATACTCATTCACTCGGAGTTTGCCATTTGTTTTTGCAAGTATCATTGTGGATAAAGCAACATGTGCGCGCCGGTGCGTTCGAGGCGAATGCCGTGTTCGTGCAAAAATGCGCGCGCAATTCGGTTCGATGTCGCAACCCGGATTCCAATAATCTGCTTCCCGAAATTGATAATCCATAAATTTGGTTTTTCCTGCGGCGGGGTTGCTGATATGATAACACGTCAGTTCCATCCCATGCCACCCGGAAACCTCACTGCCAGCTTTGCATATAGCTTTGCCGCGTGCGTCTTGGTGCTGCTCATCTGCGCCGGACGCCTTTCAGCCTAAGAGATCTCGCTTGATCTAGGCCGAGGGGTCAAGCTCGAGTTCGTCTGGGTGCCGGTGTCCGGGCCGGACGGCACGGCCTCGATCCAAATCGGAGATTTCAACGGAACAAACGTCAAGGAACCGGTTCGCACCGAGTCCATCGCCGGACCATTTCAGAAACTGGGCGGCGGATTCCGCTACTACCTCGGGAAGACTGAGGTCACGGAGGCCCAGTGGGCGAGAATTATCGGCCAGGGCAAGAAATTGCAGGTGCCGGTTACACGAAAAACCCAGCTTGAACTCCAATGGTTCATCGAGAATCTCAATACGAAGACCGGGCAGTTTCTATCGTTCCCCCGGACCGGGGATGGGACGCTCGGCCTGATCCGGTTGCCCACCGAGGCGGAGTGGGAATATGCGGCGCGCAAAAGTCCTCGAGACCCGCAGGCTGGCTGGCCCGCCTCATCAACGTCAAACCGGTGAACAACGAGCGCCCGGCCATCCTGCGACACCTCGGTGTGCGGGGTCGGAACCACCTTTCCGGCAACCTGCATTCCCACACACCCAGGATTCCGTGCGCACCGGCATCGTCAGGGAAACAAAATCGCTCGCCGTCGCTCCGGCATCGTAGGTCAGCACGCTCTTGAAATCCCCGATGCTCTCCAGCATCGCGACCTGCCGCCCAAGAATGTGAACCGCCAGCTTCATGCTCCGCGCTCTTTCCTCAGTTCGACCCATGAGAGAATACCCCCCCTCCGATCCCCCTTTTTTATCGCCGGATTGGTGGCATTCCTGTATCGAAAGCTTCGAACGTTTCATCCGATGCCTCGAACTGAACCTTTTTGCCGCTTTGTGCGACGCTTTACGGATTTCCTTCGATGGCCGAACTGCCGCCGGGCTCCCGGACGATTGGCGGTTTGCGCGGGCGAATCGTTGCGTGTTCGCGGGCTGGGCTTGACGATTTCCGTTGCCTTTATCCTTTCCGTTGCGCCCCGCGCCGGCTGTGCAAATCTGGACGACATTCTCAACCAGATCGGCTCGGATTTGGAGACAAAAAAAGAACCGGCCCCGGCGCGCTCGGAAGCGAACTTGTCGGAGAGCCAACCCGCACAGGATGTGCTGTCGAAGCCGCCCGCGACCACGGGCAGTTGGGGCGGGTATGTCGCCTCGATCAGAACGAGAGCCGAGGAGGGAGATCCCGATTCGCAGGGGATTGCATCCTATTTGATTCAAGTTGATTCGGGGTCTGTCGGCACTTCTGGCGATGCGCTGAATTATGCGGTGCTCTCATCCGGAAAAAGAAGTCCCTATGGACAGTTTGCGCTCGGCCGTCTGTGCGAAAAGGGCCTCGGAGTCGAACAAAACAGTGAAAAGGCGGCGGCTCTCTATAAAAATGCGTTTCCCGGTATGGGGAGGTTGGCGAATTCAGGAAGTGCGATGGCCCAGGCAATTTATGGCGTGATGTATGAAACGGGCCGGGGCACCGGGAAAAACGATATGGAGGCCGTTAGATGGTATCGGAAATCCAGCGAGCAGGGAAATGCCATCGGCCAGAAAAATCTGGGATGGATGTATGCGAACGGGCTTGGCGTGGCCAAAAATTTGGTGGAATCCGTGAAATGGTATCGTCGATCCGCCGAGCAGGGGAGCGCCAGCGGACAAAAGAAACTTGCATGGGCGTATGAGAGCGGAAGCGGGGTCGAAAAGAGCCTCTCCGAAGCGGTGAGATGGTATCGCCGATCTGCCGAGCAGGGAAATGCGGAGGCTCAATTCTACATCGGCTCTTCGTATGCCCACGGCGAGGGTGTGGAAAAAAACGAAAGCGAAGCGGTGAAATGGTATCGAAGGGCAGCCGAGCAGGGAAACGAAGACGCCATTAGCGCGCTCAATAACTACTAATCTCAACAACTACTCATCTCAACATAAACAGAAAACACGCCACATCATCTATTCCTTCCGCAACCGGTTCGTTGTCTCAGGCGCACCTGCGCAGGGTGCACATTTCCTGGAGCACGGGCATCATGTCCGCTTTCCGAAGCAGCGGGCGGGCGACTTGCATTCCCGGATGCCGCGCCACCTGGACCATTCGCAGATGCGCGTCTCTGGCTTTGTGCATTCTCCTCACAGGCCTCGCCACGTCCTTCGCAGCGGATAGCGACGGCGTAATCGCTACTCTCAAGAACCCGGTCAGCGTCATCCGGTCAAACGCCAAGACCGGCAGCTTCCTCGGCTCGATTTCGGTCAGTGACGCGATCTCTGTGGGCAGCGACGGCATCACCATCGCAGTCCTTTCCGGGAATGGCAACGTGGCGCGCTACGACGCCCGGACCGGCTCGTTCCAAGGGTCCATCTCCGCAGGAGCCAAGTCAACATCCCAGTTCCCTGCCACCGGGAAGACGTTTCTTGAAATTCAGAGTTTTATCGAGGACTTCAGCGCGAAGTCGGGTTAACTGGAAACGCTCCCCCGCACGGGGGACGGGTCGCATGGAGTGATCCGACTGACATGAAGGCAATAGGCCAACCCTACTGCTGTTTGAAACTTTCATTTCAGATTTGAAACACAAGTCGTGGCGTGGTGAAATCCTTGTTGACATGTCCGAGCGCCCCAGCAACTCAGTAGACTCAACGACCCGGTGGTTGCGCGAGACCGCTTCTTCTGTTGATTATACGCGATTCCGACGGATCTGGCTGCAGCCTGTCATTGAGCATGCAGAGCAGGGCTACATGGCGGCGTGCTATGAGCAACTGGCGCAACGTGCGATCAGCGAGGGCGAATACTATTTGGCCCACGACGCCGCCAATTACGGGTTGCGTTGTGCAGCAACCACGGACTTTCCGTTACACAGGCTGATATCCTTGAAGGTCACAGCGCTCGCGCGCTCGGGCGCGACGGGCATGGCGCGTCGAGTGATGGATCAGTTTCTTGAAGATCATGAACCGGACAGCGGCGTCTGCAGCGCACAAGCCCGACTGTTCCGGGACATGGCACTGGCTGCGGCGGAGACGGAGAATCGCCGAAACCTTTTCAAGGAAGCGGCCCGATGGGCGTCCATGGCAAAAGAATACGCTCGAGGTGAGTGCAAGGATTGGGCTTATCCGGCGAATCAGGAGGCGCAATTTCAGTTTCTCGCCGGTGAGCGGGGACTGGCCCAAGCCGGAGCGCTTGAGGTGATCGAATTTGTCAGCGAGCGACCGGATGCCGATTCGATGTGGAATCAGACGAACCTTGCTGAAATGCACTTGGTGTGCGGAGACCTTGCGATGGCTGGGTGCCACTACCGGAAGGCTGCCGGGTTGGGGATGAGATCGCCTGGTGATCTCGCCGCAAACCGTGCTGTTGCCATCATCTTGCTCGCCGAACTGGGTGCGTTGGATGGAAATGCCCAGGTGGAAAGTTGGTTTCCACAGCCTGTCCTCCTCGTTTTCTCCGGCCACATTCCCGATTTCCCTGACCGGGCGACCAAGCGACTTCCCGGCGCATTATGCCGCCCGGGCGGCGAAGTGGCGCGGGCTTTGAAGCAACGCATTTTTGATTTCAAGGCCATCGAGGGAATCTGCGCCAGTGCTCCGGGGGGAGACATTTTGTTTGCGGAAGCTCTCGTGGCCACTGGATCGCGACTTTCCCTGGTCAATCCTTTTCTCCGTCCGCAGATCTTGAAGTTTGCCGAGGAGTGCGGAGAGGACTGGCCGGAGAGGCTTGAGTGGGTCTTCCAGATGGCGGGGCATTCGGAATCGATAGCGTGCGCGGAGGATGCCGATCGAGATACCCAGTGTGAATACTGTAATCAGGTCATGCTGGGAGGAGCGATGCTTCGTGCGCGTCGGATCAACGCCAGCCTGCACGCGCTTGTCCTCTGGGACGAGTCCGATGCCGAGACGCCCAAACGAGGAGGCACCGGGCAATTCGTGGCCTTGTGCCGTGCCGCCGGTGTTCCGGTCGAAGTCATTAATCCGCGCAGCCTCTATTCCTGATGTCAGATTCGATCGTCATTCGTTCCATGCTGTTCGCCGACGTGGTGGGCTTTTCCAGGCTGCCCGATGCGGCTTACCCTTATTTCACTCGCGAGTTTCTTGCGGATGCAGAGGAGATTCTTTCTGATCCACATCACCCCGCAGTTCTCCGGAATACCTGGGGAGATGCCATCTTTGCGGTTTTCAATGCGCCTCACGAAGCCGCACGAGCTGCTCTCGCGCTGCAGCGCTTGGTGGCGTCAAAGGTCTGGCGTGAACGATTCCGATTGACGGATGGATTGATCGAACTGCGTCTGCGAATCGGTCTCCACGCTGGTCCCGTTCATAAAACCCACGATCCCATCACAAAAACAGACTCCTGCGTCGGAAGCCATACGAACTTGGCCGCACGTATAGAACCCATCGCCGAGGAGGGGCACGTTTATGTCAGCGGGGAATTTGCCGCGCTGGTTACTGTCTCCGGATGCGAGGAGTTTCAGTTTGAGTATGTCGGACAACTCCCCCTGCCGAAAAAGGCGGGCGTTATTCCTGTGTTCAGGCTTGTCGCGGGATCGAGACCTTCAGTGGATCAGCTGGCCAAAAAATGAGAACGATCAGGATATTTATCGCATCGCCCGGGGACGTTGAAGAGGAGCGGGAAAGGGCGAAGGAAGTTGTGGAGAGTTTGAGGCGCCGGTATGCAGGGCGTTTTTACTTGAAGCCGGTGCGGTGGGAAGAGCTTCCGCTGCAGGCGGACACGACGTTCCAGCGGGGGATCGATCTCGTGCTCTCCAAGGAGCACGGGATAGATATCGCGGTGTTCATTCTGTGGTCGCGGTTGGGATCGCTTCAGAGCGGCGGGGTGAGCAGCGCCGATGGGCGGGAATTCCGGAGCGGAACCGAACGGGAGTTCGACCTGATGCTCAAGGCCCGGGAAACGAGCGGAGGAACGCGGCCGGCGTTGCTGGTATACACGCGCGAGGACGAGAGCGCTTTCGAGGAACGACTGCGCGGGGAGCCAACGGTGGAGAAGGAGAATATCATCGCGCAAAAGAAGCTGGTGGAGCAGTTCATCAAAGAGAAATTTCAGGACGGCAGCGGGCAAAACCTGCGCGCCTACCACAGCTTCGATCGGCCGGTGACATTCATGCAGAGGCTGCGGGCGCATTTGGTCGATCTGCTGGACGAGCTTGCGGGAGGAGGGATGGGCGAGGTTGTCTGGGACATCAATAGGAAGGGCCCCCCTTTTCTGGGGCTGGAGTCGTTCCAGCCCGAACATGCGGACGTGTTTTTCGGGCGGGAGGTGGAAATTCTGGAAGCGAGGCATTGCCTCAGGAGGCAGGCGCGCAACGGGTGTGGTTTTCTTTTGATGAGCGGAGCGAGCGGGAGCGGGAAATCATCGCTGGCGAGGGCCGGCGTGTTGCCCTCTATTGCGGGCGTCCTGACAACCGGTGCCGGGAAGGAGCCCGATGAGAACGTGAGTAAATGGAGGACGTTCATCGCGACGCCGATGGAGTTGGGAAGCGACCCGGTGGGAGAACTGGTCCGGCGGATGGCGGCGGAGGGAGTGCTGCCCGAGCTGCGAAGCGAGAGTGACGGGCTTGATGCTTTGGTTGAGGGGCTGAAGAGCGATGCGGAACTCACGGTGAAGCTTTGTGTGAAGAATGCGTTTGCACGGGCTTCGAAGCGCCAGGGCGGGGAGGTGCGACTCCTTCTGGTGCTCGACCAACTGGAAGAATTATTCACGGGCGCTGCTGCAAGCGAGGCGGCGAGGGAAGGCTTTTTCGAAGCCGTTGAGGCGCTGGCGCGGTGCGGGCTCGTCTGGGTGATCGCAACGGTAAGGAGCGATTTTTTTGCGCAGATCCAGTCGCAGCCAACGCTCGTGAGGATGCTCGAAGGAGGGGGAACGCTCCACCTGATGCCGCCTGGGGCGGACGCCATGCGGCGCCTCATCGAGGAGCCGGCGCGGCTTGCCGGGCTGTCTTTCGAGAAGCGGGACGAGCAGAGCCTCGCCGACCGGATCCTTCGGGACGCGGCGGGAAGAGGCGAGTTGCTGCCGATGCTGGAGTATGTGCTGAGGGACCTCTTCGAGAATAGGACCGGGCAAGGCGCGCTCACATGGGCGGAGTATGAAAATGTCGGGGGGGTGGAGGGGGCGCTGGCAAAGCGTGCGGAGGAAGTCTTTCAGTCCCTGCCGCCGGAAGTGAGGTCCGCCTTGGATGCGACCCTGTGGGAACTCGTCACGTTTTCGCCGGACGGGGAGGCGGTGCGGCGACCGGCTCCGCTGCCGGCATCCGAAGACAACACTGCCCACGCCGTCCTTGTGATGGCCTTGATCAAAGAACGGTTCCTGATAGCTGGAGAAGCCGGGGGACACCCGACGGTGGGCATCGCGCACGAGGCGATACTTGGGGCCTGGCCGCGCATCGGGGAGTGGATTCGGGAAAACCGCGATCTGCTGCGCATCCGCCATCGGGTCGAAGAGGCCGAGCAACTGTGGCGTGAGAAAAGCGAGCACAAGGATTACCTGCTGGCTCCGGGGTTGCCGCTCGCAGAGGCGGAGTCGTTGCTGCGCCGCCGCCGCGATACGCTCAACCCACACACCGTGGAATTTATCGGATCCTCCAGCCAAGCTGCCCGGGCGGCGGAAAAGCGCAAGACGCGGATCATGACCAGGTGGATTGTCGCCATCAGCGGGGCGCTTGTGGTCGCTGTCGTCCTTGCTGCCATCAGTGTTTTGATGTTTGTTGTTGCGGTCATTCATGCCGGTAATGAAAGACGCGCGAAGGCGAAAGCAATTGAATCAAAAAATGCGGCCGACGAACTCATCAGCTACATGCAATACGACCTGTGCGACAGGCTGCGTCCCCTCGGCTATTTGGAGATAATGGGTGATATCAACACCCGCATCCTGGACTACCAGAAGCGTTTTCCAGCCGAATCCAGGGATTATTCCTCCCAGATCAAGCAGTACGTTGCATTGAACCAGCAGGGGGTTATTTTAACAGAGCAGGGGAAACTGGATGCTGCTCTCCTTGCCTATCAGAAAGCCCTCGGTATCATAAAACCGCTGGCTGCTCGGTACAAGACGAACCCAGGCTTGCAACGCGCCCTTTCCGCTAGCCACAATAGTATTGGTGGCGTTTACCAGGCACAGGGGAATCTCGAAAAAGCCCTCATTTCCTACCAGCAATCGTTGCAGATCACGCAGATACTTGTAGAGCAGGACAAGGCGAACTCCGGCTGGCAACACGACTTTTCTGTCATCCACGATAATTTTGGCGACGTATACCAGACACAGGGGAATCTCGAAAAGGCGCTCAAGGCCTACCAGCAATCGTTGCAGATCAAGCAGATGCTTGCGGAGCAGGACAAGACGAACACCGGCTGGCAGCACGACCTTTCCGTCAGCCACATTAGGATTGGTCGCGTTTACCATATACAGGGGCAACTCGAAAAGGCGCTCAAGGCCCACCAGCAATCGTTGCAGATCATGCAGGTGCTTGCGCAGCAGGACAAGACGAACACCGGCTGGCAGCACGACCTTTCCGTCAGCCACAATGATATTGGTCGCGTATACCAGACACAGGGGGATCTCGAAAAAGCTCTCAATTCCTTCCAGAACTACAGGGAGATCATGCAGGTGCTTGCGGAGCAGGACAAAACAAACTCCAGTTGGCAGCGCGAACTTTCCGTCAGCTACAAAAACGTTGGTGGCGCCTACGAGGCACAGGGGCATCTCAAAGAGGCGCTCAAGGCCTACCAGCAATCGTTGCAGATCATGCAGACGCTGGCGGCGCAGGACAAGACGAACTCCGGCTGGCAGTACGACCTTGCCGCTAACTACAATGCGATTGGCCAGGTTTGCAACTCACAAGGAGATCTCGAAAAAGCCTTCAATTCGTTCCAGAAATCTTTGCAGATTATGCATGCACTGGCCACGCGAGATAAAACTAACTTAGACTGGCAATATGAACTTTCCGTCAGCTACGGTAAAATCGGCGGCGTTTACCATGGGCAGGGAAATCTCGAAGGCGCGCTAAAGGCCTTTCAGCAAAACCTGAAGATCATGCAAGCGCTTGCAGGGCAGGATATAACAAACTCGGATTGGCAGCGGGACCTTGTCGTTGGTTACAGCAATGTTGGATTTATTTTTCAGGCGCAGGGGAATCTCAGCGAAGCACTCAATGTTTACCAGCGAGCCTTGGAGGTCGCGCAGGCTCTGGCAGCGCAGGATAAAAACAATGTACGCTGGCAGAACTGCCTTGCCATCAGTTACAATCAGGTTAGCTGGTTATTAGCTGCAGCCCCCGACCCCCTGCTTCGTGACGGATCAAAAGCGGTTGAATATGCCACGAAAGGTTGTGAGCTGAACGGATGGAATGACGCAGATTTCATAAAAACGCTTGCGGCCGCTTATGCGGAGTCCAATGACTTTAAACAGGCGGTTTTTTGGGAAAAGAAATACCTTGAGTTTCAACCATCAGATAAAGACGGACAAGCACGCTTGGCTTTGTATGAAAGAGGTCAACCATATCGGATAGACGTAAAATCTGAACATTGATATGGTAATGTTCAATTACCAACCGCGTTGTTGAGCGGGTGTTTTTCCCCCACTTCGGCGATCATGAACTCCTCAAGCGCAGTGGCCAGGCAGGGGGCTTGCCGGGTAGAGCGGTCCTCTCCCACTGGAATTCCCAGAGATTTTCCAGCCTGCCACGTCCAAATCAGCCTGCTTTAACCCAAGTTCCGCAGTTTGAAAGGGCCGATATCGCAACCATGCGGGTTGGCGGGGATTTTCAGTCAGTTTTCGGCACTACATTTTCAATAATTTTGGATTGGCGCGGGATTTGAAGGCCG